>Ga0299912_10000513_pt1 | contig 32810 bp, 30 predicted proteins | sample RVTome_2_FD_207667 | JGI IMG/M metagenome (GOLD analysis project Ga0299912, IMG submission 207667) | Soil microbial communities from uranium-contaminated site in the Upper Colorado River Basin, Wyoming, United States - RVT95D214 (version 2) ... | reverse complement strand
GAGCTCCCGGTCGCGGAAAAGGCCGACAGCCAGGATATTTGCTTTGTGCCGACGGGCCGCTACACCGGCGTCATCGAGCGTCTGAAGCCCGGCGCCCTGAAGCCAGGCGATATCGTGCATGTGGACGGCCGCCATCTCGGACGCCACGAAGGCATCATCAACTACACGGTCGGGCAGCGCCGCGGCTTGAAGATCCCCGGACCGGAGCCACTGTTCGTGATTCACCTCGATCCCGAGCGCAACGAGGTCGTGGTGGGACCGCGTGACTGCTTGCGTACAAAGGGGCTTATCCTTAGAAACACCAATTGGCTGGGAGATGAGCCGCTTGACGCAGCGAGCGGCGAAGGTCTTCGCATTTGGGTACGCATCCGCTCCGCGCAGCCGCCGCAGCCAGCGATTCTGGTCGCGGAAGCGGACGGAACGGTTAAGGTTATGCTAGAGGACGGCGAGGACGGCGTCGCGGTGGGGCAGGCCTGCGTCTTTTACGCCGACGGAGCGAGCGAGGCCCGCCTTCTCGGCGGCGGCTTCATTGCCCGCACAATCGCGATGCAGAATCTGGCCAGCGAAGCGGGAGCGCCGGCACTGACCGGAGCGGTCGTCGAGAGATGAACGGTGATGGGAGGCTTTGGGTCGCGTCGGCAGAGGAGCGAGTACCCAATGAAATCGATGTCGCATACTGAGTACCGCCGCCAGCCGGCACTGTTAGAGCGTGTGCAGGGCCGTATCGTCGGCATCGGCCGCATCGAAGAGAGCGCCGTCATCGACGCCTATCGGCGTTGGGCGCCCGTGTACGACTATACCTTCGGGCTCGTCGCCCGGGAAGGACGCCGGCACGCCGTCGAAGTGCTCAACGAGGGTCGCGGGCGAGTTCTCGAAGTCGGCGTCGGCACCGGGCTTTCGCTCCCCGACTACAAAGAGCACCTCGAGATCGTCGGCATCGACTTGTCGCCCGAGATGCTGGAAAAGGCCCGCGAGCGGGTTGCTACCAGCGGCCTCGATCACGTGACGGGTCTGCACGAGATGGACGCAGGCGACCTCAAATTTCCCGACGCTTCTTTCGATACGGTCGCCGCCATGTTCGTGATGACCGTGGTGCCGGAGCCGGAAGCCGTCATGCGCGAGCTGGCGCGCGTCACCAAGCCCGGTGGCGAGGTGATGCTGGTCAATCATTTCAGCCAGCGCGAAGGCATGCGCGGCTGGGTGGAGCGGCGCATGGCGCCGTTCGCCGACAAGATCGGCTGGCGTTCCGTGTTCGATCTGTCGCGCGTCACCGTGTGCGACGACCTGGAGCTGGTCGAGCGCAAGGCGTTGCGGCCCCTGGGGCTCTTTACGATGCTGCGCTTCGCAAAGCGTGGCGAAGCTGCGCGCCGGCCGCCGCTCGCCGCTGAGTAAACGCAGTCGGGCAGAGGCCTTACCCCTTCGCGCCACGCCGTTCACGCGCACGTTGCGCCCAGCGTTCTTGACAGTCTCGGACCGCGATCCTTATAGACGCCTCCAGTGGCGGGATAGCTCAGTTGGTTAGAGCGGCGGAATCATAATCCGTAGGTCCCCGGTTCAAGTCCGGGTCCCGCTACCAAATTTCCCCCAAGGAATATGGGTTTCGAGGGCACCGCGTCGTGTCTCTCGGGAGTATGAGCGGCGAACAGTCCGCAAATCCGCACTCCCGTTCTGCACACGACCGTTCGCCTCACTCCGCCCTGGTATCGGTACTGTCTCAGTTTGAAAACTCTCGGGGCTTGACGTCCCGATGAGCGCGACGGTAGTCGCTAGCTCCCTGGAAGGAGCCCGCACCGTGATCCACCCCGGCTATCTGCGATGGTTGCTTGGTGCCACCGCGGCCTGGACGGCTTTCTTCCTCGCCCTCACCTGTTTCATCGACCCGTATGGCATTTCGCCTGTGATCATCTCAATTCCAGGCTTCAATGCCTACAAGGTGGCCCGCGTTGATATCGACCGGCTCATTAAGCCTTATGAGGTCTGGCGCCAGCAGCCTCGCACGGTGTTTATGGGCTCATCCCGCATCCACCAGTCGATGGACCCCGCGGCGCTTGACGGGACCAGATACGCGCCGGCTTTCAACGCGGCTGTGCCCGCTGACTTTCTTGAAGAGAGCTTGGCGAATCTCAAGCTGTTCGTGCGGCTCGACCCGAATTTAAGAGCCGTGTTCCTGGAACTGTTCCTCTACAAATTTATAAATCCGCAGCCGACTGTCGAGCGCAGCTTGGAGGAGTTTCTACGTAACGCGGCCGCACTCTATTTCAGCACCGATACCCTACGTGCATCGGTGGCGACAATTGCAGCCAACGCGCATCCACCCGCGGTCGCCTACATCTCCCGCGGGGGGCAGTGGGTGCGTCCCTACAACATGTCCACCCACGACACCTTCGACTCGGCAGCTTTCATCCACAGCATTATGAGCACCCACCGGCAGATCACCGACATGGGAGTGCAGCCGACAGCGATTGAGTCTCTGGACCGGATTGTGGCGCTGTGCCGCGAGCGCGGTATCGAACTGCATTTGATCGTGACGCCTAGTTATCCATGGGACGACTACCGTCTGCTTTCCTTGGGATACTGGCCGCTGCTCGAGCAGTGGCTGCGCCAAATGAGCAAGTATGAAAACGTGGTCAGCTTCTCTCAATACAACGACGTGCTGACTGAGCCGCCGGGCGAGTTGATGCGCTGGTGGTACGACCCCATCCACTTCAGCGGGAACACAGGGTCGCTGATGCTCGCGGCTCTGTCTGGCCAGCGGGCAAGCGGCACCCCTGACAATTTTCTCACCTCCGTTACGCCGAACACCGTCGAGGCAGTAATACGCGACCGGCGTGCCGGTATGGCGTCGTGGGTACAGACGAATGCTGATTATGTTTCGGCATTCGAGCGCGGGAAGCGAGAGGCAGGCGGACCCGTTGACCGCCGTTAGACTTCCACGGAAAAGTTAGTCCTCAACCCGGCTCCCCGCCTCGTGTATGTCTTGGGCCGTCCCGGCTTCGATGCGACGGCATCCATCATCCCTACGACCTCTTCCATGCTCCACACCCGATCCGTAAGGCCAGCGGCCACCGCGGGCGTGACGCGTGGCGTCTTATGGATGCGCGTCCCGTTGTAGAACGTGAAGCCGGCCCGCTGCCTGAGCCTCGAAGCCGCGTTCGCCGTCTCATGTCAGGGCCTAGCTTCATCGATGTGTGTTTCGCTATTTTTGCCGGGCGACTCTAAGCTGCGTAACAGGTTTCCATGATCGGCAAAGTCCTTCAGCTTGCACTTGCCCCCGCTGAAGGGGCCCAACTTAAATTCGAGTCTCGTGTCCAACTTGTCTTTGAACAACAGCGCCAAAAGCAATACATCGGCGCGTCGGAGTTCCGGAAAGCTCGAACCCTGGGCCGGTACAGCCTTCCAACAATGAGAATACTCGAACGGCACAACCACCAGAGAAGCGCCATTGCTTTGCGCCTTGACGCGAATACCGTCCGGCTCAATTGAGATCTCAATGTCTCTTGCCGGGACGAGCGCGGGATACGTACCCTCCAGGATCGCTTGGTGTTCGAACCTTGTATCGGCGCGCCCGAGCCACTCGAGTTCTTCCTGCTTGGACCCTAAGTGAACGATCTCGGTCGGCGAAATGCCGAGGTTCGGAGCGGCAATCTGATCGATCGATAGGTTACTATTGCCCCCAGCCCGGCCAATCCCCATGACTCGACTCACATCGTCGGCTGGCCGCCCACTATCCGTGATTACGTAACTCACCCCGAGCAGGCGAAGTATCGGCGTATTCGGGCAGCGAATGTTGATCACCGTCCGATATTGAGAGTCCCCCTCACAGGCAAGATAACGCTTCACCACCGCATAGTATACCGGGCCCAGCGTAGGGCTGAATGTAAACAACGTTGGAATGTTGTAGTACCATAAACCAATATCTCTATGCTCGTTTCCAAAACTCGCGAGCAAGTCGAGATCCCGGCCGAACGCCTGTTCCCAGCCAGCGTTGACAGGCCCCTGGCCTGTTATCGTTGCAACACGCCCACGGAACGGCGATCCGGGCATGATCGACAGTCTGCTCCGCAAAAACTCCGTAAGCAGCGTGGGCGTTGGAGGAAACACGTTCGGGCGACTATTGGGCGCACCGCGAATCCACTCATTTCCGCCGTGCATCAACACAACGAATAAAACAGGAATTATCGCACAGGCTCCGACGCCGGCAACGAAAGGCTTTCGCGTAGCAAAGCTAGGGTAACTCCTTGCGATGCGGTAAACCAGGAGCGCGGCGAAACTGGGGTAGATTGGCCAGAGAGGATACTCGTAGTAAAGCGGCATGGCCCCGGACCAATTTGTTATGCTCCAAATCACAGTTGCGGTGCAGATGAGGCCACTGAGAATGAGCGTCGCCAGCGCGAACAGGCGCATTCTTTCAGTTCCGATGCGCACAAAAACTGCTGCCCCGAGAAGGCCAAGGCCGGTAGTGATGACTCCCATCGGTTCGTTCCTGCGAAACAGCAACGATCCGTCGCCCAATGTGGGCTGCGCGCGCTTCAAATCCTCAGGAAAGAAATACGCGGCGGTATCGAGCACTATGCCGGGCAGCAACTCGAATAAGCCCGATGCCGCTAGCATCAGGAGAAGAACTGCGCCCCAAACACACTTTCGAGTAAACTCCCCCGGCTGCCGCCATGCCGCAACCAAAAACACAGAGCAAACGACTGCAATAAAAGGGTAGCCGAGGAGCGTATAAATACCGACCATAATAAAGTGAAGCCACAACAAAACCGCGATTGTTCCTGTTAAGACGAGATCCTTGATCCACCTACCCTGGCCGACAGCCGACCAAAGCGGTGGAATGAGAAGAGGGATCGCGATCATACTCACGAACTGCGGCGCATCGGGTGAAATATTGTAGATGAGGGATGGATACGAAAACGGCGCTATCAAGATAACTGCAAACCATCCCGCCGCCGCCGCTTCTGTGGCGGACAACCCTAACCATAACATTATAACCGCAACCAATAAGAACAGTTCGACGGCCGCGAACAAATGGACAGCAACGATTTGATGGTCCGGATTTGTCAGAACCACTGCAGGTGAGAACTCTGGCAACCACAGCGTATTTGCGAAATACCAAAGCTCGCCCAGGCCCTGCAATGGATTTCGCGAAAATGCAAATTCAAGGCCCGTTAAGTCGAGCCTATTGCGGGTGAGCACCAAGAGGTACTGACCATCGATGTAGCCAAGAAGGTCTTTGCGGACGAGCACGAGGGCGATGCCGGCCACGCAGGCTAGTAGAAGCGCTTGCGCGCCTAAGACCTTGAGCCATTGACGCGATGAGGAAGGGATAAGTGGATTTTCTGCATCAGAACTGCAGAGCGGGCTGGGACGCAGTCTCCAATTGCTCAATCGCAACGAAGTGGTGCGCTTTGCTGTCGGCTTATCTTCATGCGGGCGCCCCCGCTTCTCGCACATAGCGCTCTACGACGCTCGAGCGATTTCGATACTGACCTGCAAGAGGGAACCCTGTGACTGAAGTGCATCACTAGTCGGTCAATTGCCAAGGGCGCCACTGGCCGCTAACCAGTATAGGGGGGCGTGGTCAGACGGGTCAAGTAATGCACGATCTGGTGTGCTAATATTCGAAGGCAGCGGAACCGCGCGGCTCGCGGGAGATAACACAGCAGGGGGCGGTGCTGAATTGAGAAAGTTCCTGACTTCCGGGCTTGTGCGCTGGAGCATCACAGCAGCTTTGGTGATTTATGCTGCCTCTTACCTCAAGAGAGACGACATTCGTGAGCTCATCCACCCCTATCATGCCCTGCTATTGCTCTGGGTGGCGGCAGCATTGGTCGTACTCGTCGCGCTCAACGCCATAAGGTGGCTGCTTGTGGCGCGGGCACTGACGCTGCAGATCCCGTGGGGACAATCATTGCATTGGACGATGATCGGCCACTTTTTCAACCAAGTCGTCCCAAGTTCCATCGGGGGTGACGTGATGCGTGGCTTGCTGGCGGGGCGGTGGACGGGTGATATGCCCGGCGCAGTCACGAGCATCGCGCTGGAGCGCATCGTGGGCTTCATGGCTCTTTTGGCGCTGATCGTCATCGGTCAGCCGTTGCTCATCGCCCGCCTCAATGACCTCTCCCTCTCTTGGCTTGCACTCATTTTTGCCTTGGGGGCGCTGTGCATAATCCTGCTGCCTTTCGTCGTGGGGCCGTTTCTCGAGCGCCATTTTCCCGGGCGTGCAGTCAACGTAGTGCGCCGCTTCTGCAACGATGCGCGCCGGCTGATTGCGTCGCCGATGCTGGCGTCGTTGGTGCTGCTCGGCGCCTTTGTCATGCACGGCTCTACCCTCCTCCTGACCGCAACAATCGCGAACCAGTTGGGCGCCCACGTTTCTTTCTTAGACGTCCTCCTGGTAATGCCAACTATCATGCTGGTCGCAAGCCTCCCGATCTCTATTGGTGGTTGGGGCGTGCGCGAGGCGGGACTCGCGGTCGGCTTTACGGCATTGGGCCAGCCAGCATCGGTGGCGGTGGCGACATCTATAGTCATCGGCGTCGGAGGTTTCATCTCCGCCTTGCCCGGAGCTGTGGCGTGGGGGCTTCTTGCTGCACCCGAAGCAAGCCGAGAGCCTGGCGATATGGGGAGATCTACTGAGACCGCTTGACGTTCGCTCGGAAATTGATCCCTTCCCGCAATCCTTGCAGGGCATATCGCCCACTGCACCCACTCTCAACGGAAGACAGCAGCCTTGCGCGTAACCCCGCTTAATTTCCGCTTCGGGCCCGGCATACGTCTCGATGTCGTGTCCCTGTATTTGATCGCCTATGCAGCAGTGCTCTTCGGATGCATAAGGATTTGGTCCGCCGATCCCACTTGGCTGTATATTGGCAGGGATTCAGATTTCAGCCTTTGGCTTGCCCGCGCCTATATGGATTGGGCCCATCCGTTTGCGGTTACTGCCCTAAATCCATTTCAAGGGATGGGCAGCATGCTCATGCCCATCAATCCTTATTTCAACCCCGGAGCTTGGGTATTTCTGACCGACCTTGGGTTGTCGACCCAATTCGTTTTGTCGATGGTTGTCTATTTTCTCGAAATCACCGTGTCCTGCTTCGCGTTGGGGCGTGCGCTCGGGTTCTCGCCCGCATTCTCGTTTGCCTCCTCTATCTGGCTAGTCATCCTGTTCTTTCCTCCGTTCAACTTCGTATTTGGGTTGCAGGGCGTGCTTGCAACAAGCCCGCAATGGGCAAACACTCTAGCATTATACAATATAATCCTTGTGCTTTTTGTTTTTGTCGGTGATCGCACATGGTCCGACAGAGGCTTTGCCTCAGCGATCGCCATAAACGGTGCACTTGTGACGTGCATGTTGGCGGCGGTGCTGCTCTGTCTGCTGGCCGCGCCGTTCTACAACGCCGGCACAATGACCGGCGTGGTCCTACTTTGCGGGATTGTCCTGCTGTCATCAGCCGATCGTCGACAGGCGCTTTGGCGCATGGCTGCCGGGCTCGTTCTTCTGGTGGCCTTCAAGGCGCTCGATATCTTTCAATTTTACGCCGCGGCGAAATCCTTCACGGCGCGCTTTGCCATGGGAGGAGCCAACGAGATGCCGTTGGCGCAATTTCATTGGCCGGTCGAATTCTCGTGGAGATCAGCACATGATTGGCTTTGCGCGGCGGCCGTTCTGTGCAGCCGTCTAACATTCCCAGGCTCCTTGACCGGCGCTTATTGGCTGCATGCTGCCATCCTTTTCGGCGCGGTGGCAGTGTGGTGGCGCATGCCGCCGCCGCTGTCGCGGATCGGTGGTTGGTTTGCGCTCGTTTGGGCGGCCTTCCTCCTGTTCTGGTTCTGCGCCGCTTTCGGCATCGTTACGGATGTGGTCATCAGTCCCATTTATGTTGTTGTGGCAATGCATCCGTTCTGGGCGTTTTTCAGCCTTTTTTCCCTATGCTTGGGCGTGCAGTTCGTGGGAACGCGGCTTATGTCGTTTGCGCCTCCGGTTATCGTCAAACGCGCGGTCGACACGCTGCCATTCGTCTTTCCCATCGCAATTACAATCGGCGCCTTGATCACGGCGTCGGACTACGGGGCCTTTATCGCAAGGTCCGCTCCGCTCACCACGAACTACATTCAGCGGGGTGCGTTCGATGTTCGCAAGTCTGGCCCCATAGTGGATCGACTGCGTCGGGAAATAGCGATTCGGCCTGGGGACACTTTCCGAGGCTCGGTTGCGACAATTTGGGGCGCCAAAGGCGGATCCCTTAGAAAGGCGCTCGGCCTACCGGAGACGATGCCTCTTGCGCCCGGTCAGTTCGAGACTTTCATAGCCAAAGTGGGGAGCGCCACCGGAAACGATCATGACTTGTTCGATCTCTGGTGGTTCAATATTCCGACCGTGTCCGAATATGCGCAGGGCATATCGCGCCAATATATGTTTTACGTTTCAAATTTCCTGATTGACGCCGGCGATCCTAATGAGATGGGGGTTGCTTTTCCGCGCCGCGCGAATGTTGCTGTCCTGGCCGCCATGGGCGTGCGTTTTATAATAATAGACCGCGTACTTTCCGATGCGCGCTTGAGCTTGTTGGTCGAGGAGCCGATAGGCGACGCCACGTTATATCTGTATGAAATCGCCGAGCCGAATCTCGGCACTTATAGTCCGACTGAGCTCGAGGTCGATCACGGCGTCGATAAACTGCGTGCGGCCGTCGACAATAATCCCTCTATCTTGACCTCATTGGCTTTTGTTCAATCTCCAATTGCTGGGCCGTTCGTGCCGGCGCGCAGCGCACGCATGATCTTCGAGAAACAGGGAGTGCGGATCGTGGCAGCAAGCGGTGGTTCCTCCTTGCTCTTGGTTCCACTGCAATTCTCGCATTGCCTGCACGCGACCGACCGGAGGGTCCGTCTGTCACGGGCTAATCTGATCTTCACCCTGATCCAGTTCGACGGCGCTCTCGACGCGCGGATTGACTGGAAGCTGAATTTCTGGCGCAACAGCGATTGCAGGGCGCAAGACGTGGCCGATATGCGGTCGCTTGGGCTACTCCATTGAAAATACTTCTTGAGCGTGTTGCGGGGAGGACACCGACGTGTCCCAACGCGATCGAGATGCGCAGTCGACGCGACGCCTCGCTTCCGAAATGATGCCTATCGCGCCTGGGCCGGCGTGAGTGGCTGCGAGTTGGGCAAGTGGACTCGCGCGCCAAACCTCATCTTCCCTGTTGCCCTAGGGTGTGACGTGGGGCCGCCTGCGGCTCTCGGAGGCGAGCCGAGAGCATGGCGATGAGGAGAAGGCTCCCCAGCCGCTTGACGTCCGCCCGGAAATTGATCACTAACCTCGCGCGGATCAGCCCGACGGCTTTGGGTTTAGAGAGTGGATCTTGTCTGACAAAGTTGCGCTGATTACAGGTGTCACGGGGCAGGACGGCGCCTATCTGGCGCAATTTCTGCTCGAGAAGGGTTATGTCGTTCACGGCATAAAGCGCCGATCATCGTCGTTCAATACCGGCCGAATCGACCACCTCTATCGCGATCGGCACGATGAGAAGGCCCGCTTCTTCTTGCACTTCGGCGACATGACCGATCCGCTCAGCCTGTTGCGTGTCGTGCAAGTCGCGCAACCGACTGAAATCTATAACCTCGCCGCCCAGAGCCATGTGCATGTGAGCTTTGAGACACCAGAGTACACTGCGCAGTCCGATGCACTCGGTCCCTTGCGTCTTCTCGAAGCCATACGAATTCTCGGACTTGAAAGTCGCACGCGTTTCTATCAGGCCTCAACATCCGAGCTCTACGGCAATACCCAGGTGCGGCCGCAAACTGAGACTACGCCGTTCGAGCCCCGCAGTCCTTACGCCGCAGCCAAGCTGTACGCCTACTGGATCACCTCCAACTATCGCAGTGCCTACGGCATATATGCGGTAAACGGCATTCTCTTCAATCACGAGAGCCCGATCCGAGGCGAAACGTTTGTTACGAGAAAGATTACTCGGGCTGTCGCCGCCATCGAGTGTGGCGTGCAGGAAAAGCTCTACCTAGGCAACCTCGACGCCTATCGCGACTGGGGACATGCGCAGGACTACGTTCGTGGCATGTGGAAGATGCTGCAGCAGCCCGAGCCTGAAGACTACGTGCTTGCAACAGGCGAGGCCCATTCCGTGCGCGAGTTCGTTGAGCTGGCTTTCTCCTTCACTGGCCGCCAGATCGACTGGCTGGGCAAGGGCGCGGATGAAAAGGGCACTTGCCGGAAAACTGGCCGCGTCCTAGTAGAGGTCGACCCCGAATATTTCCGCCCGCTGGAGGTCGAATACCTCCTTGGGGATCCCTCTAAAGCCCGCCGGCAACTCGGTTGGCAGGCGGAAATCCCATTCAAAGAGATGGTGGAGAAAATGGTGATGGTCGATCTCGAGCGCTACCGGCGCGGCCACGATCAAATCAATTCCGATCCGATCTGGCTTTGAATTTTGCGAAATGCGGCGGAGCGCAACGATGTCCCCTGCGGATCCGCAGCCTCTCCGGGAGAAAGAGCGTCCTGTCGTTAGTGTCGTGCTGCCGACATTCAACGAAAGGGAAAATATTGTTTTGCTGGTCGAGGAGCTCAGGTCTCGCTTCCGGTCCGCTCTCCACAGCTATGAAATCATCATCGTAGATGACCAGAGTCCAGATGGTACCGGCGAAGCCGTCTCAGTCGCCTTTGGCGACGATCCGAACGTCCGCCTCATCGTGCGGCGGGAAAGGCCTGGGCTCGCCTTTTCAATACGCGAAGGTATCGAACGCTCAACCGGTTCGATTATCGTGGTGATGGATACCGATTTCAATCACAAGCCATCGGATGCCGTCATTCTGTTCGAAATTGCTCGTCAGGTTGATCTCGCCATTGGCTCGCGCTTTATTTTTGGCGGGGGTATGCGCAGCTTACTGCGCTATTATCTGAGCTATCTGTACAATATCTTTTTACGCCTGATCCTCGGAACGCGGATCGATGAAAATCTAAGTGGATTTTTCGCGATAAAGCGCGAGCATATGTTCGCTCTCGAATTTGACAAGATATTCTGGGGCTATGGCGATTACTTTTTCCGGCTCCTTCTGCTGTCGCAACGCGGGCATTTCCGGCACGTTGAGGTACCCATAAGTTATGGGGCGCGCCTCGGCGGCAACAGTAAAACCCAACTTTTGCGGGTCTTCTCCAAATACACCGGTGCAGTCTTCTATGTCCTTTATCTAAAGGCGCTTGGACGATGGTGAGCGAGGATCTCTTTACCAAGATTATCGGATGCCGGATCTGCGGCGCAAGCAATTTGGTGCTCGCCATCGACCTTGGCCAACAGGCACTCACCGGTCGTTTCCCGGCCGCGGCTGAACCTGATCCGCCGAAGGCGCCGCTGGTCCTCGTTCGCTGTGCGGCTTGCGGCTTAGTGCAACTGCAGCACTCTGTTCGCACGGACGAGATGTTCGGCGAGGGCTATGGGTACCGCTCCGGCATCAACGCGACAATGCGCGATCATCTTTCGGGGATCTCAGCGGACCTCGCCCACCGCGCCAGGCTCGCGACCGGTGATGCCGTGCTCGACATCGGGTGCAACGATGGGACACTCCTGACGTCCTATGCCGTTGCGGGACTCGTGCGCATCGGCATCGATCCCGTAGCCGACATCTTTCGGGATGGATACGCGGCCGACCTCGCGGTTCACACGGGTTTCTTCAACGCGAACAGCTATCGCGCCACGAGCGGCCGTCAGACGGCGCGCGCCATTACTTCGATCTCCATGTTCTACGACCTCGAGGATCCGGGCGCGTTCGTCGCCGACATCGCCGCCGTGCTGGCACCCGACGGCATTTGGGTGTTGGAGCAGAGCTATTTGCCGAGCATGTTGGAGCAGAACGCGTTCGATACGATCTGCCATGAGCACCTGGAATATTACGCACTTGCACAGATCGATCGGCTCACGCGCGAGCATGGGTTGCGGATTTTCGACGTCCGCCTCAACAGCATAAATGGTGGAAGCTTTCAGATCTGGGTCTGCCGCGAGAATGCAGAATACACCGGCGGTCAGGCGCGGATCGACGAGATGAAAAACCGCGAAGCAACCTTGGCACTCACGAGCGATGCACCCTTTGCGGCTTTCCGCGACCGCGTCGCGGCAATACGAACGATGCTCAAGAGCTTCATTCAGGCGGAGGTAGCCGCCGGCAAATGCGTTTACGTCTATGGGGCATCAACCAAGGGGAACGTCCTCCTGCAGTATTTTGGACTTGATCATACGTTGCTCCGCGGCTGCGCCGACAAGAACCCGATCAAATGGGGTCGCAGGACACCGGGAACCGGGATCCCCATCGTGTCCGAGGAGGAGGCGCGAGCGCACGCCGACTATTTCCTCGTGCTGCCGTGGCACTTCAAGGACGAGTTCCTTGCCCGGGAGGCCGCATTCAGGGCTGGTGGCGGCAAGCTCATCTTTCCGCTTCCGGAGGTTGAGGTGATTTGACTGGCGGTGAGGATTGCATCCGATCTGGCGACCCTACCGCTGCGTCCCTTCTACATACGGTATCTATGAAACCGGTGCCGAATGGAACTCGTTCCAACAGCCTCCAACCGCGCTGAGTGTAAGCAAACGCAACATCGCGGGGCGAATGGAATATTAAACGTCGCACATTCAAGAATGGAAGTAACCGCCGAACACGATTCGCCCAATGGTATGGATCGACATATTGAATCAGCAAAATATCCGTCGATGTCAGGATCCGATCCAGGAAAGAGTCCATGTCGGAAAGATAAGGTGCCACCCCCACCATTATTCCAACGTCCGATCTCGGCAACTCGTCCTGTGAGACGTCGAGTTTGTGGTAACTGACGTCGCCGTTGGGCACGTATCTTTCAACGTTTGCCTTTGTTAGCGCCAACGACTGGTCGGAGAAATCTATTGCGCAGACGCGAGCTTTGCGTTTCAACGCCTCAACTACGAATATTCCGCTTCCACAGCCTATATCTGCAAATACACGCCCAGCGTTTACATTCTGATCAATAAACCGAGCGGTCAATTCATATCTTTGGCGCATTAGGCGCGCCTCATGCTTTGCAATCGTACTATTATATAATTTTCCGAGCCAATGCGGCGCCTCGAGCTTCTCGTGACCGTGAGAAATATCGAGGTATAGCTCGGACCAGCGGGCTATGTTATCTTGCCAGTATTGGCGGTAATCTGGCATGTGGACAATCCTAATGCGCACAATTAGCGAAGTGCGTCACTCAAGTGGCGTATGTGCGGCTCACCTCGGATGTGGCTCAGTCCAGCACACGTTGTCAAGTTGACGGTTGGGTCGAGATTTGGTCCTTGGTGCGGCGGACCGGAACCTGTGGGCCGCGCACCCAGAGTTAGACCTTGAACAGCAGACGCTCAACAATGAAGCGCATCCCCTGGGCGGGACCCACACTGTTCGGAGGCGAGGAGACGCTCGTGCTCGACGCGTTGCGCTCCACCTGGATTTCGGGTGGACCCTATGTCGACCGGCTCGAGCGCGAGATTGCGGAACGCATGGGCGCGCGCCACGCCATCGCTGTGTCGAACGGCACAACTGCAATCGAGCTTGCCCTGCGCGGTCTGCAATTGGAAAGCGGCGCTGAAGTGATCGTGCCCGCCTTTGGGTTCGTTGCTGCTGCCAACATGGTGCTGACGCTGGGCCTCACGCCGCTGTATGCAGACATTGCACCGGACACGTGGCTGCTTGATCCGAATGAAATCGATCGCGTCGCGACCGAATGCACCAAGGCCGTGATTCCGCTTCATCTATACGGCAACGTAGCCGACATGGACGCTATCGCAGCTGCCGCGGAACGGAGGGGTTTGAGCGTGATAGAAGACGCCGCCGAGGCAGCCTTTTCGCGTTACAAAGGGCGCTGTGCAGGGACAATCGGCAGGGTCGGCACCCTAAGCTTCCAGGCGACCAAGACAATTACGACGGGTGAAGGCGGAATGGTCTTGACCCACGACGATGTTCTGGCCATGCGGTGCCGGCACCTTCGTGATCACGGCATGCGCAAGGACAAGCGGTATTGGCACGACGTCGTCGGACACAACTTCCGTTTGACGAATCTTCAGGCTGCGATGGGCTGCGGTCAGCTCGATGCGCTCGATCGCATCATAGGGGCGCGGCGTGAAATTTATGCGGGTTATAAATCACGCTTGAGCGGCATCGTGGGTGCCCGCCTGCAGCGCTTTGATGCCGACGTGGAGCCGGTCGTTTGGGTGACGGTGGTGCAGCTCGACGACGACCGCGAGACGGACACGGTGCGTAGCAGACGCGACCGGATTATGAGCGGCATGGCGGACGAGGGGATCGAAACGCGTCCAGGTTTCTACGACCTCAGTCTGCTGCCACCGTATGGTTGTCCGCCGCTTCCTGTGGCGCGGCACGTCAGCGCCAGCACCATCGCCTTGCCCGCCTTTGTTGGACTGACCACCGACGACCTCGACCGAATTTGTCATACCTTTGAGAATCACCTCCGCGCCTCGGAGTAGCCGTATGAACTTCAATAGGGATTTCTTGCCTCGCTACCTCGAGATCGCGCCGGCCGCCCTTGCGATAGAACGGTCGATGGAATGCGAGATCCTGGCAGCACAGCGCTTTGAGCGGCCGATCCTCGATATCGGCTGCGGCGACGGCGTATTTGCAGCGGTGTTATGTGCCGATCCTATCGATACCGGAATCGACTATGACCCGGCCGAGATCGCTCGCGCCAAGACATACGGCCGCTACCACGAGCTGATCGCTTGCGGCGGGGACGCAATCCCCAAACCCGATGGAAGCTACCGCACGATATTCTCCAACAGTGTTCTCGAGCACATCCCTGATTTGCTTCCGGTTTTAAAGGAGCAGCACCGCCTCCTCGCGCCAGGCGGCCACTTTTACGTTACGATCCCGACCGATCGATGGGAGAGGAGCACGCTGCCGGCGAGAATGCTGCATGCCTTGGGACTGCACGCCCAAGAGGGAAAATACGCCCGCTTCTATAATTCCTTTTGGAATCACTACCACGCCTACTCGGAGGCACAGTGGACCGCGTTGTTCGCACAGGCGGGCTTCAAGGTTGTTGATCGGCAACTCTATGCTCCGCCGAACATGACGACCTTGCTCGACGTCCTCACGCCATTTGGGTTGCCCGCCATGGTGAGCAAGAAATTGTTGGGACGTTGGATTGCGTTTCCAACTCTCCGGAAGGCTATGGCTCCGCTGATCTATGGACTTCTAGTCGGCCCCATTTCCGTATGCCGCGGACAAAGGGGGGGCGGTTTGATATTTTTCAATCTGACAAAGTAAGTGCGTCAGAGTATCGATGAATGGCGGTACCGAGAAGTCGTTTTTGAAGCTCTAGTCCGAACTCAAAGATCCTACTGCCGGGCCGCCGAGGCGGCTGTCCGCAGACTTGGTCGGCCGAAAGGCAGCAGGTGGCCAACGACCCGAATTTTGCGTCACGCGGCCTCGATTCACAGGCTAGGCAGCACAGCGTCGCTTGGGCGAATTTTGGTTCTTGAGCCTGGACCATGTTCGGTGCAAGATTGATAGTGCGTTGTGTGCTCCAAGATCGGAGGCGTACGCTCCAAAAGGCGTAGTTCGCGATATGCAGGAGTGGGGGATGAAGCCGGTTGTTGTTTTACGAACTCGTATCGGGCGAGTATTTGTCCAATTACTAATTGTTTTCGCCATGAGTGTTTCGGCACTTGCTGAATGTGCAGGCGAATTCACACCTATCCTCGGAAGCGGTTCACCGTTCACTCAGGTTCACTTCTTCCCGAAGAATGGCAACACAATTACGATTAATGGGCAGCCCGAGACGATCCCCCCGGGGGTCGGCGTCATCTCTGGCGGCGTCATCGGCACCTATGACGCTGCTTCCATTGACAAAGTCGCCGGCCAGAGGCTAGCAGGCAACACTCTCTACTACGTGTACGTCTATATGCAGGGGAGTGTGATGACGATGGATTTTAGCCCGACGGGGCACAAGGAGGATCAAACTTACGGAAATGAGGTGCATGCTACCGACCCCGCGCGATCCTTGGTCGGCATGCTGCGAACAAATCAAGAGGGCAAAATTGTCGGCAACAACAAAGCCCAAATGACGATTACTTGGTGCAATCGCGGAGAGACTGGTCTCATTCAGCAGCTGAGTGGGGCCAAAACATCGTCAGAAACCCTAGGTGAGATCAACAGCAATGACCGCATCGAGTGGCTGCAATGGGGCATTAATAACAGCTTCAAGCAAGGTTTTACGGTGCCCAATATCTATGTTTCCGGCACGGTCCGAAACACTCGTCGTGGCTCCTCCGTACAAGTTGCCATCGCCATAGATGGTGTAATGTGCAGCTTTATCATGACTCATTACCAACCCTACTTTGGCGGTGATGTGGGCACGATCACAACCGCCGTCATCGGCGCAAATGGCACGGACGAGGGCTATCACTATGCGAGCTTCCTAATGGGAACAGGCGGCACGGGCGGCACCGCCATTATGACATCCGGGGCGATCTACTCGTCCCCATTCATTTCGTAAGGTTTATCCGGTCGGGCACCGAGCTGGTATGCCTCGATTAAATCCGAGCGCCGCGCACGCAAAATGGACATCCGATCCACGCGTCCATCATCCACGTGCGCCTAAGCTTGGCCAATATTCTACCAGCACCCTCATTGGCTTTCCATTGGCGACACTGCCGTAGAATGCCGCTCGCCGAGTGCGGCAGGATCGCAAGCGGCTTTTTTGCGCTGCCGACAGTATGCTAGAGGCTACGGCCGGCGCGGTTCGGTTGGGGTGCAGCGCCAGAGGATTGCCCAGCCGAGGGGATCTTGCCAACGATGGACGCCGCGTTGGAAACGCCCTCTTAGCCGCTGTCCGGTCGCTCCCCGCGCAACTGACGGAGTTGAGGTGATGGTGACGTCCACGTTCTGGGCGGACCGTTCGGTTCTCTTGACGGGACACACCGGGTTCAAGGGCGCCTGGGCCGCGCTCTGGCTCGCCAGCATGGGTGCGCGCGTGCACGGCCTGGCGCTGGCTCCCGAAACCAATCCCAACATTCACGACCTGCTTTCGACGGGACATTTGACGAGCAGTGTCATCGGGGACATTCGCGAGCCACAGGTCATCGCCGCCGCCGTTCAAAGCGCGGCACCGGAGATCGTCATCCACATGGCGGCGCAGGCACTCGTGCGCCGCTCCTACCGCGAGCCTATCGCCACCTTTGACACCAACGTCATGGGTACCGCTCATCTGCTTGAAGCCTTGCGGGGCACGAGCAATCTGAAATGCGTTCTCGTCGTCACGAGCGACAAGGTCTACGAGAACCGCGACGACGGGCACCGCTTCGTCGAAACCGACGCCTTGGGGGGTACGGATCCCTATTCGGCGTCGAAGGCAGCCGCTGAAATCGTCACCGCCTCCTATGCCAAGAGCTTCTACACGCCGACCGCGGTACGCGTTGTGACGGGCCGCGCGGGCAACGTTATCGGCGGCGGCGACTGGTCGGAGGACCGCCTGCTGCCCGACGTGTGGAGGGCCGTTCAAGAGAACCGGTCTGTCGAACTGCGCTATCCCAACTCCACGCGCCCCTGGCAGCATGTGCTCGAGCCCCTATCCGGATATCTCACGTATATCGAGCGCATCTTCGACGACACTGCGGGACAGCTGCCGAATGCCTTGAACTTCGGCCCGCGTGAGGAGCAACCCATCACGGTCGCCGAGATCGTCGATGTCCTCAATCGCCAGCTCGGCGTCACCGCGGATTGGCAGAAAGCGCCCGGCACTCATCCGCCCGAGAAAGCCACGCTGTCCATCGACGCCAGCAATGCGCGAAAGACGCTCGGCTGGAGCGCGCGGCTTTCCGCCGAAGAAGCCGTCAAATGGACCGCGCTCTGGTACAAGGCGCACAGGGATGGGGCGCAGATGCGCGATTTCACGTTGCAGCAGATCCGCGACTACGCATCGAGGGACGTATGAGCGGCGGCGAGCACCATTGCTTGAATTGCGGTAGTCCGCTGCGCCACACGTTCGTGGACCTCGGCGCAACGCCGATTTCCAACTCCAACGTAAAGCCGGAAGGCCTCGGCAAGCCCGATCCTACCTATCCGCTGCACGTGCGCGTCTGTGATCGGTGCCTGCTCGTGCAGGCCGACAGCGTCGTCGACCGCGCCGAGCACTTCAGCGAGGACTATCAATATTTCTCCTCGTTTGCCGAGAGCTGGGTGCAGCACGCCCGTCGCTACGTCGAGGAAATGATCGAACGCTTCGGCCTGTCCGCATCGAGCATGGTCGTAGAGGTCGCCTCTAACGACGGCTATCTGCTGCAGCACTTCACTGCGCGTGGAATTCCGGTGCTGGGCGTCGAGCCGACACGCAGCACTGCCGACGCCGCCATAGCCAAAGGCGTCCCAACCGACATGAGCTTCTTCGGGAAGGCGACGGCCGAGCGGCTCAAGGGACAGGGCCACGCCGCCGATCTCATGGCCGCGAACAACGTGCTGGCGCACGTCCCCGACATCAACGATTTCGTGGCGGGCTTTGCGACGCTGCTCAAGCCCAACGGCGTGTGGACGTCGGAATTCCCCCACATCCTCAATCTCATCGAGGAAAACCAGTTCGACACCATCTATCATGAGCACTACTCGTATCTGTCCCTGCTGGTGGTCGAGTGCATTTTGGCCAAGCACGGCTTGCGCGTCTTCGACGTGCAGGAGTTGCCGACGCACGGGGGGTCGCTCCGCGTTTTCGCCTGCCGTCAGGATGCGAACCATCGCGAAGCGGAAGGCCTCGCACGCGTGCGCGCCAAGGAAGCCCAATTCGGACTCGATCGGATCAGCGCCTACGAGGGTTTCGAGGCCAAGGTGGTTGCCGTGAAGCAGGCGTTGCTCGAGTTCCTGGGCCGCGCCAAGGCCGAGGGCAAAACCGTCGCCGCTTACGGCGCGGCCGCCAAAGGCAACACGCTGCTCAATTACTGCGGCGTCGACACGGACCTTGTTGCCTACGTCGTCGATCGCAACGACAAGAAGCAGGGCCGTTATCTGCCGGGATCGCGGCTGCCTATCTTGCCGCCCGAAAAACTCGCCGAAACGAAACCCGACTACGTCCTCATCCTGCCGTGGAACCTGCGCCGAGAGATCATGTCGCAAATGAGCGAAGTGCGCGGCTGGGGCGGGAAGTTCGTGGTCGCCATACCCAAGCTCGAAGTGTTTTGATGCGCAGTGCGCCGACACACGCAACAAGCCGGCGCGGCCCGAGGTCAGGAACAGACGGATCATGAAGCTGACGATAGACACCAAGGTCGGCACGCTGAGCGTCGAAGACGGCTCTGGCCGGCGCCAGCTCGATCTCTACTCAAAGGAGAGCTTCGACCACATCGCACGGCTGTGGACCGATGTCGGCTGGGTACGCAAGTACTCTTACGGCTTTGCCTGGCTGGGACGGCCGATCATACAGCTTCCCGATGACATGATGCGCATTCAGGAAGCTATCTTCGACACCAAGCCCGACGTCATCGTCGAGACGGGCGTCGCGCACGGGGGATCGCTGCTCTACTACGCAAGCCTCTTTGAGCTGATTGGCAAGGGACGCGTGATCGGCATCGACATCGAGATCCGCCCGCATAACCGCGCGGCCATCGAGGCGCATCCTTTGTTCAAGCGTGTGACGCTGGTGGAGGGCAACGCCGTCGCCAAGGAAACCGTCGATAGGGTCAAGGCGATGATCGCCCCCGGCGAGAAGGTGATGCTGATCCTCGACTCCAACCACAGCAAGGGGCACGTGGCGAGCGAGCTTGACGCGTATGCCGACCTCGTCACGCCTGGGTGCTACCTGCTCGTGCAGGACGGGATCATGTCGTTCGTCGCCGGCATGCCGCGCACGGGCAATGACTGGAGCTGGAACAATCCGCTGCCGGCGATCGCCGAGTTTCTGCAAAAGAACCCAGACTTCGAGCCTGCATCCGTTCCACGACCGTTCGACGAGACGGAACAGACGCCCGAAGTAGACGTCGGCGCTGCGGGCTTACGCCGCCTGCTTAGGCGGGCTACGGCTTGGCTTTGATCTTGGCTTTCGATGTGTTCTTGGCGGCGGCTCTAGCGCGCTTGACGCGTTCCGAGCGCTCGCCCCACTTCATCCCCTCAAGCTTCAGACCTATCCGGACTCGTCGGGGCCCCTGTTATAAACATCGTCGGTCCGGATGATATCGTCCTCGCCCAGGTAGCTGCCGATTTGCACCTCAATCATCTCCAGCGGGACCTTGCCGGGGTTCTCTAGGCGGTGCCATTGCGTCGCGGTGATGTAGACGCTTTCGTTCTCCTGCACGAGCTTCTCGCTGTCGCCTATCGTCACTTTGGCGGTGCCGCGCACGACCACCCAGTGCTCGGAGCGGTGATGGTGCATCTGCATGGAGAGCTGCCCGCCCGGCTTGACGTGCAACAGTTTCACCTGAAAGCGCGGACCGGCGCTCAGCGACTCGAAGAAGCCCCAGGGCCGGTAGCTCTTTAAGTGCTGGGCGAACTCCTTACGGTTCAGCTCCTTGAGTTTGGCGACGATGCCGGAGACGTCTTGGGCGCGCTCCAGGTCAGCGACGAGCAGAGCATCAGGCGTATCGACGATCACTAGGTTGTCGAGGCCAATCGTCGCGACGAGCGAGCGCTCGCTGTGCACCAAGCAGTTTGTCGTATCGATAAGAATTGCGTCGCCCTCGACGGCGTTGTGCCGCTCGTCCTGGGGGGCGCTTTCCCACAGCGACGACCACGAGCCCACATCGCTCCAGCCGACATCCATCGGCACCATCGCCGCCGCCTTGGTTTTTTCCATCACGGCATAGTCGATGGAGATGTTCGGCGAGCGGGCGAAGGCAGTGCGGTCGAGGCGCAGGAAGCCTAGGTCCTCGCCCGCCTTGGCCAGCGCCCCGCGAGCCGCCTCCAGAATGGCGGGAGCAAGCTGCTCGAGTTCGGTTAGGAAAGTGCGAGCGCTGAGGACGAAGATGCCGCTGTTCCAGAAGTAGTTCCTGTCGGCGACATATGTTTCGGCGGTCGCGCGGTTAGGTTTTTCGAAGAAGGCGTCGACCGCATAGCCGCTGCCCGGCCCGTCGAGCGCAGCGCCGCGGCGGATATAGCCGTAGCCCGTGTGCGGGCCTGAAGGCACGATTCCGAACAGCACGAGCTTGCCGGTCGCCGCCACCGATGCGGCGCGCCTGAGGCTCTCCACGAATCCCTTCTCGTCCTTCACCACGTGATCGGACGGCATGACCGCCAGCACCGCGTCCGGTGATTTCCGCGTGGCGGCGATCGCAGCCACCGCCACAGCGGCAGCCGTGTTGCGCGCCACCGGCTCCAAGATGATCGCCTCGGGCTCAAGCCCGGCGCGAGTGACCTCCTCCCGCACCAAAAAGCGATGGTCGTTGTTGCAGATGATGATAGGGGCCGCAAAACCGCTATCGCCGCCGAGTCGCCGCAGCGTGGCGCCCAGCAAGCTGCCCTGGCCATTGAAGAAGCGAATGAACTGCTTAGGATACATCGTCCGCGACAACGGCCATAGCCGCGTGCCGGAGCCGCCTGAGAGAATCACGGGAACAATCATAAGCTCAAAACCAACTAGGCCCACATACGCCTCTGCGGGACCCTGCAAGAGGTCGAGGACGGCGCACTCGATGCGCTATGCTATTATGTTTTGCCCTAGAGAGGGTACTCGAGCTGCTGCTAACTCACATACGCCGGATTTGCAACTTTTTGGATTTTATATCCCCGCTGGTGGAATCGCGAAGCTGTAGGACACGTATTCCGGATTAAGCCAGGGGGGTGAAAATATTGCCGAAGCCCCTCCTGTGTACTCGGCGCCGAAGTCAGCGCCGACAACGAGTGCGCGACGGCACACCCTCGGCCACCTGGCTCGCAATGGGGACGGGTGTTGTGGAATTATAACTCAGCCGCGGCTCCCAGTGCGCCTCCCAGTGCGCCGGGCCTTCTTTGTGCGCTCGCCCCACTTCATCCCCTCGAGCTTCAGGCCGTCCGGATCGAGGAAGAATACGGCATAGTAGTCATCGTAGTATTCCCCGGCCGGATCGACGATCGTCGCACCGAGCTTCTTCAGGAACGCCTGCAGCTCGTCCACGTCCTTGCGGCTGCGCAGCTCGAACGCGTAGTGGTGAAAGCCGACATCGCCGATGCGGTGCTTGTGCTTGCGGCCCTTCGCGTCGGCTGCGCCGATCCAGTAGCGCGTCTTGCCGTTCGTCCAGCCGATGGCGTCGTCATACTCGCCGAGCACCTTGAAGCCGAGGAACTTGAAGAGCTTGCCGTAGAATTCCTTCGACTTTGCGAAGTTGCCGACGCGGATCGAGATGTGGTCGATATTGACGACGCGCACCATCAGAGCGTGCCTTCAGATTGTGCCTTGGCGCTTATGCCAGAGCCACAGGCCACCCAGGAACAGCATCGATCCAATGACCGCCGACACCACGTCGCGCAATGAGATCGAGATGCTCTCCAGCCCCGGCAAAATTCCAAAAAGCCGAAACAACGCGCCGCCGACCAACGCGCCGACGAGGCCGATGCCCAGATTGGTCCACCAGCCGAAGCCTTCCCTTTGCCAGCGCACGACCGCGCCGGCGAGCGTACCGCCCAACAGCCCGACGATGAGCCAGACGATGATCTGAGCCAGTGTGATCTCCATGACCGTACCATCCCGCTGCCTAGAGAGACGGGGCGCCACTAGCCGGCGCCCCGCAAAATTTCGCCGCTTACTTCACTTTTTCGGCGGCGGATGAATTCTTCTCGGTATCGCCCTCGTAGGCCGTCTTCTTGTACCCGTCGCCGTCCTTGACGATCTTGGTTTTCCAGCCCGTGTCCCAGGTGATCACCGCGGCGCCGCCGTCTTCGGTCCATTTGCCCTTCAGGCCTTCGCCGCTGCGGTCCGCGCTCGCCGAGCCGTCCTCGGACAGCATGATCTGGAAGTCCTTGCCGGCCGTGTCCTTCACCTTCCACGCGCCTGCGAACTCGCTGGCCGCAAAGCTCGCACCCATCGTCAGTGCGAAGGCCGCTGCGGCGGCTAGCGCGCCGATCGTCATTTTTCTGGTCGTCACCATGGTGTTTCCTCTCTTCGCTTCAGCTATGCAAATCGCCGAAGAATCCGAAACGTCGTACGCATTTTCAAGTTCCGAAAGTCTAAAGTCGGTCACGACAATGCGAGCGACGCTTGAATTCGAGGGCCGGGAATGAAGCTGCGGCGCGTCGAAGCCGAAGGCGAAATGCACTGCCAGCTGCTGGCGCCGCACGGATGGGTCCCCGTCCGCGCGGCGCTGGCTCGCCTGACGCAAACGGCCACAGCAGACCGCCGGCAGCTTAGCACGAACCTCGTATCGATTCTCGCGCTGCCCGCCGATACGCGCGAGAAGCTTGTCGAGGCCGCGCGCGAGGTCGACGCGGCTGCCGAGGACGCCCGCGTCGTCATCCCCTTCGAGCCGAAGTCGTTTCGAGATTTCATGTTGTATGAGGCACATGCGATCGCCGCGGCGCGCGGCTTCGTGCGCCAATACCTACCCGCCGCCGCCCGCGTCGTCGGCGCCTATGAATCGCTGACGGGAAGGACGTTCCCGATGCTCCGGCCCCACGCCTTGTGGCACCGCCAGCCCATCTACTACATGGGCAATCACCTGACCGTGGCGACCGATGGCGACGACATCACCATGCCCAACTACACACACGCCCTCGACTACGAGCTCGAGCTCGGCTTCGTTCTGGCACACCCGCTCATCGACGCAACGCCGCAAGCCGCCGAGGCCGCGATCGGCGGTTTCGTCGTGCTCAACGACTTCTCGGCGCGCTGCGTGCAGCGCGAGGAGATGGCGTCGGGCTTCGGGCCGCAGAAAGCCAAGCATTTCCGCAGCGCCATATCGAGCATCGTTGTCAGCGCCGACGAAGTCCTGCCGCGCTGGCGCAACCTCGAAGGCCGCGTTCGCCTCAACGGCGGCCTCGTTGCCGAATGCTCGACGGCCGGCGCGCGCTGGTCGCTGGGCGAGGTGCTGGCACACGCCTGTCGCGGCGAGCCCCTGCAGCCCGGCGAGCTGATCGGCACCGGCACGCTTCCCGGCGGCAGCGGAATCGAGAACGGTCGGCTGCTGGCACGCGGCGACCAAGTCGAGATCGAGATCGACGGATTGGCGACGCTTGCCAACCGCATCGTTTGAGGAGCGCGTCGTGCAGATCATCGACCTTTCAAAGCCGATCGCCTTCAATGCCGCCGACCCGCGCTTCATGCAGGTGCGGATCCGCCACAAGCCGCATTGGGCCGCCAAGCCGCTCGTCTGGGTTCTCGGCCTGCCGCTCCGGCTATTCCCGCGAGATTTCGTCGGCTGGGCGGACGACACGATCACCAAGATGGGTGTGCATTCGACGACCCACATCGACGCGCCGTGGCACTACGGGCCTCTGTCGGGCGGCCGGCCGGCGCCGACGATCGAGGCGATCCCGCTCGAGAAATGCATCGGCCCCGGCGTCGTACTCGACATGACGCACAAGGCCGATGACGACCCCATCACGCCCGCGGATCTGGAGGCCGCGCTGGCCAAAACCGGCGCCACGCTCGATCCGCGCACCATCGTTCTGATCCGCACCGGCCGCGACCGTCTGATGGGCACCAAGGCGTTCTGGAAGACGGGCACCGGCATGAGCGCCGCGGCCACCGAGTGGCTGCTCGACCGCGGGCCGACCGTCATGGGCATCGACCAATGGGGCTGGGATCTGCCGTTCCACACGCAGATCGCCAAGGCCAAGGCAACGGGCGACGACACGCTGTTCTGGGAGGCGCACCGCGTCGGGCAGCGGCGCCCCTATTGGCACATGGAGCAGCTGACCAATCTCGTCGCCCTGCCACCGCACGGGTTCGAGGTGATGGTATTCCCGCTGAAGCTCGTCGGTGCCTCCGCCGCTCCGGCGCGCGTCGTCGCCGTCATCCGCTAGCCGCGTTGCCCAACTTGGAGCCATTCATCCCCTCACCCGGCCTGCGTCATGGCGGAGCCATGCTCAGCATGGACGCGGCCGACCTCTCCCACAGGGAGAGGTGAGCGCACCCGAGCTTCAAGGACGACATAACCTCTCCCCGGCGGGGAGAGGTCGGCGCGAAATGCGCAGCATGAGCGACGGGTGAGGGGGGCACCTAGCGCGTCAGCGTGCGGCGCACGGCATCGTGCCAGGACGCGAGCATGCGCGCGCGGCTGGCCGCATCGAGCTTCGGTGTAAAGCGGCGGTCGAGCGCCCAGTGCTCGGCGAACTTGTCGGGCTCGGGATAAAAGCCCGATTGCAGTCCGGCCAGATAAGCGGCGCCGAGCGCCGTCGTCTCCAGCACCGTCGGCCGATCGACTGGGGCGTCGATGATGTCGGCAAGTTGCTGCATCGTCCAATCGCATGCCGCCATGCCCCCGTCGGCGCGCAACACGGTCTTGGCCGCCGCCGGCCAGTCGCCGCGCATCGCATGGAGCAGATCGCAGGTCTGAAAGCACACCGATTGCAGCGCCGCTTTGGCGAGCTCGTTGGGGCCTGAGTTGCGCGTGAGCCCGAACAGGGCGCCGCGACAGTCCGGATCCCAATAGGGTGCTCCGAGCCCGACGAAGGCGGGAACGAGGATTACGTTCTGCTCCGCATCTGCGTCCTGAGCCATGCGTCCGGCGGCGCTGGCGCTGGCAATCACATGCAAGCCATCGCGCAACCACTGCACCGCTGCGCCGGCGACGAAGATCGAACCTTCGAGCGCGAAGGTGCGCGCGCCCTGCAATTGGTAGGCAACGGTCGTCAGCAGGCGGTTGCGCGAGGGTATAGCCTGCGTACCCGTATTGAGCACGGCAAAGCAGCCGGTACCGTAAGTCGACTTGATCATGCCGGGCCGGAAGCAGGCTTGGCCGATGGTCGCCGCCTGCTGGTCGCCGGCCATGCCACGGATGGGAATGGCAGTCCCGAACAGCGCGGCGTCGGTGACGCCGAACTCGCACGCGTTGTCGCGCAGCTCAGGCAGTAGGCTGCGGGGCACGCGGAAGAGATCGAGCAGCGCCTCGTCCCATTCGCCGCTGTGAATATCGAGCAGGCAGGTACGCGCTGCGTTGGTGGCGTCGGTCGCGTGCACACGGCCGTTCGTCAGCCGCCACAAGAGAAAAGTATCAATAGTGCCGAAGGCCAGCTCGCCGCGCTCGGCCTTGGCGCGAGCATCTGGCACGTGGTCGAGAATCCAGGCGATCTTGGTGGCCGAGAAATACGGATCGAGACGCAGGCCCGTCTTGGCCACGACCGCCGGCTCGTGGCCTGCGCCGCGCAGCGCCTCGCAGACGTCGGCCGTGCGCCGGTCCTGCCACACAATCGCGTTGTAGATCGGCCGGCCCGTCGCCCGCTCCCAGACGACTGCCGTCTCGCGCTGGTTGGAAATGCCGATGGCCACGAGATCCGAATCGCCGGCCTTGGCGATCGCCGCCCGGGCCGTCGCCATCACTGTGCGCCAGATGTCGTCCGGGTCATGCTCCACCCAACCGGGGTGGGGAAAATGCTGCGGAAACTCCTCCTGCGCGCTCGCCACAAGGCGGAAGTCCTCGGCAAACAGCAGCGCGCGGGACGATGTCGTCCCCTGATCGATCGCCAAGACGTAGCGCGCCATACCGCCTCCCTCGTTCTTATCGCCGCACTGCGGTCACTCTATCCGTCGACAGATGCGCGCAGCCTTAGTAGCAAGCCCTGCTGACCTTTCCCATCCGGAGCCGGACACCACATGAGCGCGCCGACGCAGAGCTTGCCGCAAGACCGCACGCCGATCCTGACCGCGCTCGCCGTCTATCTGCGCCCGAGCGTGCTGGTCATTATGCTTCTCGGCTTTTCCTCGGGGCTTCCGCTGGCCTTGTCGGGCGAAACCCTGCGCGTATGGATGGCGGATCGCGGCGTCGACCTGGGGACGATCGGCCTGTTGTCGCTCGCCGGCTTGCCCTACACGCTGAAATTCCTATGGGCGCCCGTCGTCGATGCCTGGCAAGTGCCTGGTCTTTCACGCCGCTTGGGCCGCCGGCGCGCTTGGCTCGTCGCCTCGCAGCTCGTGCTCATGGCGACGATCCTGTTCCTCGGCACCCGCGATCCGCTGGCCGCGCCACTCATGGTCGGGCTTGCCGCACTACTCGTCGCCTTTGCATCGGCTACGCAGGACATCGTCGTCGACGCCTTCCGCGTGCAGTCGCTGCCGACCGACGAGCAGGCGGCCGGCATGGCGAGCTACGTCGCCGCCTACCGCGTCGGCATGCTTGCCTCCGGCGCCGGCGTGATCGGGCTCAGCGCGTGGCTGGAGACGCAAGGCTTGGCCAAGGAAGCCGTGTGGCCCATGGCCTACGCCGCCGCAGCGCTTCTCGTGCTGGTCGGTCTCGGCGCCACCCTCCTGGCCAAAGAGCCAAGCTCCGACAAGCGCGAGGAGGCCGAGGCGGCCGGCACGTTGGCGCGCCTGTTCGAGACGGCGAAGGGCGCGTTCTCCGATTTTCTGGCGCGCGATGCGGCCCTCGCCATCCTCGCCTTCGTCGTGCTGTTCAAGCTGTGCGATGCGCTCGCCGGCACCATGACCGCGCCGTTCGTTCTGTCGCTCGGCTACACCAAGGCGACCTACGCGGCGATCGTGAAGGGCGTGGGACTAGCGGCACTTCTGATCGGTGGATTTGCCGGCGGCGCGGTCGCGCGCGCATTGCCGCTGGCCGGCGCGCTGTGGCTCGCCGCCTTCCTGCAAATGTTCTCCAACCTCGTCTTCGTATGGCTCGGATGGCAGCCGACGAGCACCTCGGCACTGACGGTCGCCATCGTCATCGAAAACTTCTCGGGCGCCATCGGCACGGTGATCTTCGTCGCCTATCTCTCGGCGCTGTGCCGCAATCCGCTGCACACGGCGACCCAATACGCGCTGCTGACGGCGCTCGCCTCAACGGGGCGCACTTTCTTCTCGTCGGGAACGGGGTTTGCGGCCGCCGAGCTCGGCTGGCCGCTCTACTTCACCAGCACTGCGCTTGCCGCGCTGCCTGCGCTGGCGCTGATGGTCTGGTTGCAGGGGCGGGGCCATTTCCGCGCCCTCGACGAGGCCGGAAATGGCACCTGACGCCGCTGCCACCTAGTCGGCTTTGCCCTCTACGTCGTTGGCGGAATCGGCCTGCAGCTGGCCGTAGTTCTGGATGCCGATGCTCTTCAACAGATCGAGCTGCGTCTCGATGAAGTCGATGTGGCCTTCCTCGTCCTTGAGCAGATCCTCGAACAGCTCCATCGACACAAAGTCCTTGTGCTGCCGGCACAGGTCACGGGCCTTCGTATAGAACTCCTGCGCCGTGTACTCGCCCTTCAGATCGCACTCGAGGACCTCCTTGAGGTTCTCGCCGATCATCAGCGGAGCGATCTCCTGCATCTTGGGGAAACCCTCCAGGAAGATGATGCGGGTGATCAGCTTGTCGGCGTGATGCATCTCCTCGATCGATTCCTCGCGCTCCTTCTTGGCGATCTTGGTGAAGCCCCAGTCGTCCAGCCTGCGGTAGTGCAACCAGTACTGATTGACGGCGCCGAGCTCGAGCTTCAATGCGAAGTTCAAGGCGTCGATAACCTCTTTATTGCCCTTCATGGCTGCCCTCCGTGCCTGGCGAACTCATTGTGTGGGATCGGCCGAGTTTGAACGGTAGGCGACCGCGTTATGACTCAGGGATGCCTCGAGCGAGGCCGCAGGGCGATTGTGGTTGGAGAATGCAGACGATGCCAGCGCAAAAATTGCGCTGGCGTGCGTTCAGGCGACTTTGCGAACGCAATCTTCGGACTGAGCAGCAGGCAACTCGGCGCTCGATGCAAGCATGCGCGGCGTCGAGCGGCGCGCTGTGAATTCCAACAACTTGCTGCGCGTCGTCGCGCAAATGCTCGGAGAAATCAGACCCTTCTTCTCGATCTCGTCGACCTTGTTGTAGATTGTCTGGACGGCGAGCGGCGCGCAGCCGCAGCAGTTCATGCGCTTGCTGAGGTGACGATAGACGACGCCGGGAGTCGGAATTGGCGCGTCGGGCGCGCTCAGGATTTCGAGCAGCGCACCCTCGATGTCACGGTCGGTAATCACGGTACAGGAACAGACGATCATCGTGGGCTCCGCCGCGCGCATTTCTCCTAAGGCTGCAGGTGCCTTAAATATGGAAATCCGTATTCAACTTTTGAAGGCTTCGGCACGTCTGTCAAGAGGCCTTGCGCCGCACTTTTCGGCGATGTGGCCGCCAGGGCGCGGTACCGCAAGTACCAATCCGGCGCGTTAACCAAGGGGATTAGCGGGCCGCGGCCTGCTGCGGGCCTCGACGCGTGCGGGAGGACGCCGTTCCGCGCACAGACTTACCTGACCGGCCGGAGGGCCCTGTCTGGGGCAGCACCTGCCCGGCGGCGGCCATATCCTCGAGCGTATGTTGGTCGAGGACGCTGATGAAGGCATCGAGCGCATCGTCAACGATGCTGTTGAGGTTCCCGCGCCCGCGCGATTGCGTGTCGTCCTGGCCAACGAACTCGATCGAGCGGACGACGTCGCCGATGCGAATGAGGCTCGCCGCACGGGCTAGGCGAACGCCGCCGTGCCGGCCGCGAACAGAGGCCAGAAACCCGGCTTTCGACAGCAAATGCACGATCTTGAAGGCATTCTGTTGGGTGATATCGAGCCGCTTGGCGATGTCGCCAACCTTGATTAGGCGGCCCTCGGCCTTGGCGCAGTCGATCAGAATACGAACGGCGTGGCTCGTGGATTTGTTGTGGCGCATGCGGATCTGGATCTTGGCCAAAGCGACGGGGCAGCAGGGTTACGCATTTTGAGTGAGGCTGGCAACCGCCGGGCACTCGCTCAAGGGCTCCCGGAACGCCAAACTTGGCCCCGGATGAACACCTTAGCAGGCTCCGCGACGCTGCGGCAGCAGAATTCCGCGGCTTCCCGCCGTCGATGACCCCGCTCCGATGGCCGCAAAGGCGCTGCGGCCGGCGACTCAAGCCAGCGCGTCGTGCCGGACGCATCAGACGGGCGCGTCGACGGCGTGCGTTGCCCTGGAGCGGCAACCGGCTGCCCCCTACCTCGCCGGCTCTCGGGCCGGAGATGCCGAGTAACACGGTCCTTCATGTACCCCAGGGAACAGCCGCCGGTGGACGCCGCCCATATCGTCCAGCCATCGCATAAGAAAGGAAATTACCTCGATGGCTGCCGCGGAATACACCTACAAGATCGCCGGCGGAAAGGTCGGCATCCTGCTTATTCATGGTCTGTGCGGCACGCCGGGAGATGAAAAAGCGGCCTAAGGCAGACACAGCCAAGCAGCTGAAACGGCTATTGAATTATGCCGTTTCGGCCGACCACAGGGAGCTGACCGCTAAAGAGATTTGGCTCTGTTCCTGCCGGAACAGCGGCCCGACGCCGGCCGCGGCAATATCACCGTCATGGAAGCCCAGACGGGCGCCACGAATTCAAACCGACGGAGGATGTCATGAACAAGTCCCTTATCGCTCTCGCCACCGCCCTGGTCGCCGCGACCACAACGTTCGCTTCGACCGCTGAAGCCGGCTTCGGCATCCGCCTGGGCTTCGGTGGCCCGCTGCCCTCGTTCGTCGCCCACGGCAACGACTACGGCCGCGGCTCCAGCGAGTACACCTACCGCAAGCGCGAGTACCGCGCCGCCCGCCGCCAGGAGAAGGCCCCCGTTCGCGTGACCAAGAAGGCCGCCGCGACGACGACCATCGCCAAGGCCGACGACAAGTCGGCGATGGCGCCCGAGCTCTCGAAGTCCGAGAGCGAGAATTCTTCGATTTCTGTGGCCTCCGCCGAAGTGGTGGCCAAGACGACCGAGCCGAAGACGGTCGCGACCGCTAGCGAGGACACTTCGAGCAAGAGCTCCGATTGCAAGAAGTTCTTCCCCTCCGTCGGCATGACGCTCACGGTCCCCTGCGAGTAAGGCGGACCACCGGCACCCCCCGGACCCGAGCTCCTCTCGATCCCGGTCGCAAGACCGGGATCGATTGCTTTTGGGGCACCGATTGCCGCGCGACGTGCATTGAAGCCGCTCGCATGTTCCTTCTGAAACAGCGCCGCCGTCGCGTCACGGGCATGGTTCTTCCAGATAGTTCGCCAACTTGTGGGGACGATGATGACCAAATTGCTGGCCGTGAGTGCCGCCACAGTACTCGCCCTGACTACGCTCCTCGGCTCAGGCTCCGGCGCCCGCGCCGGATGCGACGAGGACTGCCAGTACGAATTGCAAGAGAGCGCTTATGAACGTGCCTACGATCGCGACGACGAGCGCGACGACGACGAATATGAGCGCTCCGAGCGCCGGCACTTCTATCAGCCGGCAAGGAGCCGGGAACAGCCGACCGTCGGAGCCGAGGCCAAGCGGTCCATCAGGCCGGTAGCTGTCGCCTCACCGGACCCCGAGCCGCAACCCCCGGCCGCGCGGAAAATCTCCGAGACGGAAAACTCCTCCATTGCCACGGGTGACGACGAGGTCGCCGAACCCAGCGCCGCTGAGAGGAAAGTTGCCACGGCCAAAGATGTCGGATGCAAGAAGTTCTTTGCGTCCGCCGGCATGACCCTATCGGTTCCATGCGAGTAGGCCGACTGCTGCCCCGCACCTCATGAAGTCCTCTCGATCCTGGTCGCAAGACCGGGATCGATTGCTGTTGGAGGCTCCGATTAGGCTGGCGGCCAATATCCAAAAAAGCTTGAGCCTTGTTCCACCTGAAACAGCGCCGGCGCACCACCCCCGGCATGATCGGCTCCAGTAGATGAACGCCAACCTTTGGAGACGACGATGAACAAGCTGCTCACCCTGATCGCCGCCACCTTCATTGCCCTTACGACCCTCCTGGGCGCGGGCGCCGAGGCCGGCTTCAACCTTCGCATCAAAGCCCCGTCCAATATCCTGCACCAGGCCGGCTGCGGTGGTGGCGGTGGTTTCCGCGCCTATCGCAAGCGCTCCTACCAGTCGGTGAGCCGCCGCGTGAAACGCAACGTCGAAGTTGCCGCGCGCCCGGCCGCCAAGCCGGCCACCGTCACCAAAGCTGAGCCGGAGGCACTGCCGGAGACGACGAACGAAACCGCCGAAGTCGAAAATTCTTCGATCTCGACCGCCGACGGCAAGGTTGCTGAGGTCAAGACCGCGGAGCCGGAGAAGAAGATCGCCGTGGCCAAGGATGTCGGCTGCAAGAAGTTCTTCGCCTCCGCCGGCATGACGCTGTCGGTTCCCTGCGAGTAAGCCCTCTCAGCGGTGAGCAAGTCAAAGCGGCCCCGGCATTGCGTCCGGGGCCGTTTGCATTTTGCGCAAACGCAATTGTCGCCGCCGAAGCTCCAAACGAAAAACTTTCGTCATGTACCAGCTGGAACAGCGTGCACCGGCCAGCACGGCGATGATCCCCTCGAGATGAGCGCCGCAATCGTTTCGCGCGGCTGCTCATCGGAAGTCAGAAACTCGATTTGCATCCGATGGAGGACGCAATGTTTAAGACCCCGGTCGCAATTGCCGCCGCGCTGCTAGCGGCCGCGACGCTTTTCACCTCGACCGCAGAGGCAGGCTTTAGGATTCGCCTCGGGTTCGGCGGCCCGCTCCCGGCATTCACCGCTCACGGCAACTCGGGCGGTTACAGCCATCGCCATTACAAGCGGCGCTCCTACATCGTGAGCCGTTCTGTAAAAAAGAAGGTTCACGTGGCGAAGAAGACCAGCCGCCCGGTCGAGACGGTCGCGAAGATCGAAAAGCCCGAAGTGGTCGCTGCGGCCCCGATCGTCGAGACGATCACGACCGCGGATAACGAGAACTCCTCGATCACCA
>Ga0299912_10000512_pt1 | contig 32834 bp, 32 predicted proteins | sample RVTome_2_FD_207667 | JGI IMG/M metagenome (GOLD analysis project Ga0299912, IMG submission 207667) | Soil microbial communities from uranium-contaminated site in the Upper Colorado River Basin, Wyoming, United States - RVT95D214 (version 2) ... | reverse complement strand
TGCCTGGTATAATTAGACACTACATTTTGAGGGTGGGCGAAAGCGGACTTGAAGAAAATCAGTCAGTTACGGCGGAAAAATCTTGAAATTCAACCGGAAAGTGTTGAAAATGAGCCTGAACCTTCCAGCCCGCTGACCCCTCTCCAGGAGCCTTTCGGAAAGCCCATCATTTTTTTCTTGACAACGCTCGGCAGATGCGCTAGGGTTAGTGTAAAACATAACGCGTCCGGGTGCCCCTTGGGATAAAAGGGAAGAGGGTGGAAAGCCCTCGCGGCCCCGCCACTGTGATCGGTGACGATCTCTCGAACATGCCACTGTCCCGCCCGGGATGGGAAGGCCGAGAGATTATGCCGTCAGCCAGGAAACCTGCCGGGACGCGCTTCACGTAATCTTCCTCGAGGTGTGGGAAAGTGAAGTCGTCGCTCGACATGATCCCCGACCTCCCCCGAGGTCGGGGATTTTTTTCGGCCATGAAGACAAAACGGAATATCTCCCTCGCGCTTTCTCTTCTCTTTCTTCTTCTTCTCTGCGCCGGCCTGGCCCTGGGGAGGCGGTCTTCCCAGGGCCAGGCGCCGGGCAGAGTCGAAGCCCCGGACCGCATCGTGTCGCTGGCTCCGAGCATCACCGAGATCTTGTTCGCCCTGGGGCTGGAAGGAAAGATCGTGGGGGTGACCGAGTTTTGCGATTACCCGCCGGCGGCAAAAGCTTTGCCCAAGGTGGGAGGATTCAGGGGACTGAACCTGGAGGCGCTCCTGGCGCAGAAGCCGGACCTGGTGCTGGCCACGCGGGACGGCAACCCGGCCCGCGACCTCGGCCGCGTCTCCGAGCTGGGGGTGCGGGTAGAGACCTTTCAACCGGCTACCCTGGAGCAGGTGCTGGAGGAGTTCGCGGCGATCGGCCAGGAGACCGGCCGGCAGCCGGCGGCGCAAGAACTGATCCTGGCTTGCCGCCAGAAGCTCGAACTGGTCCGGAGCCGGACCCAGGGATTGCAGCCGGTCAAGGTGCTGTTCGCCTATGGCCGCGATCCCCTGGTCCTGGCCGGCCAAGGCACCTTTGCCGATGACTTGATCCGCAACGCCGGCGGGATCAACATCGCCGGCGACTCGGCCATCCCCTACCCTCGCTTCAGCCTGGAAGAAGTGATCGCGCGGGCGCCGGAGGTGATCGTGGAGAGCGCCATGGGCTCGGAGGCCGAAGCCGCAGAGCGGGCGCGCGAGAGCTGGTCGCGCTGGGGAACCCTGCCGGCGGTGCGCGACCTTCGGATCGCGGTTATCAACGCCGACCTGGTGGCCCGGCCCGGCCCCCGTCTCTTTGACGGCCTGATCCTGATGGCCAAGATCCTGCATCCGGAAGCTTTTCCCGCGGAGGCGCGGCCATGAGCCGGCTCGGCCCGGGCCGCTGGTCCCTGGTAGTAGGCGGGCTTTCGGCCGCGCTCGCGCTCGGCGCTCTGATCGCCGCCCTGATCGGCCCGACCGCGCCCATGCTCTCGCCCGCTTCCCTGCTCCAGGATTTCCAGCGCTTGACCTCCGGCGAAACGCTCAGCCCCGCCGGGGTTATCTTCTGGCAGGTGCGGCTGCCCCGGGTCTTTTTGGCCGGCATCGTGGGCGCGGCGCTCTCGGTCGCCGGCGCCGGGTTCCAGGCCCTGCTCCGAAACCCTTTGGCCGACCCCTTCCTGCTCGGGGTTTCGGGCGGCGGAGCCCTGGGCGCGATCATCGCCATGCTCCTCGACGTCTCCGCGGCCGGCTTCGGCATCTGGGGCGTTCCTCTCTTTGCCTTTGCCGGCGCGCTCGGCACGGTGCTCCTGGTCTTTTCCCTGGCCCGGACCGAGGGCCGGCTCCCGATCCATTCCTTGCTCCTGGCCGGGGTGGTGGCCAACGCTTTCTTTTCCGCGGTGATCATGTTCGTGCTCAGCCTCTCCAGTCCCGAGCGGGTGCAGGGAGTGGTCTTCTGGATGATGGGCAGCGTGGGCAGCGAGCGCTGGAGCCTGGTCGCGGGCATCGGGGTGTATGTGGCCCTGGCCGGGGCCGTGCTCTTCGGCCGGGCGCGGGACTTCAACCTGCTCAGCCTGGGGGAGGAACCCGCCGGACACCTGGGCGTGGAGGTGGAGCGGACCAAGCTCTGGGCGTTCGTGGCCGCCTCCCTCGCGGTGGGGGCAGTGGTCTCGGTCAGCGGCATCGTCGGGTTCGTGGGCCTGGTCGTCCCCCACCTCGTCCGCCTGAGCCTGGGCCCGGACCATCGCCTGCTCCTCCCGGCCGCGTTTCTATCCGGCGCTCTCTTCCTGATCCTCTGCGATACCCTGGCCCGCACGTTAGTCGCCCCGGCCGAGATGCCGGTGGGCGTGGTCACCGCGCTGTTCGGCGGGCCTTTCTTCATTTGGCTCTTGCGGCGGCGGCGCGCGGTCGCCTTTGGAGAAACCTGATGCCGGCGATTGAAGCCGAAGGCTTAACCTTTGCCTTTCGTCCGGGTGCGCCGGTGCTGCAGGGCGTAAGTCTGGTCGTGAACGCGGGCGAACTTTTCGGGATCATCGGGCCCAACGGCTCGGGCAAAACCACCCTGGTGCGGATCCTGAGCCGGGCACTTTTTCCCCAGGCCGGCTGGGTGCGCCTCTTCGGCAAGCCCCTGGCCGGCTACGAGCGGCGCGAGCTGGCCCGCACCCTGGCGGTCGCGCCCCAGGAATCCTCCATCGCTTTTCCTTTCTCTGCCCTCGAGATCGTGCTCATGGGCCGCGCCCCTTACCTGGGCCGTTTCGCATTTGAGGGCGCCCAGGACTTGGCCGCAGCCCGGAACGCGCTGGAGCTGACCGACGCCGCCGGCTTTGCCGAGCGCCGGCTCTACGAACTCTCGGGCGGGGAGAAACAGCGGGTGGTCCTGGCCCGGGCCTTGGCCCAGGAACCCCGGCTCCTGTTCCTGGACGAGCCCACCACCTTCCTCGACCTCAAACACCAGGCCGCGATCTACCGCCTGGCCGGCCGGCTCTGCCGGGACCAGGGGCTGACCGTGATCGCAGTGACCCACGATCTCAACCTGGCGGCGCAGTCCTGCGACCGGCTCCTGCTCCTCTCCCGGGGCCGGGTCGCGGCCGTGGGCGCGCCGGAGGAAGTCTTGACCGCCGGCCGGCTCGAAGAGGTCTTTGAGGTAGCGATTGAGGTGACCCGGTCCCGATCGGGCCGGCCCTTGGTGGTGCCGGCGTCCGAGGAGCAGCGAGGATGAGGCGGGTGGTCATGGCGGCGGTGCTCTCCCTTGTTTTTCCCCTGTTCTCGCCGGCGCAGGAAGCGGAAAAAAAACCGGAAGAGTCCAAGGAACCGGTCGTGCGACTGCCGGAAATGGTGACCCGGGAAAAGAAAGAAGCGAAGCCGGCGCCGCGAGACGTGACCGCCAGCGCCACGGTCATCACCCGGGAGGAATTCGCGGACCGGCCGGCCACCTTGCCCGAGGTGCTCTCGGACACCGTGGGGGTGCACGTCAAGAGCTACGGCGGCCTGGACAGCTTCGCCACCCTCTCGGTGCGCGGCTCGACCGGCGAGCAGGTCAAGGTCTACCTGGACGGGATCGAGCTGAACCGGGCCCAGGGCGGCGCGGTGGACCTCTCCCGGATTCCGCTGGACCTGGTGGACCACATTGAGCTTTACCGGGGCACTTCGCCGCTGGGTTACGGCGCGGGGGGCATCGGCGGGGTGGTGGATATCCGCACCCGCGCGCCCAAGGAGCAGACCACCCAATACCTGAGCGCCACGGCCGGCTCGTTCGGCACCTGGTCCGGCGCTTACCTGGTCACTGGGCCGGTGGTGGACAGCCGATTCTTGTTCGGCTATTCCCACCGCCAGACCCAGGGCAATTTCCGTTTTCGCGATGACAACGGGACGCCCTTTAACCAGCGGGACGACCGCACGGTCACCCGCAAAAACAACGCGAGCCGGGAGGATGACATCCTGATCAAGGTGGACCATGAGGCCGGAGGGGGGCATCACATCGGGGCGACCACCGACATTTACCTGCGTGAGCAAGGCGTGCCGGGTCTGGGCTCGAACCAGTCCACCGACGCCAAGCTGGAAAGCCAGCGGATGCTGGGCAGCCTGGGCTGGAACAAGCCCGGTTTCCTCCATCCGGAAGTGGATGCCGAGGTCCGGATCTTTGCCTCCTTGCAGGAAGACCATTTCCGGGACCCGGCCGGCCACGGCCAGATCGGGGTGGGCGTGCAGGACAACACCTACCTGGCCTATGGTTATGGCCTGAATACGCTGTGGAGCTTCTACTCCCTGAAAAATAACCGCATCCACCTGTTCGGGGAGGTCAAGAACGAGCGGTTTGAACCCAAGAGCCGGCTGCGGCCGGAAGTGTCCGACCTCTCCGATGAACGGCAAAGCTTTGCCGTGGGCCTGAGTGATGAAATCCACCTGTTCCACGACCGGCTGATCCTGGTCCCGGCCGGCCGCTATGACCAGCACCTGGACCGCTTCCAGGGTTTCACCGTCCTGCAGAGTTCCGGCCGCGAGACCAAAGAATTCCGGGCCCTCACCGGCAAGGTGGGCGCCCGCTATCGGATCCGGGACAACCTGGAGTTGCGGGCCAGCACCGGCCAGTATTACCGGCCGCCCAACTTCAGCGAGCTTTTCGGCGACCGGGGCTCGATGTTGGGCAACCCGGACCTGGACCCGGAAAAGGGAGTGAACAGCGACGTGGGCTTGATCTATTCGGAAAGCCGCTTCGGCCCGGTGGAGCAATTGCGTCTGGAGTATGACTTCTATTACAACCAGGTCTTGGACTTGATCCAGTTTGTGCAGACCTCGCGGGCGACGGTCCGGGCCGAGAACGTGGAGGAAGCGCAAATCCTGGGACACGAGGTTCAGGGCATGGTCAACTTCCGGGACTGGGTCTTGCTCTCGGCCAACTACACCTACCAGGAAGCCCGGAACCGCACCGAGGCCGCGGGACTGAAAGGCAGCCTGCTTCCCGGCCGGCCGGTGCACGAGGCCCACGGCCATGTGGAATTGTTCCGCGCTTTCGGCAAGGTCTATTACGACGTGGATTACCTGGCCGGCAATTACCTGGACATGTATAACTACTACCTGGTGGACGCCCGCCTGATCCAGAACGCGGGTCTGACTTACTATCGCCGTAATTGGAGCGTGGGGGTGGAGGTGAAGAACTTCACCGACAACCAGATCTCGGACGTGGCCCAGTATCCGTTGCCGGGCCGGAGCTACTTCATCAAGGGGGAGGTCAAATTCTGATGAAAATAAAAAAAATAGGGCGAGAGAAATGGTTCTGGGCGTTGGTGCTCGGGACGGTAGTTCTGGCCGCAGGCTGCTCCGGGTTCCACGAGACCGACGAGGAAGCGGCGGCGGGGCCTAGTTACCGTTACGCCCTGGTGACCTGCGCGGACTGGGCCGGTCAGAACAGTCTGGCCGCGATCCAACTCAAGCCCGCGGCCGCCCCGTTTCTCTGGATGGACTGGTTGGTCAACCTGGGCTCCGATCCTTTCCTCGATCCCGTGGTCCGAACCAAGAGCCTCACCTCGGTCCAGCCCGCCCTGGTCCTCGAACGAGAATATTTCAGCGCCACCGGCCTGGGCGAAGTGGCGGTCCTGAATCCAGCGAACCGTTTCCAGGTGGAGGCCACCTACCCGGTCAACGATGGGGTAAACCCGGCCAATCCCAACGACCTCCTGGTGCTGAGCGCGGACAAGGCCTACGTGACCCGCTGGGACTGGCTTTACAACGACATCCTGATCCTGAACCCGGACACCGGCGCGACCTCCGGCACCATTGACTTCACCGGGATGGGCGCCAATGCCGACGGCCTGCCCCGGCTCTACAAGATGCTTTACCTCCAGGGCCGGGTCTGGGTGCTGATGCAAAACATCAATGCCTTCTTTACGGAATACGGGCCTGGGTCCCTCGGGGTGGTCAACCCCCAGTCCGATGTCATTGAAGACATCATCGCGCTCGACCTGAAAAACCCGGCTGATTTCGGCTACGACGGCGAGCTCAACCGCCTTTACGTGGCCGCGACCGGAGACTGGTTCGACCCAAGCGGCGCCGGGGTGGAGGCGGTCAATCCCGCCAGCCGGATCTCGCTCGGCGTGCTGATCCAGGGCAGCGACCTCGGCGGTTTCCTCACTCACATGGCTTTCCAGGACGCCGGTCATGCCTACCTCTCGGTTACCAACTCCGACTTTATCAGCGGAGACCAGGTGATCCAGGTGAACCCCGCGGCCGGAACGATTGGCAAGACCCTGTATGCTTATCCCGGCCTCTATGTCTCCGACTTAGCCCTGGACCGGCAGCAGGACCTCCTGCTTATCGCCGACAACACCGGCTCCCGGGTGGTGGTGATAGACCTGAAGAGCGGCCTGATCGTGGACACGGTGGAAACCCTGGTGCCGCCGGTCTCGATTGCGATCTGGGAGGGTGAGGACAAGCTTTGAGAAAGATCTGGGCCATCGCTTTTCTGCTCCTGGCCGGCTGCGAGGAGTTGCAGCCGCGCGAGGTCGGCCGGCCGGTGGACCTGACCGGCATCAACGCCGGGGTGGTGGTGGCCAGCACCGACTTCCAGCGCGGCGCCGGGGTAGCCGACTTTATCGTCCTGGACCCCCAGTCGCTCGAATTCAAGACCTTCCGCGACCTGGAACTGCTGAGCGCCGACCCCCTGATCCAGGCCTTTCCCCTGGTGGACCCGGAGCATATCTGGGTGATCAACCGGCTGGGCTTTGACAACATCCAGGTCTTGTCTCCGCAGCACAACTTTACCACCGTCTCCCAGTTCTCCGTGGGCAACGGCGCCAACCCCCAGGACATCCTGGTGCTTTCCCCGGACAAGGCCTATGTCACTCGTTACGAGACCCCCTACAGCGACGTGCTGATCGTGCACCCCACCCGGGGCACCGCGCTGGGCAAGATCCCGCTCTCCCGGTTCGCCTCCAACCCGGATCAGCTCCCGCGGCCGGCGGCCATGGTCCGGGCGGGCGACCATGCCTTTATCGCCCTGCAGAACCTGGACGCCTTCTACAACTGGGGCGCGAACGACATGGAAACCGGCCGGCTGGTGGTGGTGAACGTGAATACCGATCAGGTGGTGGATGCCGATACCGCCACCCCGGAGCTTGACCCGATCGTGCTCGAGACCCGAAATCCCCTGGCCCTGGTCTCTGACCCGGTCTCGGACCGGATCTACGTGGCTTCGGCCGGGCTCTTTGTCCGCTATCATCCCGAGTGGAGCGGGGTGGAAGTAGTGAACCCCCACACCCTGAAGCCGGAAGCAGTCTTGTTCCGGGGAGACGATCCGGACATTAACGGCAACATCGAAGACCTGGCCGTGCTCCCGGACCAGACCGCCTATCTCCTCGTCACCACTTTCACCTCGGAACAGCGCTTCGATTCCAAGGTCCTTCAGGTCAACCTGGCGCTGGGCACTTTCCTGGCCACCGTTTACACCGCGGCCCCCAACTCCATGATCTCGGATATCGTCATGGATCCCCAGGGCCTTTTGCTCATCGCCGACCGTTGGAGCGAGCGGCCCGGCCTGGTGATTTACGATACCGTGACCCGGGAATTCCCGGCCACCATTTCTTTGGAGCCGGCGCCGTTCGCGCTCGCGCTCTGGAACCGAGGCATTTAAGAAAGGAACCCGCCATGAGAAAATCCGCCTGGCTCCTCATCCTCGCCCTCTGGCCCGCGGCCCCGGCCCTCGCCCTGCCCGATTGCACGCCCGATGCCGTGGTATCCTTCAGTCCCACCGGCAACGCCGGCTACGGCCACGACCAAATGCCCGACGTGGTCCTGGGCCTGCCCGCCAATTCCCTTCCCACCCAGCAGTCGCTGGACGTGGTCTCTCTGGGCAGGAACGGCGAGATCATCCTGGAATTCACCGACAACCTGATGGTGGACGGCCCGGGCCCGGACTTGATCGTGTTCGAGAACCCATTCTTTGTCGGCCAGGTCCCGGCCGGCCCGACCGACGACTACCTCGTCTTCGCCGAGCCGCTGATCGTCTCGGTCAGCAACGACCTGATAAACTGGCAGACCTTCTCTTACGACCCGGCCGCGCTCAACCAGGTCAGCGGCGTCAGCGGAACGCCCGGTTCGCTCCTGCCGGACTTGATCGGCCTCGCCGGCATCACCCCCAGTTTTTGCGCCGACCGCATCGAGCCGGACGACCCCCTGGTCTGGGATACCAGCGGCAATGGCGGAGTTTCCGGCATGGGCGGCGACGCCTTTGACCTCGCCGACGTCGGCTTAAGCCAGGCCCGCTACGTGCGGCTTAAGGATTCGGGCCAGAATGTCGGCTTTGCCGGCGAGATGGAAGGCGCGGACCTGGACGCGGTGGTGGCCATCCACAGCCAGCCGGTGGCCGGGGTCGGGACCGATACCGACGGCGACGGGCTGACCGACGCCGAAGAAATTTCGCTTGGAACTTCCGCGGCCAAGGCGGATACCGACGGCGGCGGCATGAATGACGGCCAGGAACTGGCCGAGTGCAAGGACCCCTTGGACCCGGGCGATGACCTGCTCATCGGCTTCGATAACCCCAATGCCTGCGATAGCGGCGGGGGAGGCGGAGGCGGCGGGGGCGGAGGAGGAAGCTCCGGCGGTTCTTCCCAGGATGGCAGTCTCGGATGCCTGGCTCTGACCGCGGGAACTCAAGCGCCGGGCTCCGCGGCTCTGCTGCTGGTTCCGCTGGCGCTGCTGATCCTGCTCAGGCGGCGGCGGGAAGCGCCCGTAAAAAAATAATCAAGGTGATGAGCAAGAGCGGCCCGTCGGTGAAAACGCCCACCAGGTAGGCGAAATAGCGTTTTTGGAAAAAGAAGAGGAGCAGGTAGAAGATGGTGGAGCAGGCTTTGCTGAACAGCACCGGCGCCACCAGCCAATAAAATTTGGGGGCGTCGTAAGCGGCCATGCCGCAGCAGACCACCAGCATCAGCATCATGGAGGTGGTCAATACCAGCCAGAATTTTTCAGTGGACAAGGGGATGAGCGGCAGCCGGTCCCGGAAAAAGCGGGTGGAGAACGCGTTCAACCATTCCAGCAAACGGTTTTGCCCGGCCACGAAATTGAACCCGCCCCACAGGTAGAGCACCACCGAGGCGATCATCCAGTTGCGCAGCACTACCATCTCGGCTGACATTTCCATTTTTATTTTCCGCCCTTCTCCTTACCGCCCTGGCCCAAGCCCTCTTCCTTGGCCCAGTCCGAAAGGTCCGCAGCCGCCTTCTCGCCGGAGGATAACAGCTTGATCTCCTCGCTGATGATCCCGATGTCTTTGTCCAAGGCTTCCACTTGATACTGCAGCAGGCGGACCGCGCGGTTGAGCAAGGCAATGGCGTAGAGCATCACCAGCAGGGTTAGAGCCAGGATCAGGTTCACGCCCAGATCCAAACCGCTGAACCACGACATGGCCCTAGTCTATCCTAACCGTCAATCCTTTTGCAATCCTAAGTCCATTGCCTCCTTTAAAGGGCCATGATATAAAAGCACCATCCCTTTTCGCGAAAGGAACCTCTTATGAAGCGGAGTTGGCACCGGCCGTCTTTCTTCATCTTACTCCTGGCCTTGGGCCTGGCCGCGGCATCTTCGGCGCGAACCGACACCAAAGTATTCATGAACCTCTCCGGCCGCGGAAACTTTTTCGACCTGCCCTTCCCCGGCGACCTGCGCCGCCAGCCTGACGGCACCCTCGACCTGCACGGCTTCCCCAACCCGCTCCACACCAAGACCATCGCCCGCTACCAACAGGCTATCTCCAAGGGTTATGGTTACAGCACCGCCCCCACCATCTACTTCCACTTCAGCGGTCCGATCCAGGAGTCCAACCTGCCGGCGTCACCGGCGGACTCGATCCGGCCGGAGTCTTCCGTGTTCCTGGTGGACCTTGACCCAAACTCGCCCGAGCGGGGCCGGCGATTCCCCCTTATCCTCCGCTTCTACTCGGAACGACCCTCGCTCTTCATGGGTCCTGAGAACCTGCTCGCACTCTTGCCGCTCCCCGGCTTCGTGCTCCGTGAGAACACCACCTATGCCGCGGTGGTGATGAAGAAGTTGGTAAGTAAGGACGGCCGGCCGCTGGCCGCCTCTGCCGAGTTCCAGACCCTGGCCCAGGGAAAGACACCCGAGGCCAAGCTCGGCGCGGCCGCGGCGGAAAGCTATCGTCCGCTCTGGACCTGGCTCCAAGAGGCCGGGATTCCAACTGAGGACGTGGCCGGGGCTACGGTCTTCACCACCGGCGACCCCACGGCCCGGATGCTCCGCATCTTCGAGGCGGTAGCGAGGATGCCGGCGCTCAGACCGGAAGCGCCCTTGAAGCTCGATCGCGAATACCCGGACTATTACGTGCTGGAGGGAACCTTCCGCGCGCCCCAGTTCCAGACCGGTAAGCCGCCTTACAAAAACGGCAAGGGCGGATGGATGGTTTTCGACGACCAGGGTTACCCGATCGTGCAGCGGGAAGAGACGGTCCCGTTCGTAGTCTGCGTGCCCAAGGGCCAGATGCCGGCTTCCGGTTTCCCGCTTCTGCTCTACATCCACGGCACCGCCGGCAAGTCCACCCAGGTGGTGGACCGCGGCCGCCAGCCCGACCCGCAAACCCCGGCGCCCGAAGGCACCGGCCCGGCGCTGGTCGCGGCCCGCCGGGGCATCGCCTCGGCCGGCGCGGCGCTGCCGGTGAGCGGCGAGCGCGGGGGCGACCCGATGATGATTTCTTTCTACAAGTTCTGGAACCCGGAATCGCTGCGGGACAACATCCGGCAGAGCGTGGCGGAGGCGGCCCTGTTCCTGCGCCTGCTCCAGGCCCTGCGCATAGATCCCAAGCTCTGCCCGGCAGCCGATGCCTCGGCCTCGGCCTCCGGCTTGATCTTCTTTGATCCAAAACGGACCGCGGCCATGGGCCAGTCGCTGGGCAGCCTCATCGTCGGGATTTACGCGGCAATGGAACCCGACATCCAGGCGGTGATCCCTTCCGGCGCCGGCGGCCACTGGGGCTGGATGGCGTCCAAGGGCAACTATTTTGACTGGGCCTACCTGCGCAAGCGCAACCTCGGCGTTACCGAAGCCTTGGGCGCGGATATCTTTCATCCCCTGCTCGCCCTCATGGAAAACGGCCTGGCCGAGGCCGACCCTCTTTCCTACGCGCCCCACGTTATCCTTCAGCCGCTGCCGGGCCGCGCGCCCAAGCACGTCTGGCTCTCGATCGGGCTCTACGACCACTACTTCAAGCCCGAGGCCCAGAACGCGATCGCCGCCGGCCTGGGCCTGGACGCCGCGGGCGAGCTGCCGGAGAAATCTCTCCTCGATTTCCTCGCGCTCAATGGCCGCCGGGTGCTCGATTATCCGATTTCGGATAACCTGAAGGTGGACAGCCGCTCCATCACCGGGGTGGCGGTGCAATATCCGCAGGACGGGATCCTGGACGGGCACCACATCAACTTCCAGCTCGACCAGACCAAGTTCCAATACGGCTGCTTCCTCCAGACCCTGTTCGAGACCGGCGAGCCGACCGTGTTCGCGCCCCAACCGTTGGATGAACCTTGTTCACCTTGAGAGGTCATGATATACTTGGTAGCATGGAAGCTGAGGAACCAGACCATGACCTACCACAATATCGAAATTCCTAAAGAAAAGATCGCGGAGTTCTGCCGGAAGTGGAAAATCGTTGAGTTCTCCTTGTTCGGCTCTATCCTGCGCGAGGATTTCGGACCGGAGAGCGACGTGGACGTGTTAGTTGAGTTTGGACCGGATGGCGGCATTGGCTTTGACAATCGGGTCGAGATGCAGGATGAACTGTCCGAGATTTTCGGTCGGGAAGTGGATATCATCGAAAAAAGCGCGATCCGCAACCCCTTTCGCCGGCATTCGATCTTAAGCGCCAAAGAAGTGCTCTATGCGGCCTGACCCGCGGGATGCTGGCTACTTGCTGGATATGCTGGAAGCGGCCCAGAAGATCTGGCGCTACCTGCAAGAGAAAGACTTCAAGCACTATCAAACGGATGACCTGCTTCAGGATGCGGTGGAGCGAAACCTTGAAATTATCGGCGAAGCCGCCCGCAGAGTCTCGGTGGCTTTCAAGCAAGCTCACCCGGAAATTGCCTGGCGGAAGCTCATCGCTCAGCGCAATGTTCTCGCGCATGAATACGATGACATCAAAGATCAGGAAGTTTGGGAAGTGGCGACCCAACGTCTTCCCGACCTGATCGATAAATTGAAACAGTTAATTCCGCCCCTGCCGCCGGAAGTGGAGGGCTAGTCCAATGGAAGCGGGGGCTTGATTTGAACGCAGGCTTTGGTTTAGCATTGAATCTGGCTAGAGAAAGATCGAGGCAAGATGAAAATTGAGAAAGGTAAGGCTCTGACCCCTATTCCGTTGAAGAAAGGATAATCTAATGGCCAAGCCAATGAAGGAAAAATTTGTTAAACAGAAGATTATAAAATGGCTTCGCTCCAAGGGTTGGGGGCTTAATCTCGAAGTTGGAGAAAAGCGAGACCATGGAGTTGACATTAGAGTTAGGAATAATAAATACGGTCGTTGGTATTTGATTGAAACAAAAGGTGAAGGAAAAACTAGGTCAACAAGTGAAAATTCTTTTGTAGTTTCATTGGGGCAAATTATTACCAGAATGAATGTGGGGGAAGCAGGTTATTATTACGGATTGGGATTGCCTGATACAATTGCTAAAATTGCTGTTGGGAGGATCCCATGGCAGGTAGCTAAAAAGCTTCAATTGCGGATTTTATCGGTAGATAAGACTGGTAGAGTCCAAGAAATTACATCTAAGGATCTGAAAAAGAAACAATCCCAGAAAGAGGATGCGCTCTTGATTGAAACCCGCTGGCAGGAGCCGCTTCCCCCTTATTCCGAAATCCGGCAGGAGCTTAAGAAAAAGAGACGGCTCAAGTGAGCTTCTCGCTTCAGTTCCGCGCTTCGAAGGGACTCGATTCCAGCCATCCGCCATCGCCGCGAAGCCTATCGGAAAAAATAGAATGTCCGCTATGACAGGAATGAACGGATGAACTCCAAAACTCAAGTCGCCGTCGCCACCGGCCCGGATCGGGTCGCTGCGGTGCGGAAGGCGTTTGAGCTTTTGGGCGGGATCGGCCGCTGGGTCAAGCCGGGGCACAAGGTCTTGCTCAAGCCCAATATCATGGCGCCGCAAGGCTCGCCGGCCACCACCCACGTGGACACCTTGAAGGGCCTCTACCTGCTTTGCAAGGAAGCGGGCGCGGCCGAGGTGGCGGTGGGCGAGAACTCGGTCTGCGGGATCCCGCCGCGCAAGGCCTTCGAGTTCAAGGGCGTGGATACAGCGCTCCGCTCCCTGGGCCTGCGGGTGGTCTATTTTGACGAGGAGCCTTGGGTCTATCGGAAAAACCTGGACAACTTCTGCCTCAAGGACTGCCACGTGCCCCGCGCGCTGGATGAGGCCGACGTCTGGATTGACGTGCCGGTGGCCAAGACCCACGAGGCCTGCCTGACCACGCTCGGGATCAAGAACCTGCACGGCATCCTCCCGGACGAGGACAAGGCCCGCCACCACCGGGGCCGCTGGGAGGCCGGTTCCAGCCTGTGGGAGAAGTTCGTGGACATCCTGGCCCTGGCCCGGCCCACGCTCACGGTCTGCGACATGTTCCAGGCCATGGAGGGCGAGGGCCCGGCCTTCGGCGACCTGGTGGACATGGGTCTGATCGTGGCGAGCGAGGACACGGTGGCTTGCGACGCGGTGGTGGAAGCGCTGATGGGGTTTCAGAAGTTCGAGGTGCCGCTCAGCCGGATCGCGCACCAGCGGGGTCTGGGCAATGCGGATGTGGATAGGATGGAAATCCTGGGCGAGTCCATTGCCCAGCGCCGGAAGATTTTCCAGCGGGCCCAGTGGCGGCCGGACCAGGGCTCGCCGGCCGGGATCAAGCTTTTAGTGGGCGACGTCTGCCACGGCGGCTGCCAGATGCTGCTGCGCTACTTCATCGCGACTTCGAGTGCGGTTTACGCCAAGGATGAGAAGGAATTCGGCCGGGTTTACATTTTATGCGGGGACCATCCGCCGCCGCCGCCGGAGGACCGGTTCATCCTGGTGTTCGGCGACTGCGCGATTTATTCGACCTGGCATTACAGCTACCGGCAAAAGCCGAAAAAGATCGGGCCGTGGTGGAACCCGCGGCCGGCCTACGTGGACGTGCCCGGCTGCTGCCCGGTGCAGATGGCGTGGCTGCGGAGCTTCACCAATCTCACGCGGGGCTACTCGCCGCTGCTCGGTCAGATGGACGCGGTGGAGGTGATGGAGGCGCGGCAATACAGTTTTGCCGAGGGGGTTCCTTTGGAGAAGAACCCCCGGCGCTGGAACTGGGACCCGGAGTTCGCCCGGCGTTACGCTAAGGAGATCGCGGCCAGCCGGCCGCCCAAGTATATTTATGCCGAGAACGAGAGCCTGAAGGGCGACCGCTTGCAGGGCCGGGACCCGACCCAGTTGGACATCGTGCATCCGACCGACTTCAAGCACTTGACCACAGTGGAGAGTTATAACCGGAAAAAATAGGAGAAGCTGCCCTTCTCAATCCTTGAAGCTTACCCGCCCAGATATTTGGCATACAGGTTGCGGGACAATCTACTATTCGATCCCCCCATTTTTGATAAGAAGATTTGCAGATTCTTCTTGACCATTTGTCAAGGCAAAACTTAGCGGGGTAGCAGGAGAATCTAAAAAATCTTTCTGGGGTCCGATGTATCTTTCCAAAAAAGCTATGTTGGCAACTTTATAAATAACCGGATCAACGAGTAGAGGCGGCGGGATAGTCCCAAACTTGATGATTTCTCCCGGTCTTCGGTAGAAGTATCCCGGAAAGCGTTTTTGATTGGTTTTGGCATTTGCATCGGCCCCGTGATCCAACAAAAGCTGAACAATTCCCGGATAACCGTACCAGGCGGCATAATGCAAAGGGGTCATGCCGCAAAAGTTTTCCGCATTGACATTAGCGCCCTGAGTAATCAGAAATTTGGCAATCTTCTCGTGACCGAAAGCTGCGGCTCGGTGCAATGGGGTCAGGCCAGTCAGCTCTCTGCCTCCCAGATCAGCTCCGTGCTCCATTAAAAGGCTCGCCACTTCCATGCTGCCGCTCACCGACGCCCAATCCAAAGGTGTCTGGCCGCCTTTATCCTGGATATTTGCTGAAGCGCCTCTGGCCAAGAGTAACTCGGCAGCGGAAACATGGTCCAAGTAAGCGGTTACGTGTAATGGTGTTACTTCATAAACGGGACCTACTCTGCGCACCTTTCCTTCCCGATTGAGCACCAAAGGAACCGGTTCGGAAACTGAATCAGGCTTAAGGAATAGCCAAAACTTCAGCGCGGGCAGGCTCCCATGAATACATGCCCATGGCAAAGAAAAGTGAGCCAAAAGATACCAAACAGACAATGTCGGAACTGCCATGCCAACTAAAACTTTTCGCCACCAAGGCACACGGACTTCTGGAATTTCTACCAAGGGCGATCTTATCTCTAGGACAAAGGCATAAGCACTTCCGAGCAGAGGCAAAGTAAAAAAGAAGATCAGGAAAAAACCCTCTTCAAGGCCCATATGCAGATTCTGCAAATCATGAATAATCACTGGCCAAAACAAGAGCACCATGAAGAAAAATCCAAGTTGGGCCAAGCAAAATACGAGGCGGCTTCTGATTACCAGCGCAAAAAGGAAAAGGAATGGCACCGTTGCAAAAAGAGGGAAAAAAGTGTTGGGAATTTTTCTACCATCCAGCAGATTAGGAAAAGCGACAAATAAGAAAATCACTATCCCCAGTCCCAGGCTTCCGAGGTAGAGCTTTCGCTGCTTTCGATAACCGGCAATCACTACCGTAGTCCAACAGGCTCCCAAAATAGTGCCCCAAAAAATCCCGGTGAGAATGCTGCTCAATGCTCTCATGATCCTTCCTTTTCTTAGGAGGCGGTCCTTTATCAACCTAGGTATTTTGCATGCAAGCCCTTCGCCAGGGCCTCGTCGCTGGTGCCCTGGACCAGGACGCGGCCGGTGGGGAAGATCACGAGTTCCTGCATGTGCTCGCGAGGCTGGAAGCTCAAGAGATAGCCCTTATTTTCCACTCGGCCATGAGCGGCCAGGCTAAAGGAAAGCTGGGAGAGGTCGAGCGCGCGCTCCGCAGCCGGGCAAATTTTTCATCCGCCCCCTTCGACCCCGGCTTTGATCTCCAGCAAGGCCCCTTCCGCTTGTCGGGGAATCGCGGTGATGGCGAGGAGGAGCTCGATCGCCTCCGGAGCCGAGGTTTCCGACAGTTCGGAGGTGAACACCAATTTGACTTGACTGCCCTGTTTTTGCCCGCTGACCTCAAACTGCACGCGAGCCAGGTTGTCGAGGGCGACCATCCAGAGGTTGTGCGAATAATTTCTGAATTGCTTTTCATCCGTCCAGCCGCCTTTGCTTAAAACCAGAGTCTGGATCTCGCTGGCGCCGAGCGGGTAAAGCGCCGGACAGACGACCAGTTCCTCCGCGGGCCCGGAGAAGACCCGGGGATCCTCGGCACACCGCCCCTTTAGCTGCAAATGGGGAATGAAGAGGTTGAAGTGGGCGGGATCGGAAAGGATCCATTGGACCACTTGCTGAGGCGGCGCGTTTACCCGGAGCGAGGCTTGGTCGCCTTGCAGCAAGGTCTGATACAAATCTCCGCGCAGGCCTCTTCCGGTCACTTCTGGCACGTCCAGGCCGGCGTCGAACTCGGCCTGGATCAAGGTCAAGACCAGGTCGGCCCGGGCCGCGACCGCTTGGAGCAACTGGCGGGTGTCCACCACCTTCTCCAGGTATTGGGGCGGCTGGCCCAGGACGTGGAGGTTCATCCGGGAGCCTTCGGGCACGGCCTGGACCTCGAAGCGCAAGGAGATCCAGGACTCGCTGAGCAGGCTCATCATCCACCAGAGCTCCTGGTCCGGCTGATACTTAAGGCAGGTCATGCGGCAGGGGAAGTAAATCCCCAGGATCTTGAAGCCGAAGTCCACCCACTGCCCGACCTCGGTCATATCGGTATGGGGGTTGAGCCGGCTGCTGTCCACTTTCAGCAAGGCCGAGTATTTTTCCAGCCAGGACAGGTCGTGGGCGAAATACTGCATCAATTCCCGGGGAGAAGCATACACCACCATGGAAAAATCGTAGGCCCAGGCGGGAAGAGGCCTGGAATGATGAATAACTTGATCCGGCGACATTATTTTTTCGTGCCAGCCGAGCTTCGGGCAGCCGGGCCCGGCCAGGAGAAGAGCAACAGCAAGGAAAGCAGTTAGGTATTTAGAAGAGGCGGCCAAGTTTCTCGGCTTCATTCCGGATCAGGTTTGAATTGTCCCACTCCCCGCTTGATTTGTAAAGCCTGCGTCTCGAGCAACTGGGGAAGGCCGGCCAGAAATAAAAGCTGATCCATGTTCTGGTCCGAAGTCGCGTTGGGTATTTCGGTGGCGTAGCGAATCAGCAAGCGGGTGCCCTTGCCCTCGGACCGGGCATCCAGCTCCAGAAACCCCACTTGTTCCTGGTCGGTAAAATAGACCCGGCGGGTGTACTGTTTCTTCGTTTTCATTTCCCGGGAAAAAGTGTCCAGGGTGATGAGTCCATTTCCAAAACCGGGAACCACGGAACAATAGAGCGCGGCTTCCGGACGGACGGGCTGATAGAGGCATTCGTTTCCCGGCTGGAGCAAGGCCAGGGACTGATGCTCGGGGTTCCGGATCCAGGCTTCCACCTCTGCCACCCCGGCCGGGATCACGGTCTGGACCTCGTGGGCCTGCATGAAGGCTTCGTAGTAATTTCCCCGCAGTCCCACCGCCACCAGGTCTTCGGCCTTCAGGCTGGGATCAAAATGGGCCTGGATCCGGGCCAGCATCAGGTCCACCCCTTTGAAAACCCGCCGGCTGAGGCTCTCGAAGTTGAAGATCCTCACCGCCCGGCCCAGCCATCCCTGCTGGGGAATTTCCGAGTCAATCTTCAAAGTGAGGCGGGTCCCTTCTTCCACCGGCCAGGACTGCCAGCGCTGGACCTGGAACAGGTAGGGGTTGTCCCAGACAATCCAAAGCAACCGGTGCTCCTGCACCCGGACCAGGATCAGCCATCCGGGGATTTCCATCCCCAGCAGCTTCACCGGCGCGGGCAGGCACCCGCCCAAGCCGGGCGGAGGCTGATCCGGGGGAATTTCCTGGCCCGGTTTGGTATCCAGCGCCGAAGAAAAGAGGGAGGAAGCGTTCGCGGGATCGTTGAGAAACGCGGACAGCTCGGGCGGGGGGGTTCGAATGGTTACGGTCTGTTCGTAGCCCATCAGCCGGAGCGTGTAGGATGTCTGCGCCACTTCCGGCGCCGGCGGGCGGGAAGCGGCGCCGGCCCACGCACTGACTAGGCCAGCGGCGACGAAGGCCGGAAGCAAACCCAACGAAAAAATTCGACTGCTTGCTCTATTCATCACTGACACCATCTTTCCGGGCTACACGCCCGCTTCCTGGGACATCGCCTGGCCGGCTCCGGTTCCGGCCCGGGATTTTTCGACCAGGAGTAACTTGACCGCTCAAACTCCTGGCCCTTCAACCCCGGCTTTAATCTTGAGCAGGGCCTGTTCGCAGCGCTCGGTAATGCCGGCGATGGCGATGATAAAGTCAATGGCTTCCGCGGCCGCGGACTCGGAAAGATCGGAGGCAAACACCATTTTCACCTCACTGCCGGATCCTTGCCCGGTGATGAGGATCTGGACCCGGACCAAGTGATCCAGGGCCAAGACCCAGACATTGTGGTGATAGGAGGTCATCTTATTTTCATCTTCCCAGCCGCCTTTGGTCAAAACCATGGCCTTCATCTCCATGGCGCCGAGCTGGTAGGTGGAGGGGCAGGCGATTAATTCTTCCGGATGGGCGAAGAGAATTTGGGGATCGTCAAAACAGGGGCCTTTAAGCCGCAAATTCGGAATCAAAAAATTGAGGTTCTCGGGGTCGGAGAAGATCCATTGGACGACTTTTGACGGCGGAGCATTCACCCGGATCGAGGAGTCATTGCCTTGCAGAAAAGTTTCATAGAGTTCTCCGCGCAGACCATGGGCGGTGACTTGTTCCACGTCCAGGGCCGAATCAAATTCGGCTTGGATCAGGGCCAGGCACAAATCCACCCGGGCCACCACGGCCTTGGCCAATTGGCGAATGTCCACAATAGCTTCCAGATATTTCGGGGGCTGGCCGCCCAGGAAGCTCAGGTTCAATTTGCACCCTTCGGGAATCGGCTTCATCTCATAGTGCAACAAGATCCAGGAATCTCCCGGGGGAACGATCATCCACCACAATTCCTGATCCGGTTTATATTTGAGACAGATCACGCGACAGGAGAAATTAATTCCCAGGATTTTGATATTGAAATCCACGAATTGGCCGGCCTGGGTCAGATCGGTCTGCGGCTGGAACTGCTTTAGCTCTATCTTCATCGGGCCGGAAATCCTCTCCAGCCAGGACAGGTCTTGGACAAAATTTTTCATCAATTCCTGAGGAGTGGTATAAAACACCAAGGACGATTGATAGGAATAAGCATGGATGGGATAAGACTGGTGGAGCACCCCGGGGGCGGCCGGCTTGCGGAACGCCAATTTGAGCTTTTGGCATCCGAGGCCACCGAGGAAAACGGCTAAAACCAGGACCCAGGAAAGGTATCTGCAACCGATCCGGAGAATGTTAAAGCTCCTCTCGTGAGAAAAAAATTTCGATTCTCGTTCCGCCTCTCCCCAAACTCCAGCATGCGCCGGCAGGAAGCCGGGCGCTATTGAATCAGTTCCTGCGCCTGGCTGAGCAAGGAAGCAGGAAAAGAAACCTTCAAGAGGCCGGCGATTTTCTGGTTCAAGATCAGCTTGCCTTTGGGGTAGACGATTTCTTGTTTGGAGCGGCGGGTCCCATGGATCAAGTCCGTGGCGGCCTTGGCCGCCAGTTTGCCGGCGTCCTCCCCGTCCGGGATGAAAGCGGCGGTCGCGCCCCGTCGGCCCAGACTACTGTCGCCGCAATAGATCGGGACTCCGGCGGACACCGCCTCCAACACCAGGTATTGAATGCTGTGGCTGCTCAGGATCACCGGATCGGTAAACACCCACAAGAGGTCGGTCTGGGGCAGGGTGTTTCGGAGTTTCGCCGGCACTTCTTTGATGGATCCCAGCGTAACAAAGTTCAGGGTAATGCCCAGCTCTCCTGCCTTCTGGGTTAATTCCTTCTGGTTAATCTGCACATTTTCCGGGCTGTAAAACATGGCGACCCGGGTCTTCCCGGCGAAGAGACCAGGGACCAATTTGAGCTGTTCCAGGGGGTTCGGCTCGTGATAGATGCCGATGACCTGAGGATTGTTGAACGAGAATTTGGCCGCCCGGGACACCCCGCAATAAACCAGGGGAACTCCCGGCAGATACCACTGGGCCATTTGGGCGGCAAGGTCACCCACCACCACCGCCAGGGACGGGGGAGTGCCTTTGAGCTGCTCGCCCACGATCCGCTGCTGGGCATCGCTTCCTTCCAGGTTGATCTCGCGAATGCTCCCGGTGAAGTAATGCTTGAAACCCGCGGCCACCGCCTGGTTCTCGGGATCCGAGGAAGAAAGCACCAGGATCGTCTCCGCGGCCGACCGCGGGCCGGAGATGACCAGGAACAAGGCCGTCCCTATTAGAATGCGGAGTTTCCTCATAACCTCTCGACTCCTTTCTCCTCCCAGGCCTTATCCAACTTGCTCGACTCCTTTTTTGATCATGAAAATCCGCCCCTGTTGTCAGGTTAGCTTTAACCCGAAAAAGCCGATCTTGTCAAGGATTAGATAGGTTGAGTTTTAATTGAAACTTAATATCTAAATTAGGAATAAAAGAAAGCTTCAGGCCCGGGCGTGAAAAAATAGCTCTTTACCCTCCCAGGTACTTGGCATAAAGGTTACGGGCGAGGGACTCTTCGCTGGTGCCCTGGACCAGGACGCGGCCGGTGGGGAAGATCACCAGTTCCTGCTCGTGCTCGCGGGGTTGGAAGCTTAAGAGATAGCCCCGGTTTTCCACCTGGCCGTGGCCGGCCAGACTGGCGGAAAGCTGGGCGAGGTCGAGCGCGCGCTCTTCAGCCGGGCTGATCTGGACCGTGTTGCGGCCGCAGAGCGTGGTCACCCAGGCCGTGGCTTTGCTCTCCAGGTAACGGAACTGCCGCTTACCGCAGCATTCGCACTCGGTCACCGCCGCGACCTGGAGGTTCTTGACCTGGTTCTTCCACAGGTCCAGGTAGAGAAGATCGCGGCGCCAGTCCTCGCTCCCGACCAGGAGCTTGATCGCCTCGGTCACTTCAATCGCGCCGATCACCGCGGGCAGGGAATTGAGGATGCCCACGGTGTCGCAGGTGGGCAGCTCGCCGGGACCGGGCAGATCCGGGAAGAGACAGCGAAGGCAGGGTGTTTTTCCCGGCACGATGTCGAGCGTCATGCCCACCGACCCGATCACGCCTCCGTAGATCCAGGGCTTGCCTTCGCGCACGCAAAAGTCGTTGACCAGGAACCGCGTTTCCATGTTGTCCGAGCCGTCGAGCACGAGATCCGCTTCGGCCAAGAGCTTGGCGGCATTTTTCGGATTGAGGTCGTCAACCGCCGCCTGCACTTCCACTTCACCGTTGATGAGCTTAAGTTTCTTGGAAGCCGCCAGCGCCTTGGGCAGCCGGCCCATCACGTCCTCTTCATCGTAGAGGGTCTGGCGTTGGAGGTTGTGGAGCTCGACAAAATCGCGGTCCACCAAAGTGAGGCGGCCGACCCCCGCCCGGACCAGCAACTGGCAGATCATGCTCCCGAGCGCGCCCAGACCCACCACGGCGACCCGGCTCTGCCGAAGCCGCTGCTGGCCGAACTCGCCGATCTCGGCGAAGAATATCTGGCGGGTGTAGCGGGAGAGGTTGTCCATGGTGATTAGTTCACGGTTCACACTTCTGACTTTACAGTTCCATCCCGTTCGGTCGCGCTCACTTGCCCGGGGCCTGAGGTCTGACGCCTGAGGCCTCTCGATGACCTGGCGCGAGCGAGCGCACGCGGGGGATGATGTCGCCAAGGAGTTCGAGGACGCGGGCGATCTGCTCCTCGGTGTTGTCCTTGCCCAGGGAGAAGCGGAGCGCGGCGCGGAGGTATTCGGCCGGCACGCGCATGGCCTGGAGCACGTGGGAGGGCTCGATGGTGCCCGAGGAGCAGGCCGAGCCGGTGGAGACCGCCACCCCTTTCAGGTCGAGGTTCATGAGCAGGCTTTCGCCCTCGGTGCCGCCAAAAGCGGCGCACAGGGTGTTGGGCAGACGGTATTGCGGATGGCCGAAAATCTTCACGTCCTCCATCCGCTCCTCGATTCCCGTTTGCAAAAGCTCCCGCAGCCTCTGCGTGTGGGCCGCCCATTCCGGCAGGTGTTGGCGCGCCAGTCGGGCGGCGACTCCCATCCCCACTATCCCGGGCAGGTCCTCCGTGCCGGCGCGGCGGTTCCGCTCCTGGTGGCCGCCGTGCATCTGCGGAAGATAGGGCACGCCCTTGCGCACGTAAAGCGCGCCCACGCCCCGGGGCCCGTAAAACTTGTGCCCGGAAAGCGAGAGCAGGTCCACCCCCAGTTTCTCCACGTCCACCGGGACCTTGCCCACCGCCTGCACCGCGTCGGTGTGGAAGAGCACGCCCCGCTCGCGGCAGAGCGCGGCCATCTCCGCCACCGGCTGAAGCGTGCCCACCTCGTTGTTGGCCAGCATCACCGAGACCAGGACGGTGTCGGGCCGGAGCGCCGGCTCCAGCGCTTCCACGCTCGCCCGGCCGTATTCGTCCACCGGCAGGCGGGTCACCTCGAAACCGCGTTTCTCCAGGGCCGCGAAGCTATGCAAGACCGCATGGTGCTCGACCGCGCTCGTCACCAGGTGCCGGCCCTGCTTGGCATTCGCCTCGGCCACCCCTTTGATCGCGAGGTTGTTGGCCTCGGTGCCCCCGCTCAGGAAAATAATCTCTTTGGCCTCGGCCCCGATCAGCCCCGCCACTTCCTCCCGGGCCTCCTCCAGCCGGCGCTTGGCCCGCTGGCCGAAATAGTGGAGGCTGGAAGGGTTGCCGATCTCCTCGGCCAGGCCGCGGCTCACCGCCTCGATCACCTCCGCGGCAGCCGGGGTGGTGGCGTTGTGGTCCAGGTAGATGCGATCCATGCTGCGGTCCTCGCTATGCAGAGTTAGATACGATAGCGGTCCACTGCTTCCGGGGCCAGCGCCTCGGCCAGCAGCTCCCGGCCCGGACCCTCCGGGCCCCGGCTCACCCGGAACCGGATCGGCCCAGCCGCCTTCACGTAGCGGGCCATGATCGCCGCGGCCAGGCGCAGATCCTCTTCCCCGTCGCCGTTCTGGAGCAAGGCCAGCGGCCCGGGCACGCCTTCGGTGTCGAGCAGGATCTCGCTCTCCCGCGCGAGCGCGTGCAGCCGCTGGTTCTCGCGCTCGTTCTTGCCGACCAGGAGCCGGCTGCCGGCCGGGAGCCGGAAATGGCGCCCGACCTTGAGCAGGTTGAGGTCATGGGTGGTAAAGTCCGGCTTCCAGGTCATCAGGTCCTTGAGCTTGCGGGCGAACTCCGGCTCGGTGAGCAGGCAGCCGCCCGCGGGGCAGGGATAGTCATGGATCCCGAAATGCTCGGCCAGCTCCATCTGGACCTTGCGGCTGCGGCCGGAGATGGCGAGCAGCTTTCCCCGGTCCACCCAGCCCTCCCGCTCCGGCACCGTCGGCGGCAGATGCTGGGCCGAGAGCGGCCGCAGGATCAGGCCCTCGAGGCCGGAGTCGCGGTCAATGATCCGGAGCGCGTCGCGGCGCTGGCTCATGGGCCGCTGGCCCAGCACCTCGCCGGTGATGAGGAAGGAGGCGCCCCGCTCGCGCATCACCTTCGCTGATTTCTTCAGCTTGAGGATGCGGCAGTCAATGCAGGGGTTCAGGGCCCGGCCAAAGCCGTGGGGCGGGTCCTTAAGCAGCGCGTAGTATTCATCGGTGAGAACTTGCACCACCAACTCCACCCCGAGTTGGTCCGCGGCCCGCCGGCTGGACGAGCAGCCCTGGCCCTTGGGCGTGCAGGTGCAGAAGGCGGTGGAGAAGTTGATCGCGACCACTGCAATGCCCTGCTCCTGCACCACCCGGATCGCCAGCGTGCTGTCGAGCCCGCCGGAGAGCAGGGCCACGGCCCGGATGGGTTCACTCATTGGCCGACTGCCTTCGGACCCTTGCCCTGGCTGACTACGTAGATGGCGGTCTGGGCGAGCAGGTTGGGCAGGAAGTTCGCGCTCACGCTCTCTTGGCCCTTGATATAGATCTTGCGGTTGATGCGGATGCCCTGTCCGCGGCAAAAGCGCTCGAAGTCTTGGATGGTGAGGAGGTGGATGTTGGGTGTGTTGAACCACTCAAAGGGCAGCTCCGGGGTTCGGGGCATCATCCCTTTAAAAAAGAGCTGGCCGCGCACCGCCCAATGGGCGAAGTTGGGGAACCCCACGATCCCTTGTTTCCCGACGCGGATCATTTCCTGGAGCACCAGGTCCGGCTTGTGCACCACTTGCAGGGTCTGGTTAAGGACCACGTAATCAAAGGAGTGATCCGCGTAATCGGCCAGACCTTCGTCGAGGTCGCCCTGGATCACGTTCAGGCCCTGGGCAATGCAGGCATTGATGCCTTCCTCCGAGATCTCCACCCCCTGGCCAATCGCCGCTTTCTCTTCCACCAGCATGGCCAGGAGCTCTCCGTTGCCGCAGCCCAAATCCAAAACCCGCGAACCCTTCTGGATCAGTTCGGTGATAATCCGGTAGTCCAGCCGGGAACTGTTCGGTGAAGGAACCATCGTTGTCGTGTCTCCTTATTCCAACACTTTGAAAATTATTTTAACACGGTTTTCCCGAAATAACACCGTGAGTGGCGCCGGATCTTCAATTCGCTCCTGCAAAAAGAAGGAGCACGGCCGGCCGTGCCCCTTCCTTTCATCTATATTTTCAAGCTTTTCCGAGTTTCGCCGATACCGTCTTATCCTGCCAAGCTGATCTCCTTGCCCGCCTTGCGGAAGAGCTCTTTGGCGATGTTGAGGATCTGGATCTCGGAGGTGCCGCCGCCGATCTGGATGAGCTTGGCGTCGCGCATCAGCATCTCCACGTGGTATTCCTTCATGTAGCCGTAGCCGCCCATGAGCTGGATCGCCTCCAGCCCCACCTCCACCGCCGCGGCCGAGCAGTAATACTTGGCCGCGCAAAACTCCTCCAGGGTGCCCTTGCGGTTCTTCTGCAGCCAGGCCTGCTTGAAGGCCAGGTTCTTCACGTTCTCCAACTGCACGAACATCTTGGCGATCTTCTCCTGGATGAGCTGGAACTCGGCCAGGCTTTTGCCGAACTGTTTGCGCTCGATCGCAAATTTGATGCAGTCGTCCAGGCAGCGCTCGATGATCCCCCAGCACATGAAAGGCGCGCCGGTGCGCTCCGAGGCCAGCACCTCCTTGGCCTGGTCGCGGGAGGTCTTCTCCTCCCCGCCCAAAAGCTGGTCCGCGGTCACGAACACGTCTTCCAGGAAGATCTCGCCGGTGGGCGAGCCGCACATGCCCATCTTCTTCATGGGCGGAGAGGTGCTCAGCCCCTGGATCCCCCGCTCCATCACGAACGGGTAGATCCGCCGCTTGTCGGCCTTGGCCTCGTCCCCCCGGTCAATCTTGGCGTAGATCACGAACACGTCGGCATAGGGCGCGTTGGTGATGAAAATCTTGGAGCCGTTGAGCACATAGCCGTTGTCCTTGGGCCGGGCGATGGTGCGGAGCGCGAAAGCATCGGAGCCGGCCTCCGGCTCGGTCAGTCCCCAGCAGCCGACCTTGTCCAGGGTCACCACCGGGATGCCGTATTGGCGCTTCTGCTCGACGGTGCCCTTGGCCATGATGGTCTGGCCGCAAAGCCCGATGCTGGCGGCAAAGGCCAGGGCAAAGCTGGGGCTGACCCGGCACAGCTCCTTGCCCACCACCGCCATGATCATGGGATCCAGGGCCTCTTCCGAAACCGGGACGCCGAACCGGGTCTTGGCCTTCCCCTCTTTGCCTTCCCCGCCCTCCTCGGCCTTGGCCAAGGCTTTTTCCAAAAGCTCCTTGCCCATCTTGCGGATGCCAAAGGCGTCGGCCATCTTCCGCATCAGGTCGTAAGGCAATAGCTCCCCCGACTCCATTTTCTCAACATGCGGCGCGATCTCCTTCTCGCAGAACTGACGGATCGCCCGCTCCATGATCCGGTGTCCTTCCTGAAGCTCGAACATCTCACCCTCCTTGGCTGAAGTTTTACTTCCTGATCCAGCGCCCCATCCTAGCCCAGCCCCGGCCCGGTGGCAAGAAGTTGTATTTGACACCGGGTTTTGTATAATAGCAAAAATGGAGCGCGGGATGCCGCACCGGATCGCCCGAGTTTGGATCGGCCTGAGCTTGATCGCGGTATGCTTGTCCGGAACCCAGGCGGCTCGGCCCGCCGGACCTCCGTCGGTTGGCGACGCCATCAATGTTTACCTTCGCAACGGCGACCAGTTCTACCGCGAAGGCAAGTATCAGTATGCGCTGGTCGAATACGAGAAAGTCCTCAAGCTCGACCCCAACCACCTCTATGCCCAGACCCAGGTCAAGGCGCTGCGGACCCAGCTCGGGCTGGAACCGGCCCAGCCTAAAGGAACCGATCAAGCCACGCCCGCGCCCGCCATGGTCCCGCCGGAAGGCAACTGGCCGATCCTGCCCCCGCGGGATTACTCGAAGATCACCACCGCGCTCGACCCGCCCTTCTCGTCCAGCAAGTACGGTTTCTCCATCCGGCCGCCGGCCGGCTGGTGGGTGGACCAATACAGCAAGAACTACGTGGTCAAGTTCACGGACTCCAATTACGAGGCCTTCATTTTTGTGGATGTGATCCCGGTCCCGGGCGCGGTGGAGGTGGACAGCGCGTTCCGCCAGTTGGTGGAGCAAAAGACCAAGTCGGTGGAAGACTCCATCGGCGGGTTCCACCCGGATTATCAGAACTACACCACCTTTCAGGGCAAGACCGCGTTCGAGACGCGCGCCACTTTCCTGGCCGGCCTCAACACCGTGCGCCTGCACGTGCTCTACGTTCCAGCCGCGGGCCGCATCTTCCAGATCACCTCGGTCTGCGAGGACCGGCTGGCCCGCTTCTGGTCGGTGATCTTCGAAACTTCTATTGCCACCTTCACCCTCACCGGCCCCATGCCACCCGGCCCCTGAAGGGACCATCTCTGGTCGCCCGCCCTGGTCTTCAAGCTTCCGGAAATTTTTTGTAGCCCACCCTGGTCTGCAAGGGTGGGTTAACGGCCGAGGAACCCGCCATCTACGACCAAAATGGCCCCGTGCACGTAATCCGAGGCGCGGGAAGCGAGGAACACGACCGCGCCCTTAAGGTCATCCGGTTGTCCCCAGCGGCCGGCCGGAATTCGATTGAGGATTTCCTGGTAGCGCCGGGCGTCATTTTTCAGCGCGGTATTGAGCGGGGTATCAAAATAGCCCGGCGCAATCGCGTTCACGTGGACCCCGCGGCCGGCCCATTCGTTGGCCAGGGCCCGGGTTAATTGCGCCACCCCGCCCTTGCTCGCCGTATAGGCGGGGACCCGAAGCCCGCCCAGAAACGCGTAAAGCGAGGCGATGTTGATAATCTTGCCCGAGCCTTGGGCCAGCATGACTTTGCCCGCCATCTGGCAGAGGTCAAAGACCGCGGTCAAGTTGACCTCAATCACCTGGTCCCAGTCCTCGACCGGGAATTCCTCCGCAACATGCCGGCGCGTGATCCCGGCGTTGTTGACCAGGATATCAACGGCGCCAAAGGCCTGCAGGAAATCTTGAAAAGCGCGTTTGCGCTCGCCGCGGTCGCAGAGGTCGGCCCGGATGCCAATGGCCTTGCGGCCCAGAGAGGCCAAGGCGCGGGCCGCATCGGCCAGTTGATCCGAGATGTCCACCAGGCCCACCTCGGCCCCGGCCTCAACTAACGCCTCGGCCATGGCCCGGCCCAGGCCGTAACTGCCGCCCGTGACCAGCGCCTTTTTGCCGGTGAGATCGAACAAGTCTTTCACTTTCATGCCTTCACCTCGTAAAGCGGCTCCTCGCCCCGGAGCACCCGCAAGACCTCCATCGCCGCGGTCTCCTTCAACTCCTGGATCGCGCCCTCCGAATACCAGGCAAGGTGATGGGTCAGGACCACGTTATCCAGGGAACACAGCGGATTATCCTTGGGCAGCGGCTCGGTCTCGAACACGTCCAGCCCGGCTCCGGCAATGCGCTTCTCTTGCAGCGCCTGAATCAGCGCCGCTTCGTCCACCACCGCGCCCCGGCTGGTGTTGATCAGGAAGGCGAAGGGTTTCATCGCTCGCAAAAGCTCGGGGCTGACCAGGTGTCGGGTCTCCGGCGTCAAGGGCACATGAATGGAGATGAAATCGCTGGTCCGAAAAAGCTCTTCCAAGGAGACCGACTCAACTCCGAGCCGGGCCATCGCCTCCGGCTTCACGAAGGGGTCATATGCAATCACCCGACGGAAAAGCGGCTGCAGCTTTTCGGCCAGGCGCCGGGCGATGTGGCCGAAGCCGAGCAGTCCGGCGGTGCAATCTTTCAGGCGCGGGATGGGACGGATCGCTTCCAGCGTATGCTTTTCAGCGCGGAGGAGCTGGTCGGCCAGCAAGAGCCGGCGGTGCAGGGCCAGGATCAGGGCCAAGGCATGGTTGGACACCTCATCCAAGCAGTAAGAGGGCACGTTGCAGACCCGGATGCCCTTGGCTTTGGCTGCGGCCAAGTCAATACTTTCCACCGCGATCCCGTAGCGCACGATCACCTGGGCCCGGTCCATGGCCGCGATCACTTCCCGGGGACAAGGCACATATTGGATGATCGCGGCATCAGCGTCGCGGATTTGGGAGATAAACTCGACCGGGTCCCGCGTCCGGCTTTCCACTATTTCTATCCCCGGCAGATCTTTTAATATTCCCTTCTCGATCTCTACATCGGAATATTCTTGGTAATTGATCACCACTTTCATGATTCCGCCTATCTTCTCACATCCCCGCCCCGGCTCTTGATCACCTGCTCCACCTCGGCCCGGCTCGACCAGAAGTGATCGCCCTGCATCCCCAGCTTCATCGCGCTCGCCGCCACCCCGAACTGAAGCCCGAGCCGGAGATCTCCCCGCAAGTATCCAAATATGAATCCTGCCGAAAACACATCCCCCGCGCCCAGCCGGTCCACCACCCCCGACAAGGGATAGCCCGGCTCCTCGAACAGCCGCTTCCCGTCCCAGGCCAGGCAGCCGGCGCCGCCCAGGGTCAGCACCGCAACCGGGCAACTGAACTTATCCCGGATTTCCCGGACGATTGCCTTCGGATCCCCTTCCAGGTGAAACAACGCGGCGGCGTCTTCCCTGGTCATGATGGCAATGGTGGCTTGACCAAGCAGCGGCGCCAGCGCCTTGGCCGCAACAGCCGGCGTCCAGAGCTTGGCCCGATAGTTCACGTCGAACGAGACCGGGACTTTCTTGGCCCGGGCCTTCTGGATAGCCAGCTCCACGGCCTTTCGGCAACCCGGCGACAGGGCCGGCGTGATCCCGGTCAGGTGCAGGATGCGGGTGTTGAGCAGGAATTTCCAGGGCAGCTCCTCCGGCTTGACCCGCGCGATGGCCGAGTAGCGCCGGTCATAGGTGACCGCGCTCGAACGGGGCGGGGTGGCAAACTCCACGTAATAGGCGCCCACCCGGTCTTCTTTGGTCCAGATCACGGCCGAGGTGTCCACCCTGTGCCGCGCGAGATCCGCCGCCACCCGCCGGCCCAGAGCATTCTCGGTCAGGCGCGAGACCCAGGCGGTCCTCATCCCCAGCCGGCCGGCCGCAATCGCGGTGTTGGCCTCGCTGCCGCCGGTGTAGAGGTTCACCTCGGTGGCGTTCTCCATGGTCTGCCCCGGCCGCACCGAGATCCGGATCATGGCCTCGCCGAAAGTCGTCAAATCAAACTTCATTGTTTTTCCTTGTGCCACCGGTTTACAACCAATGCCCTTTTCAAAAACGCGCCGACTTTTTAACCGCCTCGACAAAAGCCGCGGCAGCTTCCTTGATGGCGCTGAGATTCCCGCTCTCCATCCATTCCCTCTTGAATATCTCCCCGCCAATGCCCACCGCGTTGGCCCCGGCGCGGAAATATTCAGATACGCTCTCCACGGTTATGCCTCCGGTTGGGAGCAGCGGGATATCCGGGAAGGGACCGCGCAGAGCCTTGAGGTAGTCCGGCCCCAGCACCGAGGCCGGAAACACCTTGACCATGGCCGCGCCGGCCTGATGCGCGTAAAGGATCTCGGTTGGGCTCAGGGCTCCGGGAAAAACCGGAATTTCCCGCCGCCGGCAGACCTCGATCACCTCCGGCAAGACCGCGGGCGTCACGATGAAGCTCGCGCCCGCAGCAATGGCAGCCTCGGCCGCGTCGGGTTTGAGCACCGTGCCGGCGCCGAGTTCCAGGCCGGGGCCAAAATCCCGGCGCAGCCGCTCGATCTGGGCCACGGCTTCGACCCGGTTGAGGGTAACCTCGAGGGTGCGCAACCCGGCCGCCAGCGCCACTTCCACCACGGACAAAAGTTGTTCGGTGCTCGCACCCCGCACGATCCCGATGATCGGCAACTGCTTAAACTTGGGAAGCTGCATGGGTCCCTCGCTTTGCCTCAATTTGATCCGGTTTCGCACCTGGCAGATACTAGCAATTTTTAGCGATTTTGACTATGATGAAACCGCGCCGGGGTTTTCTTTCCCGCGAGGAGGTCCTCTCGCATGTCCGCGAAAACAGTCAAAGCCGCGGTCATGGTGGCGCCCGGCAAGATGGAGGTCTGGGAATTCCCTCTGCCCAAGCCCCGCCGGGGCGCTATGATCCTCCAGATGGAGATGTCCGGGATCTGCGGCACGGACAAGCACGCCTTCAAGGGCGAAATGATCCTCTACGCCGGCACCGAGGCCGAGCAGCGCGGCGTCTTCCCCTGCGTCAAGGGCCACGAGAACGTGGGCCGGATCGTGGAGATGAACGGCCCTTACGCTGACTATGACGGCCGGCCGCTCCATGTCGGCGACCGGGTCACCATGTGCCCCAACATCATCTGCGGCAAGTGCTATTACTGCCGGCACGTGTTCGGCTGGCCCTATTGCGCGCACAACAAGACCTACGGCGTCTATTTCCGGGCCGACCGGTGGCCCCACCTCACCGGCGGCTGGGCCGAATCCATGTATATCTTCCCCGGCTCGTTCGTTTACAAGGTGCCGGAGGAGATGCCGGCCGACGTGGCCGTGAACATCGAGCTGATGACCGTGACCAACAACGTGGACCGGGCCAAGGGCTACATGGAGTTCGCCTCCCGCGGCTTCGGCCTGATGGACACCGTGCTCATCCAGGGCGTGGGCGCCATGGGCATCGCCCACCTGATCAAGGCCCGGGTGCTCGGGGCCGGCGAGATCATCGCGCTCGATACCTCGGACTTTCGGCTGAAGCTGGCCAAGGAATTCGGGGCCGACACTTTGGTCAACGTGAACAAGACCACGTTCAAAGAGCGGCTCTCGATCGTGCGGGACTTGACCGACGGCCGGGGCGCGGACATGGTGATCGAGACCACCGGCCTGGCTACGGTGGTGCCCGAAGGCCTGGATCTCTTGCGCCGGGGCGGCACCTACCTCGAGGCCGGCAACTTCGTGGACTCGGGCGAGACCACGATCAACGTCCACCGGCACCTGGCCGCCAAGAACGTGCTCCTGATCGGCAACACCAACCACCCCAATTCCGAATACTACCGGACCATGAAAATGATGCTCCGCTACCAAAAGCAATTCCCCTGGAAAAAGTTCACCAGCCATAAGTTCCGGCTCGAACAGGCGCAAAAGGCGCTGGAATTTTCCCTGGGAGAAAAAGCGCTTAAGGTTGTCTTTGATATGACCAACAAGCGTAAAGGGTGAAGGCTGAAGTGTGAAGGGTGAAGAGTGAAGGATGAAGATCGGGTGCAATACCGTTGCGTTTCGGAAATACAGTTTGGATGTGGCCCTGGAGCGGATCGCCCGCGCCGGCTATAAATACGTGGAGGTCGAGGCCAACCTTTCCTGGTGCGACCACGTGCGCACCGACCGGCACGACCCGATCCAGTTCCGCGACCGGGTGTTGGGCCATGGCCTCTTCGCCATCTCCTGCATCGGCTCGCACCGGGAGTTGATCTCCGAATCGTCCGCGGAGGACGACCTGCGGCATTCCCTGGAGTTCGCGGCCGCGGCCGGGGTGCCGGTGGTCGCGACCGGCGAGGGCCGATTGCCGGCCGGCATGAGCGAGGCCGAGGCGTTGAACATTTTGAAACCCAAACTCGAGCGGCTGGCGCAAACGGCGGAGAAGTGCAAAGTTTATCTGGCCATAGAGCCGCACGGTTCCCTGTCGCTTTCGCCGGGAGGACTCTCGAAGATCCTCGCGCTCGCGCCCTCGCCTTGGCTCGGCGTCAACTTCGATACTGCCAATCCCCACCGGGGCGATTACGTGGGCACCACGCACAAGGGCTTCGAGTGGAAGCTTGACCAGGCGGAGCGGGGCGACGAGCTGGCCGTGCTTAGGCCGGTGGCGGGCAAGGTGCGGCACGTGCATTGCAAGGACGTGGTCGGCCGCAATGCGGTCATCCTGGGCCGGGGCGAGGTGAAGCTCAAGGAAGAAGTCGAGATTCTGCGTCAGGCGGGTTACGACGGCGTGCTTTCGTATGAGACCGAGGGCTGGGAAGAGGCCGAGGAGTCGCAGAAGATGATCATTGAAAGTCTGGCCTGGAGTAAACAATTGCTCAAGGATTTGGGCATCAAAATTGAATGACACGGTAGGGGGACCGCCAGCCCTGC
>Ga0299912_10000511_pt1 | contig 32854 bp, 25 predicted proteins | sample RVTome_2_FD_207667 | JGI IMG/M metagenome (GOLD analysis project Ga0299912, IMG submission 207667) | Soil microbial communities from uranium-contaminated site in the Upper Colorado River Basin, Wyoming, United States - RVT95D214 (version 2) ... | reverse complement strand
TGCTTCCCAGCCACCGGTGGTCACACCGGCAGCATAAAGCCCCTGAATAGGGTTATCCTGTTTATCGAGAACCTCCATATGCTCGTTGATCTTAATACCGCCTATTGTATCCAGGAAGTCCGCTTTAGCTTTGATAGCGTAATAAGGGGAAGTGCGCAGCGGTGCCAGATATACCCGTTCCTTGGCAAAAATCTGGTCATAACCGTGGTCGCACGCGGTATTGTATTCATCTATCGTACTCTTCAGGACTTTAGGGTCGGCTCCTATCCAGTCAGCAATCCCGTCCCAAGAATCAGATATCTTCACTGAGCCCTTATCCGCTTGTCCCTGAATTCCCCTTTCCAATCCCGGCATTTTGGTTCTCTCTTCCACACAATATCGACCCAGGCCTATGATAAGCCCGTTTTCGGTCATCGTTTGTACTAATTTTTGATCAAGAAGGACATAACAAACATTACCCGGCTGCCGGTTAACAGCGTTTGAGCACTCAAAGTGATTGTTACTGGCACCTTCATCGACAAACCGCACTCCCTTCTTGTTCACCCAGACCGTGTTAGGCTCCAGAGCTACATGCATTAGAGAAATATTCATTATGTCAGGAGGCGTGCCGATCTTCATCATTACTGACCGGGGAAGTTGCGGCGCGGACATCATCAGCAAGCCCAAACCTTCAGTAGCCGCTCCAATTTCCATAGCCATAATCAGCCCGTCACCTGTGAGAAGCAAGCCGTCGCACTCCATATTATCACGGTATTGCGGGCAATATTTCTTGAGCAGTTCCTTGTTGCCGCCAAAGCCGCCCGTGGCGATAATGACGCTTTTAGCTGTGATTGTGACCTCCTTCCCCTTCCTCTCCGCCAAAACCCCGGTCACGTTGCCTTTCTTATCGGTTAGCAGTTTCTTGGCCGGAGTACGGGTGAGCACTTCTACTCCCAGTCTCTTGCACTCATCGGCCAATACTTTCATAATCTCGGCACAACGTCCCTTTGGCACGTGCCAAACAAGTGGTGTCTGATTGACATATAAAGGCATACATTCAAATATTATCCCTTTATCTTCCAGCCATCGAATTGTGTCTCCTGACTTGTCTATGAAAGCACGAACAATCCGCGGGTTGGTTTTCCAGTGAGCCCAATCCATGGCTATCTTGAAAAATACATCCCGGTTGAATTCGATCGCCATCCGTTTTTGAGCAGGGCTGTCAGCAGCAAATGGGCCCATGGCCATCGCAGTATTACCACCTGGCGCATTTCGTTTCTCTAAAACTATTATGTTAGTGGCCCCCTTTTCTGCCGCAGCCACCGCTGCAGCTAGTCCAGCCCCACCACCACCGATGACCACCAGTTCCGCTTTGTGATTCTCAGTTTTTCCAGTCCCATGAGAAATCATAACGAACGAGCCTCCTTTGGATTAATATTACAGGTTGCTCCTTCTATAGTCCAAATCATACTTTTTCTTAAAACGATTGTAGCTATGTGCTACCGGGTGTTTTCTTGTCTAGCCAACCTCTTAGAGTCCTCCCCTTTAGGTTTGAAAATCATTGAGGGGATGCAGTCCTCGGAGTAAACAAAACCTATGGTTTCCCTTGCGGTACCGTACTTTGCTATTAGCTCTTCCATGGGGCCGACATCAAGCGCCCGCATAGGGCAGGCCTCCACGCATATTGGAGTCTGGCCCTCTGCCAATCTCTCCTCACAAAAATCACACTTCTCCATACTCGCATTCTCTCCATCTCCAAACTGTGGTGCATCATAAGGGCAAGACTCTAAGCATGACCTACAACTATCCTTTCCCAAGCACTGCTCTCTGTCTACAATCACAATACCATCCTGTTTCCGTTTGGTGATGGCACTCGCTGGGCAGGCTGACACACACGCAGGTTTAAGACAGTGATAGCAAGAGGTACGAAGAAAGGCAACGAACAAATCCGGGTATTTTCCCCTTTCCAAAGGGAATACTCTTATCCAACTTGATGGACCGGCGGGTACATCATGCCAATCCTTACAGGCTACCACGCAGGTAAAGCAGCCTGTACATCGGGTCTGATCGAAATAGAATCCTAATTGCATAGCTTAGCTCTTCACTTTCTCTACCTGCACCAGGCTCGTGTTGCTTGTGAATGCCCCAGCAGGTGACGTCACATTCTTTGTAAGCACGTTGGCACAGCCACCGCGGTCGACACCTTTCTCGTCAGGGTGATACCAGGCTCCCTGCGGGATGTCGACCACACCTGGCATAATCCTTTCCGTTACGTCAGCAGAAATCATCATCTCGCCGCGATCGTTAAAGACCCTCACCAGATCTCCGTGCTTGATACCTCTTGACTCGGCATCAATTGAGTTGATCATAATCATCTGGGATTGCTGCTCCCTGAGCCAAGGAAGATTATCGAACTGGGAATGTGCTCGCCTCCTGAAATGAGTTGTGATCAATTGTAGCGGATATTTCTCGGCCAGCGGATCATTCAAGCTCTCCCAGCTCTCAATATACTTGGGAATGGGTGGTAATAGGGGGTCATTCCACTCAGCCATGCTCTGCGAGTAAATTTCAATCTTTCCCGAGGGGGTGGGGAATGGGTTATGTTTCGGGTCTTCTATCTCCTTCCTAAACGCTACGATTGGCTCATCATGCTTTTGCCTATGGATACCATTCTTTTTCAGGCTATCATAATCCGGTAGTCCTCTCTCTTTGGATAGCGTTGTCACTACCGACCTTACCCACTCCTCATCTGATTTATCATTGTAGTCCTTAATGCCGAGCTTCGATGCGAGGGCAGTACATATCTGCAGTTGAGATCTCGATTCGCCCAATGGCTCTATGACCTTGTTCACCAAACCATAAAAGGAGCTGCTTAGAGAAATATAAAAGTCGTTTCGTTCCATATACGTGCATACTGGCAGCACGATATCGGCATACTTTGCTGTAGCCGTCATAAACTGCTCTGTTACCAGGAGAAATTCCAGCTTTTGGAAAGCTTTTACTGTCTTGTTGACATCGGCGAGTTGATTGAGGTAGTTATTGTTTGATAGCCAGAGGAATTTATAGTCGGCAGGATAGCCACCTGATTTCCCTTTAAGAATGGCGTCGGCAAATAAGGACACATTCACCCGGGCACTGGAGCTCACACTCGAAGAGCGGTGAGAGAGTGTAACTCGACGCGGAGGTACTCCATCCTCGACTGGATTTGGCGGACTCTTTATTCGTGCCGTACCCCTCAGAGCCTTGATCAGGGATGCTTCAGCCCACATGGCTCCTGGTCCTCCCCCTACCACAGCGGCACAACCTCCTCCATGAATACCAATATTACCGGTCATTGCCGCAAGGGTTGAAGCTGCCCTGTGGTATTGTTCACCATAGGCACTGCGTCCTGCAGCCGCGCCCGGCATAAGGGCCGCCGGCTTCATGGTGGCATATTCGCGAGCCAAATTTGTGATCGTTGCCGCGGGGATGCCACTGATGGCCTGTGCCCAATCAGGCGTCTTCTCCACCCCATCCTCCAGACCCAGCACGTAGTCCCGAAATTTATCAAAGCCGACGGTATAAGTGTCAAGGAAATATTGATCCTGTAAATCCTCTCTGATGATAACGTTGGCCATCGCTATGAGGACCGCGGCATCTGTGCCCGGTCTTATCGGGATCCACTGGTCAGCAAAAAGAGCAGTAGAGTCCGTATATCGTGGATCGACTGAGATGATCTTGGTACCACCTTCCCTAGCACGGGCCAAGTACCACGATGTGTTAGTCCCCTGTATTGTGACGGCTGGATTCCAACCCCACATGATAATAAGTCGGGAATTTAGAAAGTCCTCGAGCATACTTTCTGAAACACGCAGGGTCCCGTACGTCACGCCAGTAGCAAATATGGCGCCTTCGGTGGAAATAGATCCCCAGGGCGCAGTGTAGCCACCGAACTGGCATAGTAGCCTGTTGATAGTCCGTTCGTGGTGCAAAGAATGAGCATCAGCCATAGAACAGAAAAAAAGAATAGAGGCAGGGCCGTATGTGTCCCTAACCCGCTTCATCTCACCCGCAATGGTGTCTAGTGCTTCATCCCAGGACACTCTAGTGAATTCCCCGGAGCCCCTTGCCCCGCTCCTCTTAAGTGGGTATAAAAGACGATCTGGCGCGTACACGCGTTGACGATAGGCACGACCTCGTGCACATGCCCGAAGCTGCGGTTCCTCTGCATCATCGGTCTCAAGCCGAACAATTTTATTCTCCCTGACATGCACCCTAATTACACAACTACCACCACAGTGGCTATCACAGATGGTGTAGACGACCTGGTCTTCATTAGCCCTCCTTGAAGTCATTTATATCTCCCATTGTTCATTTCACCTTACAGTTGCATAAAAACGTTCTAAAAAGGCGGTTGGGTGTGTTGGAAAACCTTTACAGCGGTACCTCTATACGTTTTACTGCTGCCTTCCCAAGTGTATTACAGAAGTCACCTTAGGTGAATTCGAATGTTGCCCATAAAACATTTCAAAATTCCGCTTTGTAAAGGGTTGGAAGCACACCCAACCGCCTTTTCAATGCAACATTGAGGTTCATACACCAATATAAACCTTATGCAATATCGATTTATTCGTTGCTATAGGCTGCCCTAGTCAAGAGTTATGATAATTACTTTATGATGCTGGTCCTTCCCCCGACGACGAGAATGCCCTCTGCCTGTAGTATCTTCGGCCATTAACACGTCCCCACCTCTAAATATACGCTTGGTGCCATCGCCAATTCCTATCTCCACCTCACCTTCCAGTGTTACGATAAACTGCCTGCGGGGAGCATTATGCCAATCGAGTAGTTTATCACTGTAGAGTTCTGCGAAAATAATTCCTGTCGCCTTTGTAGGTTCCGACCACTCGAAAAAGCCTTCTTGATCTTTTAAAGGAATCGTAATATCTTCAAAATGGGACTCTCCATCAGACCCAGTGTATAACCGCGTGACCTTCATCTCCATAAATCAATTCCTCCTTTATTTGTCTAGAAATTCTCTATAAAATCGGCTTCTTCTATAATCCACCTCTTAAGAATTTTTTTTATTTGGATCCCCGGGAGAATTTGATCGTGTTTTCCGCCGCGATGCGACCTGAGTTGATAGCAAAGCCAGAGGCAGCTCCAGAAAGGATGACGCAATAAGTGTCTCCTTGCCAGCCACCAGCCGCCACACCAGCAGCATAAAGTCCTGGAATAGGGTTGTCCTTTTTATCTAGAACCTCCATACGCTCGTTAATTTTAATGCCACCTATTGTATCCAGGAAGTCAGAATTGCTTTTTATTGCGTAATAAGGAGGGGTGTGCAATGGCACCATATACTTTTGGTCTTTAGCAAAAAGCGGGTCAAAACCTTTGTCACAGGCAGCATTGTACTCATCCACCGTTGCCTTAAGGACTTTGGGCTTGGCGCCCATCCATTTTGCAATTCCCTCCAATGAATTGGATATTTTCACATGAGGCTCTATTTTCCTAATCGGTGCGGGATAGATGGCATGTACAGGACAAATGGTTTCACAAGATTTACATAGGCGACACTCTTCAACGTAAGTAATAATTGACCTGCTCCCACAAGTCACACATCGCTCTACTTCCTGTTTTGCTGTATCTTCGTTAAATCCAATCTTAACCTCTTTGAAGTTCCCGGCTATTTTGTTTACAACCATTCGTGGAGTTTGTATTCTAATTATTTTAGGTATCCCTTCCTTAGGTGGTTTTTCAACCTTCTTCGGTTTCGAATCCCTTCCCTTTTTTAGGTTTTTACCCCTAAGATAGCGGTCAATGGAAATAGAGGAAATATTTCCATCAGCAATAGCCTTAACCACAGAAGGAACTCCATCCACAATATCTCCACCGGCAAATATTCCGGGCAAACTTGTCTCCAGCGTAATCGGCTCAACTTGAACCGTACCCTTCTCGGTTATCTTCATGCCTTTGGGAGCCAGTGAGTAATCGGGAGACTGTCCAATAGCGAGGATAATCATGTCTGCTTTCAGAGTCTTAGTTGTCTTCTTATCAAAGGATGGATTGAACTTACCTTTTTCGTCGAACACTCTTGTACAACGAACAAGTTCTATCCCGGTTACTTTTTTGCCGTTGCCCAGGATTTTTTGTGGCCCCCAACCTTCTTTGATTCTAACCCCCTCCTCTATCGCTTGCTGAATTTCTTCCTTATAAGCCGGTATCTCATCCCCTGATTCAAGACAGGCTAACTGCACTTCTTTTGCACCTAAGCGTAAAGAGGTCAAAGCCACATCCATAGCTACATTTCCACCGCCGATCACCACAACTTTATCTTTTACCTTGATTTTATTTTTAAGATTGACTTCGCGTAAAAAATCCAATCCCCAAAGCACCCCATCAAGACCATCGCCTTCCAATTCAATCCTTCTACTTAATTGATTTCCTGTGGCAAAGAATATAGCCCGGTAGTCTCTCTTGAGGTTCTCAAAAGTTATATCTTCACCAATGGACACTCCTATCTTGAACTTTACTCCCATATCCCTGATGTAGTTAATCTGCTCATCGAGTATCTTTTTAGGTAGCCTATATTCTGGTATCCCTGTCCTTAACATGCCTCCAAGGACGGGCATTGCTTCAAAAACGGTGACAGGGTAGCCCATTCTGCTTAGAAAGTAAGCACACGATAGCCCGGCTGGGCCGGAACCGATGATGGCAATTTTATCGGTATATTTTCTGGGCACCGGTTTTGCTTTTTCCCTAAGCCAGTAATCAGCAACAAAACGCTCAAGTGAATTGATATTCACGGCCTCATCCACATCGTTACGTGCACATTCGGCTTCACAGAAATGCGGGCAAACACGACCAGTAATGGCCGGAAGAGGTAAATATTCCCTGAGCACATTATAAGCCTCATCAACCTTTCCCATCTTCAGAAGGTATAAATATCTTCGCATATCCACACCCGCGGGACAGGCAAATCTGCAGGGTGAGAATTCTCCTTTATCTTCTACCGAAGTATCCAGGCTGATAGCCCCCACGGAGCACGAAGTAACACATATCCCACAACCATTACATAACTCACGATCAACTTGTTCAATAGACATAAAGCCATGGGTCTGTTTGCGGAGTTCTCTTTCCAATCCCGGCATTTTCGTCCTTTGGTCAATCCTGCTTCTACCCAGGCCAATGATGAGTCCTTGATTAGTCATCGTCTGTACTATTTTTTGGTCAAGAAGTGTATAACAGAGATTATCCGGCTGGCGGTTTACTGTATTTGAAGATACATAGTGGTTGAAACCGATCGTTTCATCGGTGAACCGTTCACCATTTTTATTCACCCACAGCGTATTAGGCTCCAGAACGATAGCCATGAGGGGTGCCACTTTAATGTCAGGTGGATCGCCTAAGTTCAGTGTTATCGAATTTGGAATTTGCGGCCCGGACATGAGCAGCAGCCCCAGCCCTTCGGTAGCTGCACCCATTTCCATGGCCATGAGCAATCCGTCCCCAGTGTGCAGTAGCCCGTCACACCGCATATTATCTCGGTAGGCAGGACAATATTTCTTCAGTAACTCCTTATTACCACCATAACCCCCCGTGGCGATAATAACACTTGTGGTAGTTAGGATGAATTCCTCCCCTTTCGATTCCGCTACAACTCCTATTACGTTACCTTTGGCTCCTATTATTATTTTCTTAGCTGTAGTGCTGGTAAACACTTTCACGCCAAGCTTCCGGCACTTCTCCGCTAAAACTTTCACCGTCTCGGCACCACGGTTGCCCCTTGCCTGATGCCAAACCGGTATTTGATTGGGATACATTGGAAAACAATCAAAAAATAGCCCTTTATCCTCCAACCACCGAATGGTATCTCCTGATTTATCGATGAAGGTGCGTACAATCCTCGGATTAACTTTCCAGTGTGCAAAATTTGTGAGAATTTTAAAATATTCTTCCCGACGGGCATCGATGGCCGCCCGTTTTTGTGCTTGGCTTTCTGCAGCAAACATGCCTGAAGACATTGCTGTATTACCACCTGTAGCACCCCGCTTTTCCAGAACTATAATATGTTTAGCTCCCTTTTCTGCTGCAGCTACGCCCGCCGCCAGACCAGCTCCACCCCCACCGATAATCACCAGTTCAACCTGAAGATCTTTACTTTTCGTAATTCCATCAGAGCCCATAATATGAAACCCCCTCAAAATATCAGCCAAATCCCCTTGGTCAAATATTTATTAATCCTTTACTATTCTATTTATAAATTCAAAAGCCTCGCCGCATTTCGGTAAAAGATTTTTTCTTCTGTTTGAACAGGTAGCCCCATTGCTTCGATTGTTGAAATGATTCTTCTCGGAGCATCATAATTCATCCAAAAAGGTATGTCGGTTCCAAATAGGATATGGTCCTCACCAAACAAAGCGATTGCGCACTGCAAATGAATTAACCCCTCTGGTTCCGATCCTCGTTTCTCTTTCTGATTATATGTTTAGTGCTTTATCGTCCGCTCATCATATTGGGAAGGATTAAAGCAATTTGAGGAAATAAAATAATTAATATTGCAATTAAAACAAGGGCTGCAGCAAAAGGGAGACACCCTTTGTAAACTGTCCCTATCGTTGGTTCTTTAACTATTTTTTGAGTAACAAATGCAAGCAATCCTACCGGGGGAAGAATAAAACCAAGCTGCCAAGCCAATATAATTAATACACCAAACCAAATGAGATCAATATTTAATGCCTGTACTGCAGGCATATAGAATGGAACAGTAAGTACAATCATGCTCAGTTCATCCATTATGGCGCCAAGCGGAATATAGATAGCGAATACAATGAAAAGGAATAGTGTCTGGGTGACTCCTACGGACACAACCCACTTGCTTATCGCGGCTGAAACCCCGCTCATGGCCAAAAAGGTATTAAATATCATGACTCCTATGATGATGATGATCATGGTTCCTGATAATCTCACTGTCTCTTTAAGGGCGGCCATAATAGTTTGCCCGGGCTTTTGTATCGTTCTCATGCCCAAAACAACCATAAAGGCAATAATAGTACCGACCGCTCCAGCCTCTGTTGGTGTGAATATGCCACCATAGATGCCTCCAAAAATCACCACAAAGATAACTAAAATTGGCATAACCCCTTTCGATGCTTTCATTTTATCCTTAAAAGTAAAAACATCTGTTGACAGAGGAGCTAAAGATGGCTTCACTTTTACCATAATGTAAATTGCAATATAGAAAAACAGAACTTCTAACGCACCAGGGATAAAGCCGGCAATGAACATCTTACCGATGGATGCCTCTGAAAGCATACAATAAAATATCATGGCCATACTGGGTGGGATCATGATATCCATAGTTGCACCCACGGCTACAGCACCTGCGGCCAGTGCTTGATCATAGCGGAATCTCCTCATCTCTGGATAGGCTATTGGGGCGATTGTTGCTACGGATGCTAAGGCGCTACCACTGACAGCGCTGAATAAAGCAATGGCGACGATGGAAGCAAGGGCAAGAGCGCCGGGAATACGTCCTACCCATTTATACGCTGTTGAATAAAGTCTTTGTCCTATCCCTCCTTGGCTAATAATGAGCCCCAAGAGCATAAACATCGGTAAACACGCTAACATATATCCACTCGCCCAAGTATAAGGCATAAAAGAGAAGACATTGACCGCTGTCTGTAAGTCCTTCACAAATATAAGGCCTACCAAACCTGTTAAGGCAAAGGAAAATGCTAATGGTATTCGGAGAAACATAAGGACTATCATAACAACTAACCCCAATACCCCAATCGTACCAGCAGTCATCTTTAATTTACCTCCTGATTACCAACGATTAACTATATCAAAGAAACATAAATCAACCTTTTTTATTAAAGAACAGACGAACAAATTGACGGATCGAAAAGATCAAACTGATGAAAAATCCGAGAGCCAAAATAAATTTAAATGGAAAAACTGGTATCTCCAGCATAAGCGTCCCCGTTGCGGACCGTATTGCATCCATCACCCCAATCCCACCCTGCCAGACAAATATTGCGAACATAAGCACACTCACCACACTGCCAAAAATAAGCAATATTTTTTTCCCAAGAGGGGGTAACTTATCAAATACAGAGTCTACGCTTATGTGGTTATCCTCTGCTGTAGTGATCACTATGCCGCAAGTGACGATCACTACCAACAAAAGTTCGGTAAGATCAACACCGCCGCGAACAGGCGAATTGAAAGCATATCTTCCTAATACATCGATGCCCGTCATCAGTGCCAAGAAAACGACAAACGCAACCCCAATGTATGATATAATAGCTTTAATTTTACCCAACATTTTTACCTCCTAAAATAATTGAGCCACTCCCGCTCTCTAACAATTCACTTTGACGCGACACGTCTGTAAGGGTTTAAAAAGTATAGCGAACATGGTCCCCTTTTCTGCGGCAGCTACAGCTAACAATAGTCTACTACCACTTACCACCACGTCAACAGAAAGTGGGAAGGCCTCTCCAATTTTTAAGAGCCACCCTTTATTGGGTGTGCTGCTGCTTAAAGCCGATAACCAAGTCTTGCAACTCTGATACTATACACAGCGATATTAATCATAGCAAAGGCCGTCATTCCTGCCCCGTTCTTCAACGGGGTAAACTCCAGCACGAATCCAGACCCCGTCCCTGCGAAATCAGGGAACCATTATTTTAGAAACACTGGATTCCCCCGTATCAAGTACGGGGCAGGCTTAGTCGAGCCCGGAATGACAAACCGTATAAGACTTATGTTGTCATGTATAATTATCTATACTCGTCCTGCTGTGATGATAAACTCCATCCCTGTATCTTTGCGCAGGGAAGGTTAAGGAATCTGAATGTGGTCATTTGTCCGTATATGTGCTAATAATCCGATTCATCGCATTTACCGCAGCTCTAGCAGGGTACCCGGCAGCTTCCACATCACCTACCCACTTCTCGGTAGCATTATCAAAAATTTGATACCAGCGCTCTTCTTCCTTGGGACTTAAAGAATATACCTCTACCCCTGCATCCTTGAATCGCTGTCGATCGGAAGGTCGCTCAGCCATGGCTTTTAGAAAGTAGTATTTGGTCTCATAATTGATTCTCTCCCAAATCATCTGGATATCGGGGGGGAGACTATCCCATTTAGCCTGGGTCATCATTGAGACGTTGCAACCACAACCCATAGGCAGCCACAACCAGTATTTCGTTACTTCGGGAAGCTTAAGTGAAAAGTACGAACCCGGCATTGTCCATACACCATCCACTACCCCCTTCTGAACAGCCATGTATACCTCAGGTGGCAGTAAACTGACAACGGAAACCCCCAAAGATTCAACAATACGAGTGGTAAGGCCGGCAGGAGCCCTGATCTTCAACTTCCGGAGTTCTTCCAGAGTATTGATCTTCTTTCTGAACGCAAAGCCAGCAGGGGTGGTTCCTTGCCATAGAAGTGGTTTGTAGCCGGCGTAATCCTTGTTCATCAGGCCTTCATAATAAAGTGCATACATTATCTCCGTAGCCAGAGGTCTATTGGAAACACGAACGCTGGGGAGTGTTATGGCATCCGGAATTCTAAAAACCTTGGCAAACATGCTGGGGGAGAAAAAGGCTATATCAGCAACACCCTTGTTCAGCATGTCCAAGGAGTCTATGAGCTTGCCCAAAGATTCGCTATAATACATTGTAATCTTTACTCTGCCCCCGGTTCGCTTTTCCAGCTCCTGGACCATATATTTAAGACCAACTACCATTTCGTCTGGTTCCGGGTAGGGAAATGTAAACTTTAGCTCAATAGGTTTTGGAGCTTGAGCTGGCGCAGGGTGACTAGTAAACCCTACAATCATCATTACCATTGCAACACCCAGAATTTTCATAAGTGACTTTCTCGTCTTCATTCTATTTTCCTCCTTTCAATTGTTTAATATTCCTAATACCAATTTCCTTTTAAGTCTTGTACCTCCTTTCCTCAGAATATTCTCTGACTTTTGTTTGATTACCAGTTAAGTAGCACTGCTGAATTTTGCCACAAAGCAAACAAGTCCAAAACTGCACTCACCGCTTAGCCAGATCTTGCATTTAACCTTACCGTCGCTGTGCCTTTCGTGACAACTAAGCCATCCTGATTTTCAACCCAGATATCCAAGTCTACAAGAGGCTCACTATTCTCAATATATTTCTTCATAACATTACCCTTCAACCAGTTTATTTCCCCAACAATGTTGATGCGCCGATTTTGAAAATCAAGTATCTTCACAAACCCATCATCCCCCATCCAGTCAGTCACCAAATGAGCAAGCATCATCTCAGCATGAACTCCGTCTAGGAATGCATAGGGCATGCCCATCAATCGAGCCAGGGCATCTTCAACATGCCAATCCCGTCTGTAACGATACCCACCTGTTTCGGGGTCGATGGGATGTTGCGGTAACTCGTGTCTCATAACTGCCCACTTGACAGCAAAGGCATAGTTCGTCCAGAAAACCATCTCTGAACAAATATCACAAGTATCGATGGGCCCCTTGCCAATAGGTTTGAGCTTCTCCCCTTCCACCACATCCTCCCAGTATCGTACCTCCTTACCGCGCCTTCCTTTCCCTTCAAGCTGCTCGTCGTATTGATGATAAACTGCATCCAATTCTTCCCTGGTAAAAACACGTCTTTTTCTATCCCGGTAGAGTGCTGCGTCATCGCTCGTTATCCATGGAGGAGTTCCAGTACCCACTGAGCGACCGATAGCAACAGCGATCACCTCATCTCTCTGATTGATATATGTTCTCTGTCCACTTTCTATAAACAGGCGATAGGTTTTCCCTTTCATTGCTTTTTCTTCAACGCCAAGATACTTATCAACAATCCTGAACTCATCGCCGGGACGTATGACCCCAAAATACTCATGCCTATTTCCCCCAGCCATTGTATTAAACCCGGGAAGCCGTAATCCTCCATCCGGACCACGGCCAGCAGCAGTACAATAGGCTATGCAAGACTCGAATGTGGGAGGGGCAATAATGCCACCCCACCTTGTCCCACGGGCGTAGTTTGGATTGCGCCATAAGGGATTGGGATCACCCATAGCACTGGCAAAGTGTCTGATTAAATCCTCCGTGACAGTCCTGTTATTGATGCCCAACTGATATTCGTTTTCACTTATTTCGTGTGGAGGAGGGGGTAAAAAAGTTGTTCCTTTTCTTGAGTTCAATATCGCTATCGCTTGATCAACTAATTTATTCCACTCCGTCTCGTTTAGTTTACCTTTTTCTTGGTTCAACCTTTCTTTTATTTCCTTCATGTCATCTTTCATCGTTAAATCTCCTTTTTTAGAGTAGCTTATCCTACTGGACCAAATACTACCCCTTCTTTTTTCAATTTTTTTATCTCTTCATCATCGAGTTTAAGTACGTTGCGCAGTACATCGTCAGTATGTTCTCCAATTGCAACTGGCGGAGGCTCCTCAACCTGGGCTTTACTGTTTTGAAATCGAAGCGGTGTATTTAAGTACTTAAACGGACCCAGAGTTGGGTGAGGTATATCTACAATCATTCCTCTGACCTTGGTTTGTTCATCTTCTTCAATGACATGCGCTAATGTTAAAACAGGCGCCGCTATTATACGATAACTCTGTAACAACGCTGCGACATCACTGACTTTCTCAAACGTTTGGACCCACTCATCTAATAGTTTCGTCACTTCTTTATTGTATTTAACCCTGCTTTCATTTGTTGCAAAACGTGGGTCCGTTGCCAGCTCTGGTTTTCCCATCAACTCTGCCAGTCGAACCCACCCTATATCTGTGCGGGAATATATAACTAAATAACCGTCTCTTCCTTTATAGGCCCCAGCAGGGCTAAGGTCTGGAGAAAAACTACCCGACATGTAGCGAAACTCATCCTTCCCTTGACTTAATATATGCGCACCAACTGAATTACCCAATGCTCCTAATAAACAGTCTCCCATGGCTATATCAATATAATCACCTTCGCCTGTAATGCTTCGGCGGTAGAGGGCAGCACAGATAGCTCCAAAAGCATTTAAACCCGCCAGAATATCCGATATCGCAAAGCTTACAAAACGAGGGCGATCTCCTGATTCACTTGACATATGCATGATTCCTCGAAAAGCCTGGACAACACTGTCAATGCCCATAAATTCAGCATAGGGTCCATTTTGCCCCCATCCTGAAATAGAACACATGATAATAGACGGATTTACCTCTTTAAACGCGGCATAGTCTATCTTAAAACTAGCCATCACTCCGGGACGATAGTTTTCCAGAACTACGTCAGAAACCTTTGCTAACTTTAGAATTAAATCGCGAGCTCCCTCGGCTTTCAAATTTATTGCAACACTTTTCTTGCCGCAGTGATTTTGTATGTACTCAGCGCAATGTCCATCTCGAAAATAAGGTAGAAATCTCGCAACTTTCCCTTCTGGCCGTTCGATGTTGATGACGTCACAGCCGCAATCGGCCAGATAACGGGCACAAAAAGGCCCCGACATAGCATCGGTAAAATCTAATACACGTATCCCGCTAAGAATTCTTGTAGTATTATTTAATTTTTTCATATCATTGTCTCCATGTCATACATAAATCAGCTCCGCGAAATAAGACGTACTGTACCAGTGGCAGGCATGAGAATGGCATGGTCTTGATTCTCAGCGAACACCTGCAGATCCACTAAATGCTCATCGTTCTCAACATATTTTTTTACTACTTTACCCTTCAACCAACACATATCTCCCAAGGTATAAATACGCCGAGACTGGCAATCAAGTTTTTTCAAAAATCCCTCGTCTCCCATCCAGTTACATACGAGATGAGCTATATTGCCCTCTAACTGAGCTGAAAATCCAGCAGCAAAAGGTACTCCCTGGGCACGGGCAATGGCATCGTTCACATGTATTCCAGCAGCGGGGACACGAACATTGGTTTCAGGATCAATAATTCCCCAATCTGGAGTCACCTTCATTAACATATGAGTTACGCGAAAGGCTGTGGTATAGCCAATAGCATGGAAGAATGCCACAGAGTCCATGACCGTTAGTGGCCCTTTGACGATTGGTGGGATCTCCTCACCCTCTCTGACATCCTCCCAATAGAGTACCTCAATACCCCGTCTTTTTTCTGCTTCATAGGCTCGGTCAATCTCTTCCAACTCCTTATCGGTATATTTATGCCTTGTTATTCCTGAAAATGCGGGATCCGGACCCTTTAAAGCAGGGCCACTGCCGACAATTATAGCCCCACCTTCGGCGATAGCTACGACTTCTTCTCTCTGGTTTACATATTTCCTTTCACCGTTAAACAAAAATAGGCGTGGCATTGGGCGGTCTTTTTTGGTGACTTCTTTAATTTCTAAATACCTATCATGAACAGTGAATTCATCACCGGCATGTATGGTCTTAAACCAAGTAATGTTACTTCCGCGATTCAGAGGATTCATTCCTGGCACTCCAAAATCAGGAAAGCCCATTCCCATGCCATAAGGTGGAGCAATACAATCTATAAACCTGGGGGGAGCTATGATGCCACCGTACCTCGTTTGTCTAGCATAATCCTCAGAACGCCACAACGGATTGGTATCACCTATAGCATCAGCGTAGTGTCTGATAAGGTCTTTCGTTGCTACCTTGTTGTTAATTCCTACCTCGTGGACGATAAGCCCTTCCTGCTTTGGCGGGTACATTCCCACACCGGGTTTAAATACCTTACCACTCTTCTTGTTCTGTTTTTCAACCCATGCATCAACCGCCTTATTCCATTGTTCCAAATTCATATTCCCTCCTTCTGGAGCCCAAAACACCCCAACAAATTATTCATGATGATGGTAATACTTTACTCAGATCTTGCATTGAAAAAACGCCTGAGTGTGCGTTCAAACCTTTACCCTTAACAGAATTGGGAATTAGATCCTTGGAAATCTTTGGTCGATAGGTGTAAAAACAATCGTGATTTTGATTTGACATGGTTTGAAAAGTTGCAAACCAGGTTATCTATTTTTATAGAACGAGCACTCGATTTGCGTTTTTATCATTAAACCCCATCTTTGTCAAGTATTTTTTACTTTTTTGTCATTTAAAAATTAAGAGTGCACCGTTTTTTATGGATTTAAAGTTTAAAAGTGCACACCTAATGGACCTGAGCTCTGCTATGGTAGGCTTGCCAAGGATAACATCGACAATCAGGCGATGGAAAGCAATCATCTCCCTCTCCCGCTGGCGGGAGAGGGCTAGGGTGAGGGTGGATTAGGAATAACCCCCTCACCTTCATCCTCTCTCCAAGGGGAGAGGAGATTAGGAGGTTTGCACTTTTTAATTTTAGCTAACACCCCGAGTCCTCAGACGGTGTTCTCATCGAACTTTGTGAGCTTTTAAAAGAGAGTTGAACCCGAGGTCATCGCAAGAGGTTGGTAGGATTTTCATTGAGTGACAAGAGGAGCTCGGGGGCTTGAAGAATTGACGACAAATCTATTTGCCAAAATGGAGTTTCTTTATCAATTGATGAATCTTCTCATGATAGATATAGAAGACCAAAATGACCAGCGTGGAAATTCCCAATAGGATCAGTAAAGTCTTGTACTGATGATCGAAAGCCTTAGCGCCTTGAAGGGTCGCCATCAACGTCCCAGGTATTCTCCCAATCGTAGAGATGAGCAGAAAAATACCTAAATGCATGGGTGTCAGACCCAGGATATAGCATAAGGCGTCTTTTGGAAAGCCTGGAATCAAAAAGAGGAGAAGACTGAGGATAACCCCCTCATGTCCAACCAAATAATCAAACTTCTTCTTGTACTTCGGCGAAACAAACTTTTCAATAGCCCATTTTTCAAAGATCCTAGCCAAACTGAAGGCCAACCAAGCACCCAAGATGAGACCGATCATGGAGTAAAGAAACCCAGCCTTTGCTCCAAAGAGATAACCTCCTATGAATTCAATAGGACCGCCAGGAATGGGAGCCACAACCACTTGCAAGAGTTGGATAATGATATAGACAAGTGGAGAATAGGGTCCGAAGGAAGAGATTACTTTTTTCAATCGATGGGGATTAAGAAGGATATGATAGAATTTTACCGTTTCAGTCCATAACGGAGAATGGTATCGATAAATATAGACAATCAATAATAACCCTATGATAGAGATTAGCCAAATCCATTTCGATTTCAATTGAGGTAGCAATTTCATAAAGGAAGTATTTTTCGGCCGAATGGCAACTTCTATACACAGCGATATCAATCACAACAAAAGGCGCCATTCCCGTAAAAGCGGAAATCCAGAAAAACACTGGATTCCGGGTCAAGCCCGGAATGACAAACTCTATAAGACTTATGTCGCCATGTATAGCTTTTCACTACGCTAATAAGATTCTGGAGAAAGGTAGCATAAAAACGAAAACCATCTCGAGGATGGCTCTCACATTTCAGTTGACTCCGGCAATCCGATATCAAATGAAACCCTTGGTCTAAAATAATCCCAAAGGGGTATGAAGTGTTCTGTTAGGATTTGGAAGAAATGGCCTTTGAATCGTCACTTTTCCCCACAACCTCTTCAGATTTTTTTGGTGTAACGTCAATCTCTTCTTTCCCACTTATATTCTTTTTGAAGCTTCGTATCCCCTTTCCAAGACCCTCACCAATCTGAGGGAGTTTGCTGGCTCCAAAAATGATCAGAACAATCACCAAAATGATAAGCAGCTCTGGCATTCCAATTCCGCCTAACATCTTTGCCTCCTGATAATGATCTGCAAAGGAACAATAATAGATTTCATCTGAAAAATCAATACTTACCCCATCTCTTCTCTTGTTGATCTCTTGAGCTGCTTCTGGGTGCAGTCACGGTTTGAAAACTTACAGCAATTATGGTAATTAATCTTGCCGGAAAGGAGACAAACAAAAAATGTTTCAAGAACAGACAGCACCTACCCTACAGAGATATTCTTCGTGGTTCATCATGGTCGTCATGATATTTATCACCTGCTTAATTACGGCTAATATTACGGCGGTAAAACTCATAAACATATTCGGTTTTGTACTACCCGCCGCTATTATCATCTTCCCCATCAGCTATATCTTCGGCGATGTGCTGACCGAAGTTTACGGTTACCGTCAGGCAAGGCGGGTCATCTGGTTGGGTTTCTTCTGCAACCTTATTGCTGTGGTTGCCATTTGGCTTGGGCAAGTGCTCCCCCCCGCCTCTTTCTGGGAGGGACAAGGAGCTTATGAACGGATTCTGGGCTACGCCCCTCGGCTTTTAATGGCTTCCTTCCTGGCCTACCTCGTAGGAGAATTTGCCAACTCCTTTGTGCTGGCTAAGATGAAGATCGCTACAAAAGGGCGATGGCTCTGGACTCGAACGATCGGCTCAACATTGATAGGTGAAGGACTAGACTCCGTTGTGTTTATAACACTCGCATTTGTGGGGACGATACCAATGATGGCGCTGGGTACGGCCATCATAACCCAGTGGCTTGCGAAATCAGTCTATGAGGCCGCGGTAACACCACTCACTTACGCAGCGGTCAACTTCCTTAAACGTAAGGAGGGTATAGATGTATATGACTATGATACGCGATTTAATCCGCTCTCGCTAAGGGAGTAGAAGGAAGTAAGGCATAGACCTGGGCCTTTTTTGTCCATTCGCTTTGGGGATAGTCCCTTTGAAGGGTTTCTAATCCCAATTTCAATTCCTTTGGATCGTGGCTCGCCTTATATTTGGAAACCCCGAGGAAGTACTGAGCTTCCGGGGCAGCATCTGTTTTGGGATACCGAACCAGAATCTCCTGAAAGCATTGGATGGCCTTTTCAAGATAGTCAAGATTGAATTCAGCCTTTCCCTTGCCAAGGATGATCTGTGCGATGAAATCCTCGGGTGGCAAAAAACCAATGAAGCGGTGGTGCTCATCACCATCTGCATCTAAAATAACTATCGTAGGTGTCCATTTAATTCCAAACCTTTTAACCAAAGCCTTATTCTTGTTAAAATCAACCTGGAGGGGAATGAAGTAATTCTCCACAGAAAAACAGACATTCGCATCAGGATAAGTAACAGCTGCCAGCTGTTGGCACCCAATGCAGAGATTATTATAGAAATCCATCAAAATCAATTTTTTCCCTTTCTTCGCTTTCGCCTTAGCCGTGGTGAGGGATGTCTCCCATCGGATTGGCTTTGCCATAATCCATCCTCCTTTCTTAAGTTTGGTCCTCTGGCTTCGTTCACATTTTTTTATTATTTAAGTGATTTGTCAAGAACATTTTTGAGAATTTTGTAATGCCTCACTGAGGCGTGTGCCGAAACCAATTAGTCTGACCCCGCCATAGGCGGGGCTTCCAAAAACTTAAGAAAGCGGTTTTATTGAAATTCTTATGGGTAATGTGCCGTCTCGCAGAATCATCTTTTCAAAGCCTCTCTTCTCGATTTGGGTCAATCAGCGGTTGCCGCTTTAAAGTCTTTTTCAGCCCCGCCTATGGCGGGGTCTAATCGAGCGCAGAGCTTATAATGGAAATCCCCACGCTTCAGTGAGGCATTACAGAATTTTGTTCCCCCTATTGAGATAGGAAGGAAAACATTTTAATCTTTGAACGGAAACTAAGAGAAATCGATTCTATCATCATGCCTGACGGATACTCAAAGAAAATTGATCACAGTCACCGATGGAGCCCTGCGGGCAAAACCCGGGGTCCCCTGCTGCCGGGACGCTGGCAAACCTTTAATCGTCCAAAGTCTGCACTCCAAAAACAGTCAACACGTCAACATGGCACCTCTCATCATTCCAAGATCTGAGCATCCGATTTCGAGAAAGATGATCGATGAAGAGGCATTAAAGGTTCTTTACCGCCTCCATCGACATGGGTTTTCTGCTTACCTCGTCGGAGGAAGTGTTCGCGATCTCCTCTTGGGGAAGACCCCTAAAGACTTCGATGTTGCCACCAACGCTCACCCCCACGAGATCAATCTCCTCTTCAAGAACAGTCGCATCATCGGCCGCAGATTTCGACTGGTTCAGGTCTTTTTTAAAGAGAGAAAGGTCATAGAGGTCTCAACTTTTCGTAGTCACTCTGAATTTGAAGAAACCATGACCGAAGACGGAAAGATCATCCGAACGGATAGCTTCGGGACCCCGGAGGAAGATGCCCTGCGCCGAGATATCACAATTAACGGCCTCTTCTACAATATTGCAGATTTCTCCATCATCGACTACGTAGGTGGAATGTCCGATCTTAAGCAACAGGTCATCCGAACCATCGGTCATCCGAATGAAAGATTTCAGCAAGACCCTGCGCGAATGATTCGGGTTATCCGCCATGCCGCACGGACCGGTTTCTCCATTGAAGATCAAACCTTCCAAGCCATTATTCAGCATCGGGAAGAGATACGAAAATGTTCTCCTTCCCGTGTTCGAGATGAATTCCTCCGAGATCTAAGGGAGGGCGCCGCTCAGCCCTCTCTCGAACTGATGCTCCGAACCAGCCTGCTTTTTTCCCTCTTTCCTGACCTCCTTCGAGTCTTCGGAGATCGAAATCCTCTTAAGAACAAAGACAAACCATTTTTCTTATCTCTCTTCGGCCTTGTGGATCAACTGGTTAAGCTAGGCCGGCCGGTTCCGGAATCGATTCTCCTTTCCCTCTTTCTCACCCCTCTTCTACACTCGGTCACGGCCGAGCATCCTTTTCTTGGAGAAAGAGAACGATACATCTACTCAATGCAGACCCTACGGTTGCTCCTTCAGCAAACCCTTACTCCTTTCTCTGTCCCCAAAGGAATTAAGGAGATGGCCTCCCAGATCTTAATGGCCCAATGGAATTTAAAGAAATCCATAAAGCGAGGAATGATACCGAAGAGCTTAAGGATGAAGAAGTATTTCCGCGAAGCGGTTCTTCTCTTTGGAATCCTGGCTCAGGCAAAAGGGGAGAAGGTACCTCAACTTATTCGCAACACAGTACCTACTGATCTGTTACCTTGGTGGCCGAAAGATTTTAGAAAACGCCGAAGATTTGGCAGACGGTTCACTTCTTCTATTTCATTAAAAGATGAGGAAAGGCTGTAGCGAGCTGTGAAAATATATATCATGTCCCATAGCCGCGAGGTCACTCGCGAACTATGAAAATTACCCGGTACTATCCTCCCCCTTGATGGGGGAGGATTGAGGTGGGGGTGGATATGGCATGGTCCCCCTCACCCCGCCCTCTCCCCCCAGGGGAGAGGGGGATAATTGGGTTATTTTCTAAGTAAATTGAGCCCAACTGATTTCCCTTCTCACATGGGTGACAGGTTTTACCTCAACAAACGCTATCTCATTAGGATAGATTCGAGAGTTCTTGGCTATTATTTACACCATATTTGTGGCAACCTCTCCCAAATATTCCTTTTCGCTCCAGAGAAGTCAAACCCTACATCAACATTAATTTATTGGGAAGGTAAAGGCAGATCTGTGGAAACATAAACAATATAGCTGCACAAATGATCATACCGATTATAAAAGGATAGACACCGCTATAAATCACGCCAAATGGCTCCTTGGTAATATTTTTGACCACAAAGACATTGATCACCACAGGTGGGATAATAACCCAATCATAACCGTAGTCGCAATGATCATGGCGAACCATATTGGATCAAAACCCAATCTAATGATTGCAAGATAGAAGATCGGAGAGGCTAAGACTGTTATTCATTGGATGATCCTCAAAGATTAACGCTCAATTCCCAATCTTTACTCCATACATTCAGAAGTTCTTTAATGTCTCCCCCTTCTTGTGCTTCTACTAAAAACTCCAAGGATCTTTTTAGAATTTGCATCTGTCCTTCCCTGTCGAAAGGACGACCTGTTGTATGTCCCAAGGGAAAATTAAGAAAAACTGATCGAGGTGGTTTCACCAGGCGAGTGATATCCAAAGCTGACGTCATAGAAACGGTTGGAATGCCTGCTTCTTCTACTTTTCTTGCTATCAGTCCAACGGACTGATGGCACAAAGGTCAGCAAGGAACAAGGAATAAGGCATCCACTTTACTTTCCATGAATTTTTTAATAAAGCTCGGTATCATCTGATCCTGAAGTTCACGGCGCATGAAGATCCTACCCATAAAACTATAGGCGGGGGAGACAAATGCTCCAATAAAGCCTTCATTTTCAAGTTCCCGAAAACGCTCTATTGGAAAGACACAATTCATATCTCTTTTTGCATCGGTACTATCGTAAAAGTTATGGGAAATCCTCAGCTCACTAAGGTCCACATTTGTGGGGATCTCTCGGAAAGTGAGATCATTTTTGATTGGATTAAAAGGGGACTGATCCTTTTGATAAAAACCACATGAGCTGATGAGGCTGATTCGTGACTCCTGTAAAGTTTTTTTCATAGGAGTAAATGGGGCGTCTTGGAATGTTGACCACTGATAAGGAGGTTGGTCAGGAAAGCCTTTTCGGGCTAATTCGATATAAGAAATTGGGGACATAAAATCCCTCTTTAATTTAGCGATAGATTAAATGATTTCGATCAAACTCTATCATGGTTAACTTGCGATTTGATTCAAAGATCCCTTATCTTTAATGTCCACCTTCGAACTCCCTATGATCAAGGACTCGCTTTGCCTTCCCCTCATATCGGGGTAAAGAACCGGGTTTATGTAAAATCACCTCAATATTCATTCCTAAGCGTCCATAGACTCCCTGAATAATCTTTTCCTCGATCGCCTTCATATAGTTAACATCCTGCCGTATATTGGATTGGACTTCTGCATGGACAGTCAGTTTGTCCAAACTATCTTTAGGCCGGTCAATTACTATTTGCCAGCCATCCCCAATACCTGGGGTTGAATTGAGAATCTCCTCGATCTGAGAGGGAAAAACTAAGGTGCTCCTCACCTTTAGGACATCATCTGTTCGGCCAGTGATGCGTTGAATCTTGGGATGGGCTACTCTCCCGCAAGAGCATCCGAAACAATTCTCTGATAGGGTTGATATATCACGGGTTCGCCAACGTATCAGAGGTGTAGCTTCACGAGTCAGGGTTGTACATACCAGTTCACCATTTTGACCTGGATCAAGCCGTTTTCCTGTGGTTGGGTCAATAACTTCGACGAAATAATGGTCTGCCAATATGTGGAGTTCACAGGATTCTCTCGAAAATTGACAAGTATGGGCAACCGTAGGGCCGCCTAATTCAGTAATCCCATACCCTTCGTGCCATTCGAAACCCTCCGGCATGACTGCTTCAATTCGGCGCCTGAGTGATGGAGCTGCGGGTTCACCTCCAATATGACTGGTTCTAAGTTTCCAATCCTTTTTAGGGTTAAATCCGTTTTTTTGAGCCACATCCACTAAGTATGTCATAAAGGAGGGGGTAGTACTGATAGCCTGGTGTCCCATGTCTTTCAAATACTGTATCCCAGCCAGTGTCCTGCCAGGACCTGCAGGGAAAATGATGGCCCCAATTGCCTCGGCCCCTGCCTCCATACCCGGTCCTCCCATAAAAAGTCCATAACCAGTACATTGATAGATAAGGTCGCCTTTACGAAATCCCATAGCATTGAAGATTCGACCCATCTGTTCTCTGAGGGTTTCTGTCCAGTCCTTTCTAGTGAACCCCACTAAAGTAGGTACTCCAGTCGTCCCTGAAGAGGCAGCGAACCGATAAATCCTCTCCAGAGGAACTCCCAGAAGTCCGTAGGGATATAGAGACCTCAAGTCTTTTTTCTCTGTAAATGGGACCAGAGCTAAATCATCTGTGGTCTGGATGTGTTTGGGTTTGAGACCATTTCTATCGAAAAGATCACGGTAGTAAGGAATGTCACGGTAACATCTATCCACTAAAGCCTGGAGGCGCTCATTCTGTATCTCGCGGAGTTTCTGGGGAGAAACAGTATCGAATTCATGATAGAAGGTATCCATACTCTTTCCCTCACTTTCTAAGCGCATTGTCAAAATTTACCTAACCCTCTCCCCTTGGGGGAGAGGGTTAGGGTGAGGGGTAACCTGCAGTATCAGCAGACTTTTTTTAATCGCCTTGTTATACCCCCACATTTTTTCACCCCCACCCTTCTCCCTCCCCCCTCAATGGGGAGGGATGTAATTGTTTTTCTTTGTTTTTTAACGGAGTTTTTCATAACTTCTTTGACAATATCTTTCTAAGATAGTTTAAGCCTCAACTATCTCATTCACCTTTTGAATGATTGTTTCCCGCATCGTACCAGGGGTAAAAATCGCAGAAACACCCATGTCCTTTAAAGCCTTTACATCGTCAGGAGGGATGACTCCACCTACGATGAGCTTCCTATCTTCTAAACCGTTTTCGCGCAGCAAGTGCAAAAGTTTCTGACAGTAAAAGAGATGTTCCCCACCTAAAAAACTGCATCCGATGAGGTCGGGATTTTCTTGGAGGACCGCTTGGGCAATTCCTTTCGGGGTGTTATATAACCCTAAATAGATGACCTCGAATCCGGCATCGGCCAACCATTTCGATACGATTCGGATACCATTGTCATGACCATCCAAACCAATCTTCCCGATGAGAATCCGTTTTCTATTTTTCATATCTGCTCCTCAGATATAATGGACCGTAAAATCATAGGCCTGACGTAGAGTATCACTAATCTCACCTAATGTTGCTTTCTGATCAACAGCTTCAAGGATGGCAAGGAAAAAGTCTCTATCAGGATTATTCTTTACATGGCGATAGAGTTTATCTAAAATCTTCTTTACTTGATCTTCATTTCGGGATTGTTTGTATTCTCTTATATATCGAATCCGCTTTTCCTGCATGCCGGAGGCCTGGCGGAAGATATTGATCTTGACCTCTTCGTCCTCCTCCCGTTCCATGTTGACCCCCACCTGGATCTGTCCTCCTATCTCTAATTGACGAGCGTATTCATATCGAGCTTCATTAATCTGATTTTCAATCCATTGAGATTTGAAACATTCCAAAAAACCTCCTTTTTTATCGATCACTTCCATCAAGGCCAAGGCGCGCTCCTCGATTTCATCCGTCAATTTTTCGATAGCATAAGAACCTCCGAGAGGGTCCGCGGTGCGACAAACACCCGTCTCATAGGCAATGATCTGTTGAGTTCGAAGGGCCACGACTTGGGCCTCCTCTGTGGGAAGGGCAAAGCCTTCGTCGTAGGAGGTGGTATGGATCGACTGACTCCCTCCCAGTACAGCCGCCAGTGTTTGAATGGCCGCCCGTGCAATGTTATTCAGCGGCTGCTGGGCGGTAAGGGGCAGCGATGAGGTCTGAATGGCTGTCCTGCACAAACAACTCTTCGGGTTTTTAGCCCCGAAGGTATCTTTCATCAGATGAGCCCATATCCGCCGCATGGCTCTCAGTTTGGCGATCTCCTCTAAAAAGTCTATATGGACGCTGGCAAAAAAACCAATACGAGGAGCGAATTGGTCAATCTCTATACCCCGTGCCAGCATGGAACGAACGTATTCAAGGGCGAGTGTAAAAACAAAAGCAATTTCCTGGACGGCGCTGACTCCGGTTTCTCTGATGTTACGAGCGTTGATATTGATGATGTTCCATCGCGGGATACTCTTTATGCAATATTCCATTACATCGCATCCGATCTTAATGGCGGGGTCCACCGGGAAAAAATGTGTACCGGATTGGTAAGTAGGGCCAACGAGTTGAGTGATGGCGCAGTTCATGATTGTTCCGATCAGGCTGGAAGCTTCTACTCCTTGCTTCTTTGCAATCAGAAGATACATCGCCATGATGACCGCCGAATAGGGAGGATTGATGATGAGGGTCGTGCTCACTTTATCCAGGGGGATTCCACGAAAAAGGGTCTCTATATCTTCTAATGTTGCGACGGAAGTTCCTACCAAGCCCACATCGCCTTCTGCCAGAGGGTGATCCGGGTCAAGGCCCAGTTTGACAGGAATGTCAAAATCGATATTGAGTCCTGTCATCCCCTTGCTTAAAAGGTAATGAATCAGTTGGTTGCTCTCCATCGGAGTCCCAAATCCGCTTTGCTGTCTTCGGGTCCATAACCGGCCTCGATACATGTCCTTGTATACACCCCTTGTAAATGGAAAGAGTCCGGGAGAAGGTTCATCATGAGAAACATCCTCCCGCTGATAGGACTCTTTCAATTCGATTCCCGAAAGGGTTCTAAAATGAGGAAGTCTTTCGCCTTTCAAATAACGATCATAATCTTTTTTTTCTGAGGTTTTCATGTTGGGATCCCTTGTATTTTTCCTTTTCTTCCTTTTACCCCACAACCTTACCCTTCCCTTCGGAGGAGGGAGGGGTTGGGGTGATTGGTGCTGAAGAGATGACTCCTTCTTCTTCTAACAATTGAATCTCATCAATACTGAAACCTGCTTTTTGAAGAACGGATCGATTGTCTTGTCCCATTTTAGGAGGAGGAACAGAATAGGCCGCAGGGGTATTGGAGAGTCTCATTGGGAAACCGACTTGGGGAATCGTTTTTCCTCCTTCGCTCTCAATGCCCTGAAACATCCCCCGCCTTTGCAGATGGGGAAAATTCAGGGTCTCTTCTATATTAAGAACGGGTGAAAAGCAAATTTCTTGGCCATCGAAAAGTTCCAGCCATTCGACCATTGTTTTCTCTCTAAAAAGGAGAGAAAGTTCCTCTTTTATCTTATCTTGGACCGATTGGCTTTCCCATTGAAGGGGAATCAGATCCTCTCGCCTTATCACTTTACAAAAAGAAATCCAAAACTTCTCCTCCATGGCTCCCAAGACCACGAAACGTTCGTCTTTCGTTTCATAGACATTGCAGCAGGCGAGTGCCCCGTTAAACATCGAGTCCTGAGGGCCCGGTAATAAACCATCGGCCAAATATTTAGCCACAGGCATTCCCATCCAAGATGTGATAGCATCTAACATTGAAATATCGCAAAACTGCCCTTGACCACTTCGCTGACATTCGATATAGGCCAGGAGGATGGCCGTGGTTGCCATCATGGCAGTCGCATAATCGGAAAGCTGGACTCCCGGGATGATAGGAGAGCCTCCTTTCATTCCGGTGATACTCAAAAGGCCGGATAATGCCAAACAGTTCAGATCATGACCTACCTGCTCACGAAGAGGGCCGCTTTGCCCAAAAGCAGAAATAGAACAATAAACAATACGAGGATTGACCCTGGCCACGTGTTGGTAGCCTATCCCTAACCGGTCCACAACGCCGGGGCGAAAGCTCTCGATGACGACGTCTGCGGTATGCACTAAACGAAGAAAGACATCTACTCCTCTAGGGTTTTTCAGGTCAAGGACAATACTTTTTTTATTCCGATTGATCGATAAAAAATAGGCAGATTGGCCATCCAGGAAAGGAGGGGTCCATCGCACATAATCTCCTCGCCCCGGCTCTTCAACTTTGATTACCTCGGCTCCGAAATCACCTAACATCATGCTACAAAACCCACCAGGAAGGAGACGGGAAAGGTCGAACACTTTAATCCCCTTTAAGGGTAACAACCGGTTTGGATGATCATTCTCTCCAAATTTCATCATAGCCCGGGTCTCCTAAAATCTATTGCCCTCCTTATGACATCCATGATCTCACCCAGGGTGGCTCCATCTTCTACAGCCTTCATAATGGTTTCGATACAATTTTCCTCGGATCTTTTCCTAACCTGACTCTCAAGCTTCTCTAGAGAACGCTGGACAGGTTCTTGCCGCCGGTTTTTCTTATGATCTATAATTTCCTGAATTCTCTGCCTCTGCCACTCATCGCTATGCCTGAAAATGTTTATCCTCGTTGAATCCTTCTCATCACGGAACAGGTTGACGCCTACCATGGGCTGTTGTCCCGAAACAAAGTTTTCCCCCATTTGATACCGCATTTTGGTGATTTGGTCTTCCACCCAACGATCCATGAAACATTGTAGAAACCCCCCTCTGTTCTCAATAACCTTAAGAAGTTCCCAAATCTGTTCTTCCAACTCATCTGTTAGACGTTCCACTAAGTAGGAGCCACCCAAAGGGTCTACTGATTTCACAACACCTGTCTCGTAGGCAATGATTTGTTGGGTTCGAATGGACAACTTGTGACTCTCTTCCGTGGGGAGGGAAAAGGCTTCATCATAGCCGGTAGTATGGATCGATTGGACTCCTCCTAAAACTGCAGCCAGCGTCTGTATGCCTGCCCTGACTATGTTATTCAGCGGTTCTTGGGCGGTGAGAGGCAAAGCAGAAGTCTGGCAGGCTGTTCGAAACAGCATGCTCCTCTCATCCTTAGCCCTAAATTTCTCTTTCATGATGCGTGCCCAGATACGCCTCATCGCTCGCAGTTTCGCGATTTCCTCAAAAAAATCTATGTGTACTGCACTAAAAAAGCCAATTCGTGGGGCGAATACGTCCACTTCCAGCCCCCGTTCAATAAGTTTTTGGACATAGTCCTGGGCAATCGCCAGAGCAAACGCAGCTTCCTGTATTGCATTCACGCCTGTCTCGCGGATGTTGTACGCATTAATATTCACAATGTTCCATTTAGGTGCTCGTTGAATCATGTACTCCATAACATCCAAGGCTATCTTGACAGCATATTTAATAGGAAAGAATGTCGTAATCGCCTGATAGGTTGGTCCTACAAACTGAGTGAGGGGACAATTCATAATCGTCCCGATCAGTTTCTCCCATGGGGTGCCCCTTTCCCTAGCAAGAAGCAGATATTGTGCAATGATCACCGCTGAAGTTGGCGCTTCAACAATCATTGTATTACTGACTTGATCTAGGGGTATGTCTCTATACAAATCAACCATATCCTCCCAGATGACAAGGGAAGAGCCCTGAAGACCCACATCTCCCTGCGCTAAAGGATTGTCAGGATCAAGGGCTAAATGGGTTGGCAGGTCTGGATCCATGTTTATTCCGGTCTGACCCACTGATAACAGATACTTAATTCGTTCGTTACTTTCCTTGGCAGAGCGGTATCCACTTTGCTGACGACGGGTCCAAAGTCTGCCACGATACATTGTCTTGTGGATACCACGGGTGAAGGGATAATCGCCTGGTAGTTCCGGCGCAGCTGTGACATCTTCAGGTGTGTAAACTTCTTTATATTCCATGCCTGAAAGGGTCTTGAAGTTTGGTACACGTTCTCCTTCCAAATAACTACTTTTGATTTCCATAGTCTCTTTTTCCTTCATGTTTCCTTGCCTTCTTTGACGTAGAGATTAGCTTTTTCACCCCCTCCCTCGCCCTCCCCCCTCGAGGGGGAGGGTTGGGGTGGGGGGGAATCATGCAGTAAGTGGAGCCGGGGGTTGGGGGCCTTTCGAATCTCAATCATTAAGGTTCGTTAAAAAGACTGTTTAGAGCCTCAATAATCGTGTCTCGTAATGTTCCAGGGGTAAAAACGCAAGCCACCCCAAGTCTTTTGAGCTCATCGACATCTTCAGGGGGGACGACTCCGCCTAAGATGAGTTTAGTTTTATCTATATGCAGCTCGTTCATCAAGCCGATCAGCCGTCGGGTATAAAATAGGTGCTCTCCCCCTAAAAAACTACAACCAATGGCATCCACCCCTTCTTGAATGGCGGTCTGAACGAGGCTCTCAGGAGAATTATAAAGACCAGCATAAATCACCTCAAAACCTGCATCTAAAAGCCATTTGGCCACAATGACAATACCATTATCGTGAGCATCAAGGCCCATCTTTCCCAAAAGGATTCTCTTTTTCTTATACTTTTGCATTTTATCATCCTTATGGAGCCCCATGGGCAAAGCCCATGGTTCCCAAGAGACGCACGCAAGGGGCGAACATCCCGTACCAGAGAACCATTCACCCACGGGTAGAACCCGTGGTCCTCTTGGTTCGGGATAGAAAAGGTGAAAAGATCCGATGATGCTATCCCCTTAATCTCTCCTCAAAACCACTATCAACTGGTGTTGGAATCAGGTTACCTACTTTGAAACCTTCGTGTATTGCCGCTAACGAATGACGTGGCTCGAGGCTGTCACCTATGATATGCAACTCAGGTACCATGCCTTTTAACTCTTGGTAAAGATCATTATTACTCACCGAGCCTATGGCAATCACCACAGTATCAGCCTTCAATAATATTGTTTCATTAAAAATTACTATATTTAAACCATTCCCGGTAATTCTGTCTAGAGTTGAGTTCGGGTATAGGTAAATACCGTATCTAATGATCTCTTCTAACAATGCCTCTTTAAGAGTATATCCAACGTCTTTGCCAATATCGATGATATCAACAATAGAAACCTTGTGCCCCTGTTTACCTAAGAACGTAGCAGTTTCCATGCCGACAAGACCACCTCCGATTACGACCACTTCTTTCCCGGTTCTAACTTTTCCAGATAGGACATCATTAGCTAACACAACATTTTTGCCATCTATCCCCGGTACATCTGGTAACTTCTGTTTTGCTCCTGTAGCTATGACCACTGCATCTGGTTGCAGTTTCTTGACGAGTTCAACATCCACTTGTGTATCGTTATGTACCTCAACCCCTGACGTTGTTAGCTCTCGAGATAAATACTTAGTTAGGGAAGAGACTTCAGGCCGATAGGATGCCAGAATATTCCACTGTCCACCGAGTTTGCTTTCTTTCTCATACAAGCTAACCTGGTGACCGCGTTGGGCCAGCACAATGGCTGCCTCCATCCCGGCAAGTCCGCCACCGATCACCATGACCTTTTTGGAGGTCTCAGCCTTCATTTGTTTATATTCCCCCTCGATCCCACAGACCGGGTTTACATTGCAGGCAACTCTATACCCCTCTGAGGGAATTTGGTAGTGCCGACATCCTAAATTGCAATAAATACAGGGACGAATTTCTTCTAACCTCCCTTCCCTGACTTTATTAGGTAGTTGGGGGTCTGCTAATAAGGATCTGGCCAATCCTATAAAATCGGCCTTACCTTCACGCAGTGTTTTCTCGGCCAATACTGGATTGTGCAGTTTCCCAGAGGTGATAATGGGGACATCGACCACTTTCTTAATTGCGGCTGCTAAATAAACCCTACAGCCCTCTTCCTGTAGGAGTGTTGGAGTAAACATATGTGCTGATATATGAAAGACTCCTGCAGAGATATCTAATCCATCTGCACCAGCTTCTACAAACAGAGGTGCTTGATTCACAGCGTCCTCAATCGTTATCCCACCATCAAGAAAATCATCGCCACTCATTCTGACAATGATGCAGAAATCGGTACCCACCTCTTCTTTCACCCTCTTAATTGCTTTACAAGTAAATTGACACCTTTTCTCCAAGCTACCGCCATATTCATCTGAGCGCTTATTGATTCTCGGTGACAGGAACATATGCAATAACGTACCATGAGCAACGTCTATCACAATACCATCGTACCCGGCCTTCTTGGCGCGTATAGCAGCTTCAACATGCTTTTGAACCACAAATTCAATCTCGTCCTTAGTCATCTCCCTCAGCATAACGCCGGTAACATGATATCGAAAAGCTGAAGGGGCTACGGGTACCAAATTGGGATTATGTTCAGAACCAATGATTCCTAAATGAGCCAACTCTATAAACATTTTGGTGTCATATTTTTTTATGTTCCGTGTTAGCTCTGATAAGCCTGGAATGCATTGATCATCATTGATTGCCAGATTAAAGGGGGGCCAGGGTAAAGGTTTGATCATCCGTGAAGCCTCGTTAATGATAAGGCCAACTCCTCCTTTTGCCCTCTCCTCAAGGAAAGATATGTAGCGTTCCGTAATATGACCGTTTGAATCGGCATACCTCGTGCCAATGGGTTCCATAATTAATCTGTTCTTTAAGCAAACGTTACCGATACATCCTGGCTCAAATATTTTTTCAAAAACACTCATTGTTAAATTTCCAGCTTTAAATTAAGGAATTTGTATTCTTTATCCTCTACTTTTGTTTATCAGATATCCTCTCCCTGGCTGTTTTTTTTACGATACTTTGGTTTTCTATTTTGCCAGTAGGCTTAATAGGATCATAACTATATATGACGACATAATAAATTGTGCATATGATGTCATTCCTGCCCCGTAACAAGCACGGGGTAAACTCCAGCAGGAATCCAGAAATTTAAAGATCGAGATTCAAAGACTGGATTCCGGGTCAAGCCCGGAATGACAATTAAAGGAGATATAATTTTCGATGCGCAAATATTCAAGACACGATACATAGATTTGACGACAATAAGATAGGAGAATTTACGGGAGGTGACATAAGGCGAGGTCATCAATAAAAGATCATCCCAAAAGATACATAATACTTCAGGCCTAACGTCGGATGGTACAATGTATGGCACCTGTGTTACCACGTCATAAAACTGGGAAGAAACAGGGCGATTTGGGGAAAAGCGATCAAGACAATGGCGCAGACCATTTCTGCTATAAGGAAGGGCCATATCCCTTTGAATATGGTCTCCAGAGGCACATCCCCAGCTACCCCCTTGATGACATACACATTTATCCCCACTGGTGGTGTAATGACCCCCATCTCTGCAACTAATACAATGATCACCCCAAACCATATGGGGTTAAATCCAAGTTTCAATATTACCGGGTAGAGAATCGGCACGGTGAGGGTGATCATTGCCAAAGAATCCATAAAGCAGCCAGCAATTAAGTAGCCAAAGATAATGAAAGCCATAATAATATATGGAGAGACCCTCAATCCACCTACCCATTCTGATAGCTCAAAGGGGACTCGAGTAATTGCCATGAAGTGACCGAAAATAGTGGCTCCGGTAACAATGAGAAAAACCATAGCTGTTATTTGCGTTGTCTCTTCAAGAGAGTTTAAGAATCCACGCCAGGTAAGCTGCCTCCTCACCAAAGCGATAATCAGCGCCCCAGCAGCTCCGGCAGCCCCAGCCTCGGTTGGAGTAAACCAACCAACAAAAAGACCACCCATGACTAAAGCAAATAGAACGAGCATTTCAACGACACCCAAAAGAGAGGCC
>Ga0299912_10000509_pt1 | contig 32956 bp, 26 predicted proteins | sample RVTome_2_FD_207667 | JGI IMG/M metagenome (GOLD analysis project Ga0299912, IMG submission 207667) | Soil microbial communities from uranium-contaminated site in the Upper Colorado River Basin, Wyoming, United States - RVT95D214 (version 2) ... | reverse complement strand
TGGGCTCGCACGATCGGATGGATTACACCGTAGTGGGCGATGCCGTGAATCTCGCCTCGCGCCTTTCCACCGTGGCGGAGGCCGAACAGATCATCATCAGCAAAGTGATGCACGATCTGCCGATCCTGGCCGGACATCTGGTCAGCCGCGAACACGACACCATCCGCCTGCGCGGCAAGCAGCAGCCAGTGGCCACCTTCCAGGTGCTGGACCTGACCGAGCCCCTGCGCAGCGAACTGGAACAGCATTACCACCACATCCTGCGCCGGCGGCGCGACAGCGGGGCCTGATGCGCTACCGGTCGCTATTGCTGTCCTTGCTGCTGCTGCCGGCACTGCACGGCTGCACCTATCTTGCCACCTTCAGCGGCAATCTCGACGAGCACATCGACGGCTGGGTCGCGCAGCAGGAATACGGCAAGGCGCTGACCGCCCTCGGCCACGTCAAGCCGGGACGCGCCGACTACGCGCAATTGATGAAGAAGCGGGACGCCATCCTGCTCAAGGCCGAGCGCTACGAACGCGACACCGTCAGCCAGGCCGGCGAGCTGGCGCGGCAGGGACAGTGGGGAGCGGCACTGGATCGCTATGACCAGGCCCTGTCCCGCCTGCCCGAGAGCAGCGCGCTGCGCAGCGGCCGTGCCCGTCTCGAACAGCAGCGCGCGGCACGTCTGGACGCCCTGGAACTGGACCTGCTGCTGGCGCGGGGCGAGGGACTGCTGCACCTGCTGCCGGTATACACCACCCGCGCCATCGCCGATCCCCGCTCCTGGAGCGCGCAGCGCGACCTGCGCCTGGCGCGGGAGGATGCTGAGCGGCTCAGCGAGGAACTGACCCGCCTCGGCCGCGCCGCGCTGGAGCGCAAGGAGCTGGACCTTGCCCGCCGCAGCCTGTCCCTCGCCCTGCGCCTCAACCGCAGCCCCGATACCAAACGCGCCAACCAGGAACTGCTGCAACGCCTGGGCCCGCCCGCACCGCCGCCGGCCAAAGCGGCGGCCAAACAGACACGGGAAGACGAAACGCAGGAATTGCTGCAACAGTACCGCCAGGCCTACGACGGCAAGAACTGGAGTGAGGCGCAACGCCTGCTGGCGCTGCTGGAACTGCAACCGTCTCCGCCGGAAGAAACAGCGCAGCTGCGCAGTGAACTCAATGCCGAGGTGGCCGAGGCGGTCAACCGTCTCACCGAACAGGGCCTCGCCCTGTACAGCAACGGCAAATATGAACGCGCCCTCGCCATCTGGCGCGAGGCGCAACAGCTCGACCCCAGCAACGAACGGGTGCGCGCCCATATCGAACGGGCCGAGCGGGTGCTGGATAAATTGCGTACCTTGCAGGAGAAGAAGGGCGGCGAATAAATCACGCCCTTCGCTTGATACCAGTCAGTTACGGCAATATGTAGGAGCCGAGTCCCCTCGGCGAATTTTCGCCCAGGGGTCTGGGCTCCTACAAAACCTTAGAAGCTCTTAACCGATCGGCATTGCGCCCTTGTTCGTTGGCGCCGCCTCAGACCTTCTCTCCCGCCATCATGGCATCGACGCGCTGGAAACCGCGCGGCAGCTTGTTGCCGCGCCGGCCGCGTTCGCCGCGGTAGTGTTCCAGATCGGCGGCCTTGAGGGTGATGTGGCGCTTGCCCGCAAACAGGGTCACCGCGCCGTCGGCGGGGATCACCGCCGTGGCCACCACATACTCCTCGCGCAACGACGCCTTGGCGCCGGGGATGCCGATGATCTTGTTGCCCTTGCCGCGCGGCATCTGCGGCAGCTCCTGTAGCGGGAACACCAGCAGACGGCCGTCGTTGGTGGCGGCGGCAATCAGGTCGCCCTCATAACTGCCCACCCGCTGCGGCGGCAGCACCCTGGCGCCGCTGGGCAGGTTGAGGACGTTTTTGCCGGCCTTGTTGCGCGCGTGCAGGTCGGACAGCTTGGCAACGAAACCGTAACCGGCGTCCGAGGCCAGCAGCACCAGCTCGTCGTCCTCGCCCATCAGCACGCTCTCGAAGCTGGCACCGGCGATGGGATTGACGCGGCCCGACAGGGGCTCGCCCTGGCCGCGCGCCGAGGGCAGGGTATGCGCCGGCAGCGAATAGCTGCGGCCGGTGGAATCGATGAAGGTCGCCAGCTGGTTGCTCTTGCCGCGCGCCAGATCCTTGAACCCGTCGCCGGCCTTGTAGCTGAGGCCGGTGGGATCGATGTCATGTCCCTTGGCGGCGCGGATCCAGCCGCGCTCGGACAGCACCACGCTGATGGGCTCCACGCCGACCAGTGCTGTTTCGTCCAGGGCCTGGGCAGCGGAACGCGCCACCAGGGGCGAGCGGCGTTCGTCGCCGTAGGCCTCCGCATCGGCGATCAGTTCCTTCTTCACCAGCGTGCGCAGCCGCGCCTCGGAGCCGAGGGTCTTTTCCAGTCCGTCGCGCTCCTTGGCCAGTTCGTCCTGCTCGCCGCGGATCTTCATTTCCTCCAGCTTGGCCAGGTGGCGCAGCTTGAGTTCGAGGATCGCCTCGGCCTGTTCGTCCGACAGGCCGAAGCGCGCCATCAGCACCGGCTTGGGTTCGTCCTCGGTGCGGATGATGTGGATCACCTCATCGATGTTGAGGAAGGCGATGAGCAGGCCGTCGAGCAGGTGCAGGCGGCGCAGCACCTTGTCCAGGCGGTGTTCCAGGCGGCGGCGCACGGTGCGGACGCGGTACTCCAGCCACTCCACCAGCATCTCGCGCAGGTTCTTCACCCGCGGCCGGCCGTCCAGGCCGAGCACGTTCATGTTGACGCGGTAGCTGCGCTCCAGGTCGGTGGTAGCGAACAGGTGGTTCATCAGTTCGTCCACGTCGACGCGGTTGGAACGCGGCACGATCACCAGGCGGGTGGGGTTTTCGTGATCCGACTCATCGCGCAGGTCCTCCACCATGGGCAGCTTTTTCTGCTGCATCTGCTGGGCGATCTGCTCCAGCACCTTGGCGCCGGACACCTGGTGCGGCAGCGCGGTGACGACGATATCGCCCTCTTCGCGCTCCCACTTGGCGCGCATGCGCACGCTGCCGTTGCCGCTGTGGTACATCTTCAGCAGTTCGGCGCGCGGCGTGATGATCTCCGCCTCGGTGGGATAGTCCGGCCCCTGCACGTGCTCGCACAGTTGCTCCACCGTGGTCTTGGGTTCGTCCAGCAGGCGCACGCAGGCGCTGGCCACTTCGCGCAGGTTGTGCGGCGGGATGTCGGTGGCCATGCCGACGGCGATGCCGGTGGTGCCGTTGAGCAGCACGTGGGGCACGCGCGCCGGCAGGATGGAGGGCTCGTCCAGGGTGCCGTCGAAATTGGGCACCCAGTCCACCGTGCCCTGATCCACTTCGGTGAGCAGCAGGTCGGAGAACTTCGCCAGCCGCGCCTCGGTATAACGCATGGCGGCGAAGGATTTCGGATCGTCCGGCGCGCCCCAGTTGCCCTGGCCGTCGACCAGCGGATAGCGGTAGCTGAACGGCTGCGCCATCAGCACCATCGCCTCGTAACAGGCGGAGTCGCCGTGGGGATGGAACTTGCCCAGCACGTCGCCGACGGTGCGCGCCGACTTCTTGTACTTGGCGCCCGCCTTCAGGCCCAGTTCGCTCATGGCGTAGATGATGCGCCGCTGCACCGGCTTGAGACCGTCGCCGATGTGCGGCAGGGCGCGATCCATGATGACGTACATGGAATAGTCCAGGTACGCCTTTTCGGTAAAGGTCTTGAGCGGCAGGCGCTCGACGCCTTCGTAATTCATTTCCGTACTGTCAGTCATGCGGTTCTACACACTCTGTGTCAAATTCATTCCGCGCCTGTCGGCGATAAATGCAAACAACAACTGCGCACAAGCGGGACAAGATGAACAAGCGGTCCCAGCTTTTTCCCTTAGCGCGCCAGCTCCAGCAGGATGGCGGCAATGCCCTCCTCCGCCGCGCCCAGATACGGCGCAATGGTGATCGTCACCTGCGGATGTTCCGCCTGCTTGGGCTGCACCTGCTCCGGGATGTCCGTCGCCACGTGGCGCCCCTGCGACAGGAAATAGGGCAGCACCACCACCTCGCGTGCGCCGCGTTCTACGCAGCACTGGATGGCGCCGGGGATGCTCGGCTCGGCCAGTTCGAGAAAGGCGGCGGTGACGTCGGTATAGCGCTCCCCCGCCATCTCCCGGAGACGCGCGGCCAGCTGCCGCACCTCCTCGTTGGAGGCCTCGCGGCGGCTACCGTGCGCGACCAGTACCAGATGCTTCACCGCCTCACACCTCCGCCAGATCGCCCTTCAGCTCCAGCCAGCTCTTGCGCTCGCCGGCGCGCTTCTTGGCCAGCAGCATGTCGAGCAGCAGGTTGGTGTCGTCGCCGGCCTCGATGGTGAGCTGCACCAGGCGGCGGGTGTCCGGCGCCAGGGTGGTTTCGCGCAGCTGCAATGGGTTCATCTCGCCCAGGCCCTTGAAGCGGGTGACGCTGACCTTGCCGCGCTTGCCTTCGGCGGCGATGCGATCCAGCACCCCCTGGCGTTCGGCGTCGTCCAGGGCGTAATAGGTGTCCTTGCCGATGTCGATGCGGTACAGCGGCGGCATGGCGACGTGCACATGGCCGTTGGCCACCAGCGGACGGAAGTGGCGCACGAACAGCGCGCACAGCAGGGTGGCGATGTGGGCGCCGTCGGAGTCGGCGTCGGCCAGGATGCATACCTTACCGTAGCGCAGCCCCTCCAGATTGTCGGAACCGGGATCGACGCCGACCGCCACGGCGATGTCGTGTACCTCCTGCGAGGCGAGCACCTCGGAGGGGTCCACCTCCCAGGTGTTCAGGATCTTGCCGCGCAGCGGCATGATGGCCTGGAAGTCCTTGTCCCGCGCCTGCTTGGCGGAACCGCCGGCGGAGTCGCCTTCCACCAGGAACAGTTCGCTGCGCGCCGGATCCTGGCTGGTGCAGTCGGCCAGCTTGCCGGGCAGCGCCGGGCCCTGGGTGATCTTCTTGCGCGCCACCTTCTTGCCGGCACGCAGGCGGCTTTGCGCGCTGTTGATGGCAATCTCGGCCAGGCGTTCGCCCAGGTCGACGTGCTGGTTGAGCCAGAGCGAAAAGGCGTCCTTCACCACGCCGGAGACGAAGGGCGCGCACTCGCGCGAGGTGAGGCGCTCCTTGGTCTGGCCGGAAAACTGCGGGTCGGCCAGCTTCACCGACAGGACGTAGCTCACCTTGTCCCACACGTCCTCCGGCGCCAGCTTGACGCCGCGCGGCAGCAGGTTGCGGAACTCGCAGAACTCGCGCATCGCTTCGGTGAGGCCGGTGCGCAGGCCGTTGACGTGGGTGCCGCCCTGCGCCGTGGGGATCAGGTTGACGTAGCTCTCGGCGATCGGCTCGCCGCCCTCGGGCAGCCACACCACGGCCCAGTCCACCGCCTCGGTGTTGCCGGCCAGGCTGCCGATGAAGGGCTCTTCCGGCAGCAGCTCGATATCCTTCAACTCGTCGAGCAAGTAGGCGCGCAGGCCATCCTCGTAGTGCCATTCCTCACGCTCGTTGGCCGCCTCGTCGAAAAAGCTGATGTGCAGGCCGGGGCACAGCACGGCCTTGGCGCGCATGACGTGCTTGAGGCGCGGCACGGAAAACTTGGGAGAGTCGAAGAACTGCGGGTCGGGCCAGAAACGCACCGTAGTGCCGGTGTTGCGTTTGCCCACCTCGCCCACCGCCTCCAGCGGCGACACCTTGTGGCCGTCCTTGAAGGCAATGTTGTATTCGCGCCCGTCGCGCCGCACCCACACCTCCAGGTGTTTGGACAGGGCGTTGACCACGGAGACGCCGACGCCGTGCAGGCCGCCGGAGAACTGGTAGTTCTTGTTGGAGAACTTGCCGCCGGCATGGAGCTTGGTGAGGATGACCTCGACGCCGGGCATCTTTTCCACCGGATGCATGTCCACCGGCATGCCGCGGCCATCATCGGATACCGACAGCGAGCCGTCCTTGTACAGGGTCACCTCGATGCTCTTGGCATGGCCGGCGATGGCCTCGTCCACGGAGTTGTCGATGACTTCCTGCGCCAGGTGGTTGGGGCGCGAGGTGTCGGTGTACATGCCGGGGCGCTTGCGCACCGGCTCCAGGCCGGACAGCACCTCGATGGATTCGGCGGTATAGGAACTGGATGACATAATTTATTGATTCATAATGGTTATTGTCGTAGACCTGATTCGCCGCGGCTGGCCGGCGGAGGCAAAGTGCATGGATTCTAACGCAAAACGCCCCCGCGACGGCGCGCGGGGGCGTTTTGTATCCGGGGCGGATTCCACCGTCAGGTCTTGAAGCGTCCCACCAGCCCCTGCAACTGTTCCGCCAGCTGTGCCAGCTCGGCGCTGGAGTCCGCCAGCTGCCGGGTGCCTTCGGCGGTCTGCTCGGCCACTTGGGTGATGTTGACGATGTTGCGGTTGATCTCCTCGGCCACCTGTTCCTGCTGAGCGGCGGCATCGGCGATGTGGCGGTTCATGTCGGTGATGTTGTCCATCGAAGCGGTGATCTCCTCCAGGGCGGCGCCGGCGCGGGCCGCCTGCTCCACGCTGGCGTTTGCCTGCACCCGGCCCTTGGTCATCATCGCCACCGCATCGCTCGCCCCCTTCTGCAGGGTCTCGATGATGGCCTTGATCTCGGCGGTGGACTGCTGGGTACGCGAGGCCAGGGTGCGCACCTCGTCGGCCACCACGGCAAAGCCGCGGCCCTGCTCCCCGGCACGGGCGGCCTCGATGGCGGCGTTGAGGGCCAGCAGGTTGGTCTGCTCGGCAATGCCGCGGATCACGTCCACCACCGAGCCGATGCTGTCGCTGTCGTCCTCCAGCTTGTGGATCACCTCGGCCGCCTGCTCCACCGCGCGGGCCAGGTTGTCGATGGAATCCACTGTCTGCGCCACCACCTGGCGCCCGCCGGCCGCCTGGCTGTCGGCCTGGGCGGCCGAGTCGGCGGCCAGGCCGGCATTCTGCGCCATCTCCTGCGCCGTGGCCGCCATCTGGTTCATGGCAGCGGCCACCTGTTCGGTCTCATGCTGCTGACGCTGCACGCCGCTGTTGGCATTGGCGCTGATCTGCGACATCTGCTCGGCGGCGGCAGCCAGCTGCGCGGTCGAACCGGCCACCTGGCTGACGATGTCGCGGATGGTGCCGACGAAGCGGTTGAAGGCGGTACACAGCTGGCCGATCTCGTCGCGGCTGTCGATGTGCAGCTGGCAGGCGAGGTTGCCGCCACCCTGGGCGATGTCGTTCATGGTGCTGACCGCAAGCCGTAGCGGAGTGCTGATCAGGTGGCTGATGATCCAGGCGCCGAAGACGGCGAGGACCAGGCCGATGGCGAGCAGCAGCAACACCGAGGTGCGCGTCACGTCGATTTGCGCCAGCAGGGCATCGCTGCGCTGTTCGGTACGGTTGCGCAGCTGCTGCACCAGGCTATCCAGGGTCTGCTTGATCTCGCCCAGCAGCGGGCCCAGTTCACTGCGCACCAAGTGGGCATCGGTGCGCCATTGCTCGCCGGAGTGCAGGGCTTTCATTTGCGCGAAGTTCGCCAGGAACTGCTTGCGCAGGCCGACGAATTGCTCGAAGGCATCCTGCTGTTCGAAGTTGAGCTGGTCCGCGCGCTTCTTCAGCCGCTCCATGAGTACGCCCACGTTCTCCTGATGGACCTGGATCTCATCCAGCGCGCTGTCGGCGCGAAAGGCCAGGTAACCGCGGATGCCGTTCATCACGTTGGTCCAGGCATAGCGCAGTTCGCCCAGCAGCATGAGCAGCTGCTTGCGCTGGCCGTTGGCGGCCTCATCCTCCTCCGCCATGATCATCTGCGACAGCAGCTGCAAGGCCTGCTGGCTGAGCGGGTTGACGTTCATGCCGGCGTATTGCATGGCGGGGAAGTTGGCGCCGTCGTCCAGTGCCAGCTTGAGCATGCGCTCGCGATAGCCGTCGAAGGTGTGCACCTTTTCCGCCACCGTGGCGACCAGCGCGCCCAGTTCCGCATCCTCGCGCAGCAGCGGCTGTTGTTGCAGGCGCTGCACCAACTCGCCCACCTGCTGCAGATTGCGCAGGTAATCCTCGCGCTGGCCCGGCTCCTTGCTGAGCAGATAGAAGCCGAGCGAGGCGCTGGTGTGTTCGAGGCGCGTGGCCAGCTCCAGGGCATCGAGCGCCGTCGGCTGCACCCGCTGCACCACCTCAGCCATGTTGCCGCGGGTGGCGGTGAGACTGATCACCGTGGTCAGCACGACGACGGCGAGGATCGCCACCAGCATGCCGAAACCGGCCCAGAGTTTGGTGCGTATGGAAAAGCGCGCCAGCAGGCGCTGTATGAGCGTGATCATGGACACCTCTCTCCGGCAGTTCTGTTGCATCCCTGCGGCAGGAGGGGCCAACCGTGGCGAATTATTGATATATGGCGATTAACTTATATCGGCCAGCCCATCACCGATTATTTATAAGCTGCATCACCAAGGATGTCGATAGATATCGTTTTATTCCGCCGCGGGAAACGAGGTAGCTCAGCCCAGTTCGCGCCAGTCCAGGCCGTTGTCCTGTCCGGCGATGCCGATCCACTCGGGGCTGCAATCGAGTGCTGCGGACAGCGCGGTGCCCGCCAGCAGCGGCGTATTGTTCTTGTCGCTGAGATGGGCCGCAACGATGTGTTGCAGGCGGGAACAGTCGATGCGGCGCAGCAAGGCGCCGGCCTGATCGTTGCTGAGATGGCCGTAGTCGCCGCCGACCCGCGCCTTGAGCACCGGCGGATAGATGCCGTTGGCCAGCATGGTGCGATCGTGATTGGATTCCAGCAGCAACGCATCGCAGCCGGTGAGCTGCTGCTCGATGTGCGGCGTGAGGGAGCCGGTGTCGGTGAGCAGGCCGAGGCGGTGGGCGCCGTTGCCGAACACGAACTGCGCCGGCTCGCGCGCGTCGTGCGGTACCGGAAAGGGCGTAATTTCCAGATCGCCGACGGCGAAGGGACTGTGGCTGCTGAAGACGGCAGCACCGGGAATATCGTCGCGGCAGACACTGCGCGTACCGGCGCTGAGCCACACCGGTACCTTGTAGCGCCGTGCGAACAATGCGACGCCGCTGATGTGATCGCCGTGCTCGTGGGTGACGAGGATTGCGCCGACCTGGGCCGGGTCACGCCCCAGGCGCAGCAGGCGCCGCTCGGTCTCGCGCAGGGAAAACCCGCAATCGACGAGCAGCAGCGTGTCCCCCTGCTCGATCAGGGTGGCGTTGCCGCGGCTGCCGCTGCCTAGGGAGGCGAAACGCATCGGGAATCAAAATTCAAAATTCAAAATTCAAAAAGGAGAAGTCCAGCTGCATCACAACGTTCCTTCCTGATTTTGAATTTGAATCTTGAGTTTCTAACTATTCCTTCAGCGAAGTTCCGTTTCCAGTTGCTGCAGGATCTTCGCCGCGGCCGCCGATACGTCAAGCTTGCCCTCCGCGTCCTGCACGGTGACGCGGGTGGTCTCGCCGCCGTCCTGCAACTGGATGCGGGCCGGAGCAGCCTGGGCCGCCTCTTCCTCCTTGCCGGAGAACATACTGGAGAAGAAGCCCTTCTTCGCCTTGCCCGCGTCCTCGATCTGGTCGACCGGACGGATGTAGTAGATGCCGGCGGAGCGATCGCGATCCTCCACCACCAGGCCGAGGCGATCGAGGGCGATACCGACCCGGCGCCAGGCACGGGGAAAGGCCTCGTTGACCACCAGGGCTATGTTGCCCTCCTCAAGCCGCGCCCGCGCCGTCGGGGCCGCCGCCGCAGCAGCCGCCAGCTGCGTATCGGCCTTGGCCTGCGGCGTGCCGAAGTACACCATCAGGCGGTTGAGCATCTCGGCTGCCAGTTCGGGATCGGACGGGCGCGTCTGCCAGATGGTGTCGTAGACCTCGGCGTTCGAACCGCGCAGCACTTCCTCCACGCCGTAGTGGGTGACGAAGATTTCGCTGCTGCCAGGGGTGCTGCCGCGCTCCACGCGCAGACGGAACTTGTCGCGGGTCGGCGCCGAGTAGGCGTTCTTGAACAGGCTGCTTACCATGCCCTGGATCCAGTCGCCCGGCACGTCGGCCTTGTTCTCGGCCCACTGGGTTTCCATGAAGCCCAGCTGCGGCTCGTCGCGCTTCACTTCCAGCCCCTGCTGCTGCCAGAACTCGCGCAGCTTGGCCCACAGCTGCTCCGGCGCCGCATCCACTTGCAGCCAGCGCATGTCGCCGTCGCGCAGCACGCGTATGTTTTCCTGCTGCGGCAGCACCTGGACACCGCCGGTGGTGACGCCGCCGCCCTCGGTGGCGCTGGCCGTGTTGCCCTGCGGCATGTCCATGGTGCCCTGCAATTCGGGCGCGGTGAGATCGGGCGGCACTTCCAGCGGCGGCAGGGTCACCGCGCGCTTGTATTCGGCCTTGCGGGACTGTTCGCTGGCGCAGCCGAACAGAAGGACACAGACGGTCGCGGCGACGGCCGCGGTGGTAATACCTTTACGCACTGGGATTCCTCGTTTGTTGACCCGGATGCCAGGCATCGCGGGCACACCCGAATGCCTGCGGCACCCGGGTTAAAGCACGCCGGCCCGAGTCATGGCCTGGCGCACCGTGTCGTGGTGCTGGGCGGACAGTTCGGTCAGGGGCAGGCGGATTCCCGGCGGAATCAGTCCCATTTCATGCAGCGCCCACTTCACCGGAATGGGGTTGGCCTCGACGAACAGGTTCTTGTGCAGCAGTTCCAGCGGCGCGTTGACGGCCTGGGCGGCGGCGCGATCGCCGGCCAGCGCCGCGGCACACATTTCATGCATGGCGCGCGGCGCCACGTTGGCGGTCACGGAGATGTCGCCCCTGGCCCCCATGAGGATCAGTTCCATGGCGGTGGCGTCGTCGCCGCTGTAGATATCGATACGATCGCCGCAGCGGTCGATAAGTTCCCTGCCGCGTTCCAGATTGCCGGTGGCGTCCTTGATGCCGACGATGTTGCTGATGTCGGCCAGCCGGGCCACGGTGTCGTTGCTCATGTCGACGGCGGTGCGGCCGGGGACGTTATACAGAATCTGGGCGATGGGCACCGCTTCGGCCACGGCGCGGAAGTGACGGTACAGTCCTTCCTGGGTCGGCTTGACGTAGTAGGGGGTCACCAGCAGGCAGGCGTCGGCCCCGCCCTCCATGGCGCAGCGGGTCAGCTCGATGGCCTCGGTGGTGGAATTGGAGCCGGTGCCGGCGATGACCGGGATGCGGCCGTCGGCCAGCTCGACCACCCGGCGGATGAGGCCGCAATGCTCGTCGTAATCGAGGGTGGACGCCTCGCCCGTGGTGCCGACCGCCACGATGGCGTCGGTGCCGTTGGTCACATGGAATTCGACCAGTCCGCGCAGGCTGTCGTCGTCGACGCTGCCGTCCGCCCGCATCGGCGTGACCAGGGCCACCATACTGCCGTGAAACATGCTCGCTCCCCCGCTGTGGACGCCGCACTGGGGCGTCCGTCCGGCCGAAAATAACGTTGCATCCTACAAGAAGAGAGGTACGAGGGACAAGGTACGAGGTACGAAAGGGGGCCCTCCTACCCCGTCCCTCGTACCTGGCGACGCCCCCCGCCCCAAAAAGCACCTGCTCCGCAACCGTGCCGCCTGCGGTACAATGCCCGCCAACAATCCCACAGTCGCCCCGAGGCCCCATGAGCACCCAACCCACCCAGCAGCAATACCTCGTCATCTCGGCCCTGGGCCAGGACCGGCCGGGTATCGTCAACGACCTTGCCCTGCACGTGACCGACGCCGGCTGCAATATCGTCGACAGCCGCATGACCGTACTGGGGGGCGAATTCGCCATCATGATGATGGTGGAAGGCGCCTGGAGCGCGGTCGCCAAGCTGGAGACCCAGCTTCCCGGCCTGCAGAAGAAGCTGGGCCTGACCGTCATCTCCAAGCGTACCGAAGAGCACGAACCCACCACCGGTGGCCGCCCCTACATGGTCGAGGTCATCGCCATGGACCATCCGGGCATCGTCTACCAGCTGGCCAACTTCTTCTCCAGCCGCAACATCAACATCCAGGACCTGTACACCGACAGCTACCGCGCCGCCCACAGCGGCGCACAGATGTTCTCCGCCAACATCACCGTGAGCATTCCCTCCACCACCCAGGTCGCGCGTCTGCGCGAGGAATTCCTCGACTTTTGCGACGCCCTCAACCTGGATGCCGTGCTGGAGCCGGTGAAAGGCTAGTCATCTTCGCGTCATCTCCCCGCCATAGACTTGCAATCCAACCTACCGGGAGCCCTATGAGCACAGTGACCCTCGGCCGCAAGGTGCCGGCCTTCACCCTGCCCGCCAGCGGCGGCCAAAGCCTCGGTCTTAAGGACTACCAGGGCAAAAACCTGGTCATCTATTTCTACCCCAAGGACAGCACACCCGGCTGCACCACCGAGGGCCAGGAATTCCGCGACCTGCACGCCGAATTTGCCCAGCTCGACACCGTGATCCTCGGCGTCTCCCGCGACAGCGTGAAATCCCACGAGAACTTCAAGGCCAAACAGGGTTTTCCCTTCGAGCTGCTGTCCGATGCCGACGAAACCCTGTGCCGGCTGTTCGACGTGATCAGGGAAAAGAACATGTACGGCAAAAAAGTGATGGGCATCGAGCGCAGCACCTTTCTCATCGACGGCAAGGGCGTGCTGCGCGCCGAATGGCGCAAGGTGAAGGCCGCGGGCCACGCCGCGGAAGTTCTCGCCGCCGTAAAAGACCTGTAATCTCCTCCTACCACCCACCAACCGACCGAACCGTGCCCACATGAAAAAAACCAGCATGCCCGGCAAGAAACTTTTCGTCCTCGACACCAACGTACTGATGCATGACCCCACCGCCCTGTTCCGCTTCCAGGAACACGACATCTACCTGCCCATGGTGGTGCTGGAGGAACTGGACAACAACAAGAAGGGCCATTCGGAAGTCGCCCGCAACGCCCGCCAGACCAGCCGCTTCCTCGACGAGCTGATGGTCGGCGTCAGCAAGGACACCATCGACCAGGGCCTGCCCCTGTCCGGCGGCAGCTTCACCAACGGCGTCACCGGCGGCCCCAGCGGCAACCTGTTCTTCCAGACCAAGACGATGGACGCCGACCTGCCCACCACCCTGCCCGGCAGCAAGTCCGACAACACCATCCTCGGCACCGCCCTGGCCCTGCGCGACACGCGCCAGGACGTCACCGTCACCCTGGTGTCCAAGGACACCAACATGCGCATCAAGGCAGCGATCCTGGGCATCCACGCCGAGGATTACCGCAACGACCAGGTGCTGGAAGACGTCGACCTGCTGTACAGCGGCATGACCGAACTGGCAGCCGATTTCTGGGACAAGCACAGCAAGGCCATGGAGTCATGGCAGGAGCAGGGCCGCAGCTACTACCGCATCAAGGGCCCCGAGGCCACCTCCTGGCATCCCAACCAGCTGCTCTACCTGGAAGGCGAGAACGCCTTCGAGGCGGCGGTGCGCGAGTCGGGCGAGGACGGCAGCATCATCGAGACCGTGCGCGACTTCCGCGGCAAGGGCCACAGCGTGTGGGGCATCAACGCCCGTAACCGCGAGCAGAACTTCGCCCTCAACCTGCTGATGGATCCGGAAGTCGACTTCGTCACCCTGGTGGGCCAGGCCGGCACCGGCAAGACCCTGCTCACCCTGGCCGCCGGCCTCGCCCAGACCCTGGATGAAAAGCGCTACAACGAAATCGTCGTCACTCGCGTCACCGTGCCGGTGGGTGAGGACATCGGCTTCCTGCCCGGCACTGAGGAAGAGAAGATGACGCCGTGGATGGGCGCCCTGATGGACAATCTGGAAGTGCTGACCCAGTCCGAACACAACAACGACTGGGAACGCGCCGCCACCCAGGAACTGCTCAACAAGCGCATCAAGATCCGCTCGCTCAACTTCATGCGCGGCCGCACCTTCCTCAACAAGTACCTGATCATCGACGAGGCGCAGAACCTCACCTCGAAGCAGATGAAGACCCTGATCACCCGCGCCGGTCCCGGCACCAAGGTGGTCTGTCTCGGCAACGTGGCGCAGATCGACACGCCCTACCTCACCGAGACCAACTCCGGCCTCACCTACGTGGTGGATCGCTTCCAGAAGTGGTCGCACTCCGGCCACATCACCCTCACCCGCGGCGAGCGTTCGCGCCTGGCCGATTACGCCTCGGAAGTGCTGTAAAAGGATGTCTGTGGCAAGGAGTCGGACGTAGGCCGGACATAGCGCAGCGGTGTCCGGCAACGCTGCCCGATACCGCTGCGCTATATCGGGCCTACGAGTACTGGCAGATTACGCCTCGGAAGTGCTGTAAGAAAGGATATTCACCGCAAAGACGCAAAGCAGTGCAATGTGGGAGCCCGATTTATCGGGCGATATTGCCTGTCCGGGCGCCGCTGTCGCCCGATAAATCGGGCTCCCACAAGGCCGGACAAAGCGCAGCGGCCCGATACCGCTGCGCTAGTGTGTGAATTCGCTGCGCGGAAATGGGCTCCGCCGCCGCACTGCGGCAGTGGAGCCCGTTGCGCTTGTCGTCAGGCGGAATAACCGGCAATGCCCGGATTGCCGGCGATGCTCTTCAGCTTGGGGGTGTTGAACTTCGTCACCTTGGCCACCTTCTGGTCACGCAGGTAGTCAGCCACGATATCCCAGATGGGACGGCCCGGCGACTGCGAGCCGACCGTGGCCCAGCCGGCCACCTTGTACTTCTTGCCCGCCTCGATGAGCTTGCCGTTGTCCAGGCGCATCTCGCTGACGCGGCCGCCCATCTTCGCCGTCGGGTCGCACACGTAGTCGAGGCCGGACACGCGCACCATGTCGCCGCCCTGCTGGTAATAGGGGTCTTCGTTGAACAGGTTGTCCAGCACGTCCTCCAGGATCAGCTTGACCTCCTCGCCGCTCATTTCGCGCACGTAGGTCTCCGGGTAGGTGGTGCAGGTCTGGTCCAGCACGTGCTCCATGGTGATGTCCTGGCCCGGCAGCACGGTGGTGCCCCAGCGGAAGCCCGGCGACAGGGCGATCTGCGCGTCACCCACCACGCGCTGGGCGTCGCAGATGATCTGGTCGAAGGTGCCGTTGAAGTTGCCGCGGCGGTAGAGGAGCTCGCCGGCGGTGGCCAGCTTCTCGTTGAGCTGGTCGAGGTAGGGCTTGCGCACCCCGTCGATGTACGCCTGCATCGCCGCGTCGGCCGGCAGCAGGTTGGAAAACACCGGCAGCAGGCGATAACGGAAATCGCGCACCTTGCCGCCGCGCACATCCAGGTCCATCACGCCCAGGTACTTGCCGTTGGAGCCGGCGTTGGTGACCAGGGTTTGGCCGCCGCGGTTCTTGACGATGGACGGCGCCGGCATGCCGTCGTGGGTATGGCCGCCGAAGATCACGTCGATGCCGGAGACGACGGAGGCCATCTTCAGGTCCACGTCCATGCCGTTGTGGGAGATCACCACCACCAGCTCGGCCTTCTCCTCGTTGCGTACCTTGTCCACCATCTCCTGCATCGCCTCGTCGCGGATGCCGAAGGTCCAGTTGGGAATGAAGCGCGAAGGGTTGGCGATGGGAGTGTAGGGGAAGGCCTGGCCGATCACCGCCACCTTCACGCCGCCGACATTGCGGATGGTGTAGGGCTTGAAGGCGTGGCCGGTGTTCTCGTCGAAGGAGGGGAAGCCGTCGAACAGGGCCTCCTCCTTCACCTTGATGTTCTGCGCCAGGAACTCGCCCTTGAACTCGCCGACGTTCTCCAGCACTTCCTTGTCCAGGTAGGTGAACTCCCAGTGGCCGGTCATGATGTCCACGCCCAGCTGGTTGCAGGCACCGACCATGTCCTTGCCGCGGGTCCACAGCGCGGTGCCGGAACCCTGCCAGGTGTCGCCGCCGTCCAGCAGCAGGGAGTTGCCGTCGCCGCGCTCGGCGCGGATCTGCTTGACCAGGGTGGCCAGGTGGGCGAAGCCGCCGACCTTGCCGTACTTGCGCGCTTCCTCGGTGAAGTTCAGGTAGCTGAAGGCATGGGCCTCGATGGAGCCGGGCTTGATGCCGAAATGGGCCAGCAGCTTGTCGCCCACCAGGTGCGGCGCCTTGCCCAGGGAGCCGCCCAGGCCGAGGTTGACGTTGGGTTCGCGGAAATAGATGGGTTGCAGCTGGGCGTGGGTGTCGGTGATGTGCAGCAGGCTGACGTTGCCGAATTTGGGCATGTCGTACAGGGCGGAGCCGCCTTTCTTGCCGAAGGCCAGGCCGGGAACCATGCCGGCGGCGCCGGCGATACCCATCAACTGTATGAACTGACGACGCGTAAGAGACATTACAATTCCTCAGGACTGTTTTAATAGGTGGCCGGCGGAACCGGCGTATGTGGCTAGAGTGGCGGCAGGAAGCGGAATTATTCCACGGCGGGGCGGATTGTTGAGAATTTAGCTCGGTGGACGGACGCCGCGGCAAATCCCATACTGTGACTACGCCATACAGCACGCGGTCCATCCATGAACAGCTACGACAACATCCGCCACGACATCTCCGACGCCAGTTTCTGCGTCACCACCGCCATCGAACTGCTCAGCGGCATGGAGCAGGACGGCCCACCCCAGAACCAGGCCATGCGCGATCTCATCGCCAACCTGGAGCGGGTGCGCAACGAACTGGACGGCCTGGGCCAGAAAGTGACCGAAGTGGAGCAGCAAGTCCCGGCGTGACGCCGCCTGCTGCTTCCCCTCGCCCGCGGCGAAACGCTAAACTTGCCGCCCCTGCCGGACACCCGGCGGGTTGATGCCGAGGAAGCCGTTCACTCATGTTTGACCACACCATCATCACCCTGGCCGGCATCGCATTCATCGCCGTGGGCTGCCAGTGGCTCGCCTGGCGCCTGCGCCTGCCCGTCGTCCTGCTCCTCCTCGGCGCCGGGGCGGTAATGGGACCGGTCAACGGCTTTCTACAGCCGGCCGCCCTGTTCGGCGACCTGTTGCCCGCCCTGCTCTCCCTTGCCGTCGCCGTGGTGCTGTTCCAGGGCAGCCTCACCTTCCGGCTCAACGATATCACCGGCCTGGGCGGCGCCGTATTCCGTCTGGCCAGCGTCGGCGCCCTGCTCAACGGTGCCGCCATCACCGCCGCCGGACATTTCCTGCTGGGCCTGCCCTGGGCCCTGGCCGCCCTGTTCGGCGCCATCGCCCTGGTGACCGGCGGCAGCGAACTGCTGCCCTTGCTGCGCCGCACCCGGCCCGGTCCCCGCCTGGCTGCCCTGCTGCGCCAGGAAGCGGCCATCCTGGCGCCGCTGGCTACCCTGCTCGCCGTCCTGATCCACGCCGGCGTAGTCGCCGCCCCGCTGGCCGACCCCCTGCTCGCCTTCGCCAGCACCCTGCTGGCCGGCGGCGCCCTGGGCATAGCCGGCGCCTACCTGCTGGCCCTGCTGCTGCGTCACCACCTGCTGCCGCCCCACCTGGTTAACGTCACCGCCCTGGCCCTTGTGGTGGTCAATTTCACCCTGGCCAATGCGCTGGAACACGAAGCGGGCCTCCTGACCGTGGTCGTCATGGGCATGGTGCTGGCCAACATGAAGGACCTGGCCCTGCGCGAGGCGGTGGACTTCAGGGAAAGCCTGAGCGCCATGCTCCTGTCCCTGCTGCTCCTGCTGGTGGCGGCACAACTGGAGCCGGCGCAGCTGGCGCTGCCTGCCGCCGAGGTCCTGCTGCTGCTCGCCGTCACCCTGCTGCTGGCCCGCCCCCTGGCGGTCATCCTCGCCACCCTGGGTTCGGCGCTGAGCTGGCGCGAGCGCCTGCTGGCGGGCTGGATTGCGCCGCGCGGCATCATGGCCACCGCCGTGGCGGCCCTGTTCGCCTTGCAGGCGCCGGGGGTTGAGGCGAGCATCGCTGCGCCCCTGCTGCCCCTCACCCTGCTGCTGGTGCTGGCGTCGCTGCTGCTGCAAAACCTCACCGCCCACCCGCTGGGACGGCTGCTCGGCGTGACCGAGACGGAGCCGCGCGGCGTGCTGATCATTGGTGCCCACGCCGTGGCCCGCGCCATCGCCCGCGCCCTCGACGGCCAGGGGGTACGCGCGGTGCTGGCCGACACCGACTGGGAAGACATCCAGCAGGCGCGCATGGACGGCCTGGCCACCTATCTCGGCAACCCCGTCTCCGAACAGGCCGACCGCAGCCTGGATCTCGTCGGCATCGGCCACCTGCTCGCCATGTCCCACCGGCCCGCCCTCAACGCCCTGGCCTGCCAGCGCTACGGCAGCGAATTCGGCGCCGACCGCGTCTACTCCCTGCTCACCGCGGAAGAACGGCGTGCCTCCGGCAAGAGCGCCATCGGCCGGCAGTATGCCGCCACCCGCCTGTTCGGCGGCGAACTCACCCTGACGCAGCTGGCCGGACTGCTGACCCGCGGCGGCGAGATCGGCGTCTACACGCCGGAAGAGGCGGAACAGCACAGCCAGCTGCTGCCCCTGTTCGTATTGACCGCCCAGGGTGCGCTGCGCGTCGTCAGCGGCGGCACTGCACAACTGCAAGCGGAGGAACGCCTGGTCGCCCTGCGACCGGCGGCGACGGAAAAGCAGCCGCTCCGTCCCGACGCCGGCCTTACCGTCTCCACTCCGGCCTGACCGCAACGGAACCCGACCCATGAAGTGCTACATCTACAAAAGCAGCAAAAAGGAACAGCTCTATCTCTACCTGCCGACCCGCGACGACTTCGAGGCCGTGCCGCCGATCCTGATGGAAACCATGGGCACGGCGGCCTTCGTGATGGAGCTGGAACTGACCCCGCAGCGCAAGCTGGCCCGCGCCGACAGCGCCGAGGTCATCGCCGGCCTGAAGGAAAAGGGTTTCTATCTGCAAATGCCGCCCAGGGATCCGCTGCTGGACATGCGCATCACCCCCTAAACCAGTTTCGGGTTGCGGGTTTCGAATATCGAAAACCTGGACACAACCATCCCAAAACTCGAAACTCGAAACTACAACGACAATAAGCCCCAGGGAGTCACCATGCCTCTGATCCGCCCTTTCGCCGGTCTCTGCCCCGCCCCCAACCGCGCCGCCGACGTGGCCGCGCCGCCCTACGACGTGCTGGACAGCAACGAGGCGCGCGCCCGTGCCGCCGGCAGGCCCTGGAGTTTCCTGCACATCTCCAAGCCGGAGATTGACCTGGCGCCGGATACCGATCCCTACGACGCCGCGGTCTACGCCAAGGGACGCGAGAACTTCGAGCGCATGCTCCAGGAAGGCGTGCTGCAACAGGATTCGGCGCCCTGCTATTACCTGTACCGCCTGATCATGGGCAACCACCAGCAGATCGGCCTGGTCGCCGCCGCCCGCGTCAGCGATTACGACAGCAACCGCATCCGCAAGCATGAGTTCACCCGCCCGGACAAGGAAGACGACCGCGTGCGCCAGATCGATAGCCTGAGCGCGCAGACCGGCCCCGTCTTCCTCACCTACAAGCACGACGCGGTCATCGACGGGCTGGTAGCCCAGGCCACGGCGAACGCGCCGGACGTGGACATCACCGCCGATACCGGCGTGCGCCACTCGCTGTGGCGCGTCGTCGACCCGGCGCAGATCGGCCTCATCACCCGCACCTTCGACGCCATGGATTGCCTGTACATCGCCGACGGCCACCACCGCTCCGCCGCCGCTTCGCGCGTCGCCGCGGCGCGCAAGGCCGCCAACCCCAACCACAACGGCGAAGAGGCCTACAACTATTTCCTGTCGGTGATCTTCCCCGACAACCAAATGAACATCCTCGACTACAACCGCGTCATCAAGGATCTCAACGGCCATACGGCAGAGAGCTTTCTCGCCGCATTGAACGGCGCGTTCATCGTGGAAAAAACCGCCGGCCAGTGCAAGCCGGGGCAGGCGGGCGAGTTCGGCATGTACCTCGAGGGCCAGTGGTACAGGCTCACCATCAAGCCCGGATGCATCCCGCACAATGACCCGGTCAAGCGCCTCGACGTCAGCCTGTTGCAGGACAACCTCATCGAGCCGGTGCTGGACATCGCCGATCCGCGCCGCGACAAGCGCATCGACTTCGTCGGCGGCATCCGCGGCCTGGCCGAACTGGCGCGCCGCGTCGACAGCGGCGAGATGGCCGTGGCCTTCGCCCTGCACCCCACCTCCATGGCCCAGCTGATGGCCGTGGCCGATGCCGGCGAGGTCATGCCGCCCAAGTCCACCTGGTTCGAGCCCAAGCTGGCCGACGGCCTGGTTTCACATTTGCTCGACTGACGACGGCATAACCCAAAAACAAAAAGCGTTAAACGCAAAGACGCCAAGGGCACGAAGAACGCACTCCCGGGTTCGTAGGGTGCGCACCGCGTACCGAACCCGCGGGCACCGGCATGGTGCGCGGTGCACACCCTACGGACTTTGCGATCCTCTGCGTCTTTGCGCTAAGGATTTTTTACTCCCGTCGCCGCTGGCGCTGCTTGGCCTCCTCCAGTTCGCGGGCCAGCGCGCGTATGTCGTCGGCGCCACGAATGGTGAATTCGCGCTCGGGCAGGGGTACATGATTGGAGGGCGCCGGGGCCTGCCGCTGCGCGGCTGCGGCCGGCGGTGTCGCAGCTGGGGCCGGGGCCGCCTTGCCCGCGGCGGGAACCGGTGCAGATGCCGGCGCAGGGTCCGGAGCGGGTACCGCCGCGCCGGCCACCCCCGATTCCGCAGCGCCCTCGACCTGCCCTCCTTGCGTGCGTGCCGCCTCCAGCATGCGCCGCACGCTGTCCGCCACGTCGATATCGGGCACGCTCAGGTCCGGCGCCGCCGCCGCATCCTGTGCCCACAGCGGCGCGGCAATACACAGGCCGCAGCACAGGCACAACACCCTCCAAACGGAAATCTTTCTCACTGCATGCTCTCGGCCGGTGCGGCACGCCTCCCCTTCCCCTCCCCGGGATCGGCGTCCACAATAGAAACAGCGGCCATCCCGGCCGGTATGCGACTGTGAAATATGGAAGCGCAGTATAAAGCAGACATGGCTCAGGTACTGGCGCAGTTGCTGCCACGCAGCGTGCTGTGCCTGGGTGCTCCCTGCCCGGATGCGGTACGTGACTATATCGCCGCCGCCGCCGGCCGTCTGTCGCGGCACCTGCCCGAACTGCCACAAGCCCCCGGTGCATTCGATCTCATCGTGGTCACGGGGCTGCTGGAGCGATTGGACAAACCCGACGGCGAACACCTGCTGGCCCGCCTGCGCGATCTGCTCGGCGGGCGCTTTCTGCTCACCGTCCCCGTCGGCCCGCGCCCGCAGCAGGCCAGCCAGTGGGACGTGGGCGAACTGCTCGCCCTCGGCCTGATCCTGGTGGGACGCTACCCCGACGGCGAAGGCGAAACCCATCTCTACCGCTACGATCTCGGCGACTACAAGACCACGCCGGAGTGGTTCAACCCGCGCTTCTGGGCCCACCCGGAACGCTGGGACAAGGATTTCTGGTAATTGCCGCCGGGCTGAAAACGACGGCGCTATCGCGTAAAGTGTCCCCACCATTCAACGAGACCGACTTCACCGATGCCACGCCACGTCCTGCTGCTCACCCTCGTTCTGATCCCCTGGCTGCCCCTGCACGCCGCCTGCGACGACCCGCCGGCGCCGGGGGTGATCTGGCGCGAGTGCGACAAAAGCGGGGCCGATCTGCGCGGCGCCGACCTGCGCGGCGCCATCCTCACCCGCAGCAAATTTGCCGCGGCCGATCTGCGTCAGGCGCGCCTCGACCGCGCCGACCTCAACTTTGCCGATCTGGGCGACGCGCGCCTGGAACAGGCCCACCTGCCCGGCGCCCGCCTGACCGGCGCCAACCTGGGCCAGGCCAATCTCAGCGGCGCCCTGCTGCGTGGCACCCGCTTCGACCGTACCGACATGAACGGCGCGATACTGACCGCCGCGCAACTGGCGGGAGCCAGCTTCTATCAGACAGTCCTGAACGGCGCGGACTTCAGCCGTGCCGACCTGACCACGGCCGAACTGCGCCAGGCCGTGATGCAGCAGACCCGGCTGGACGGCGCCAATCTCTACCGCGCCAACCTGCTGCAGGCCGATCTGGAAGGCGCCAGTCTCAGGGGGGCCCGGCTGGAACAGGCACGGCTGGAAAAGACCAATCTGCAATACACCGACCTGCGCGATGCCGATCTGACCCGCGCCACCCTGGTGGACGCCCGGCTGTTCGAAACCCGCTTCGACGGCGCCAAGCTGGGCGGCGCCATGTGGATCGACCGCAAGCGCTGCCGCTTCGATTCCATAGGAACATGCCAATAAGCCCAACACTTGGCGCGGAGACGCAGAGACGCGGAGAAGAATTGAGTGCGAAAGCGCTGGGCTGAACGGGTAGGGTGCGCACCGCGCACCGGCAACTTGCCGGACACCGCTGCGCCTAGTCCGGCCTGCTGAACCTCTCCGGACGAAATTTTCTCTGCGCCTCCGCGTCTGGGAAATATGTTCCAGACATTTCCAACCGACTACATCCATGTAGTCGTCTGCGGCGGATGTATTGAAAAACAAAACGGCCCTTGCGGGCCGTTTCGTTTTGGCGCGGAGCAATGCTCAGGCGGCCATCTTGCGTGCCATGAACTGCAGGCCTTCGCGCATCTGCAGCACGGTGCCGAGGGCGGCTTCCGCCTGTTCCTCGCTCAGGCCGACGGACTCCAGCAGATCCGCCGGCAGGTCGATACCGGCCGCATCGCCCATGCCGAAGCGCTTGAGCAGGCGGTTGGCGATGTGCACCAGATTGGGGTAGATGGCGAAGTCGCCGCGGTAATCGCCGTTGTGGTGCTCGCGCACGGTTTCGACAATTTCCTTGGGCAGGTTCCAGGCATCCATCAGCCACAGGCCCATTTCAGTATGGGTCACGCCCAGCAGTTCGCGCTCCAAATCCAACACCGGGCGTTCCGGCTGCTCCGCCACCGCCTTGTTGAGGCGGTTGAACTGGTCGGGGAACAGGTGGCCGAGCAGGAGGAAGCCGAAGTTGTGCAGCAGGCCGGCCATGTAGGCCACACCGGGCGACGGCCGGCGGCTGAACTCGATGGCGTTGCACAGGGTCTGGGTCAGGGCCGCCACGTGCAGGGCATCGCGCCAGAAGGCGTCCAGGCCGAGCGGACCGTCCTTGGGGTTGCGGAACGACTTGCCCAGGGCCAGGCCAAGGGAGAAGTCCATGACAAAGTCCATGCCCAGCACCCGCACGATGGCCTGCTCCACCGAGGTCAGCTTGCCCTGGTAGGCATAGAACGGCGAGGCGGCGTAGCGCAGCAGCTGCGCGGTGAGGCTGGGATCCTGCTCGATGACCGCGGCCAGCTCGTTGGCGTTGGCGTAGGGGTTGTTGCGCAGCTTGAGGATCTGGGTGGCGATGCCGGGCATCGGCGGCAGGGTATGTACCTGCTCCACCTTCTCCTTCATCCCCTCGCGCTTGGTCTCGGCCGGCGTCGTCGCCTTGGTCACCGGGCTGGAGATGCGGTGGCCGCGCAGGGCGGTGCCGGTCAGGCGGGCGAAATCGCCCTGCTGGGCGCGCAGGAACAGATGGCCCATGCCGGGCATGAAAAATACTTCGTCCATCTCGTCCACGGCGCGGTCGACGATGACCTTGATGCCGTAGGGCTCGCCCAGGGGCGGCAGGGCAGCGACGTCGCAGTCGACCAGCAGCGCGGTCAGTTCCTCGCTGGCGCAGGCGGTGAAGTTGCGCCGCGAGTTGCCGTTGAGTACCGCCAGATCGAGACGATGGGTGGCCGGATAGACGGCCATCAGGTAGCTGGAGCCGTCCTTGAGCACGGCGCTGCGTACCAGCTTCTGCACCGGGACGCGGGCCGTACGCACCGCCTCCGCCAGCGACAGACCGGCCGGCGCGGCGTGTACCTTGTACTGACCGCCCTTGCGGGCCAGGTAATTGCGCACAGTGGTCGGAATGTTCATTTCTTCAACTCCTTCGGGCGCATGAAGACGAGGGTATGCCCGAGTATCTGATAGAAAGACTAATGCACCACCGGGACCAAGGTTGCGATATCTATCACATATTGGCAAAACAAGGGCTTACCCCTCATTTTCGCCGTGGTACACCGGCCCGGAACAGGCTGCCCCGACCGTAGCGCTCGGCCACCCGGTCCATCACCGCATCGATGCGGTTCTGCCGCTGCCGCCCCTGGGCGGCGAACAGGTCGTCCTGAGCGGCCGGGGCGGCATCGAAGCCGCTCACCCCGACGCCGATCAGGCGCAGGGGCGGCAGGGGTCGGGGCAGGCGCTGCTCGAACAGCCGCAGCGCCGCACGCCATATCTCATCCGTGATATCGGTCGGCTGCGCCAGAGTTTGAGCCCGGGTCAGGGTGGAAAAATCCGCCAGGCGCACCTTGATCTGCACCGTGCGCCCCTTCAGCCCCTGGCGGCGCAGGCGCCAGGCCACCTGGCCGGTCAGGTCCAGCAGCCAGGCGCGCAGCACCTCGCGGTCGCCGATGTCCCGGGCGAAGGTGGTTTCCTGGGACACGGATTTCGCCTCCTGCTCGCTCACCACCGGCCGTTCGTCGTTGCCGTGGGCGAGCAGCCAGAGCTGGGCGGCGAAATTGCCGAAATGCTGCTGCAACAGGCGCGGCGTATAGGCCCGCAGCTGGCCGATGGTGGTAATGCCCAGCCGCTCGAAGGCCCTGGCCCCCACCTTGCCCACCCCCCACAGCCGCCCCACCGGCAGCGGGTCGAGAAAGGCCTGCACCCCGTCGGGAGGCACCACCATGAAACCGTCGGGCTTGTCGATGTCCGAGGCGATCTTGGCGACGAACTTGTTGGGCGCGACGCCCACCGAGGCGACCAGCCCCAGTTCGTCGCGGATCTCCTGCTTGATGCGCCGGCCGATGGCCTCGCCCGGCCCGAACAGCCGTTCGCTGGCGCTTACGTCGAGAAAGGCCTCGTCCAGGGACAGGGGCTCGACCTGCGGGGTATAGCGCAGGAAGACGGCGCGGATCTGCTGCGAAACCTCGGCATACAGCGCATGCCGCGGCGGCAGCAGCACCGCCTCCGGGCACAGGCGCAGCGCCGTGGCCGTGGGCATGGCGCTGTGCACGCCGTAGCGCCGCGCCGCATAGCTGGCGGCGGCCACCACCCCGCGCCGGTCGGCCCCGCCGCCGACGATGACCGGGCGCCCGGCCAGCTCCGGACGGGCGCGGATCTCCACCGCCGCGAAGAAGGCGTCCATGTCCACATGAAGGATGGTACGGTGCATGCCAACGGAAGACCTAGCGGCCATCAAGAACCAACAAGCAAACCACGGGAACACAGGGTACACGGGGTCGCAACAGGGCGACAAATGGTCTTTTTCCCCTGTTCCCGTGCTCCCCGTGGTTAGCTTTGTCTGGTGTTTTGAATCCTTACACCTCGTAGACCCCGGCGTGCTCCTGCAAGGAGCGGGTGATGCGGCCCAGGTCGGACGCAGCGCTTTCGGTCTGGCGGGTGGTGTCGACGAACTGGCCGGTGGCCTTGTTGATTTCGTTGACGGCCATCACCAGCTGGTTGACGCCGGTGACCTCCTGCCGCACCGCGGCCACGATCTGCTTGGAGGCGATGGCAGTTTCCTGCGCCACGTCGGACAGGCGCACCAGCGCGTCGCCGGTGTCCTCCACCGAATGCAGCGCCTGCACGATCTCGCGCGTGCCCTCCTCCACCCCCTGCACCACCTCGCGAATGGCGAGACGCACTTCCTTCAGGATCTTCTCCACCTCCACCGTTTCGCGGCTGGACTGATCGGACAGCTGCCGCACCTCCAGCGCCACGGCGGCGAAACCGCTGCCGGCCTTGCCCGCCTTGGCCGCCTCGATGGCGGCATTGAGCGCCAGCATGCGCGACTGCTGCGCCACGTTGGCGACAGCGGTGTTGATGCTCTCGATCTGCAGGGTGCGCTCGGTGAGCTTCTGGATGCGCTCGCCTATGGTTTCGACGCGGCTGCGGATCAGTTCCATGCCATCCACCGAGCGATTGATGCTGCGCCGTGCCGCATCGCCCTCGGCCAGGGCGCGGTCGGCAGTCTCGCCCAGGGCCTGGGCCTTGTCACGGGTCTGGCCGGAGATGACGCGGATCTCCTCCAGCGTGGTCATGGTCTGGTTGGCGGCGGCAGCCTGTTCCGCCGCGGCGGCGGCCTGCGACGAGGTGGCGGTCTGCAACTGGGCGACGCTGGCGGCGATGTCACCGGTGGCCTGGATCATTTCCCGCGTCAGTTCGCGCAGGCCGTTGGTCATCATGTTGACGTGATAGACCAGTTCGGTCAGGGCCGCATCGTCATGGGCCGCCTCCACCTGCTGGGTGAGATCGCCGAAGGCGATGAGGCGCAGCCGTGCGCCGATGTGATCCACCATGTCGCGGAAATCCTGCGCCTGCCGCTGCCATTGCTCGAAACGGGAACGCTCGCGCTCACCGGACTCCAGCAACTGCTGTCCCATGCGGTTCACCGCCGAACCAACCTCGGCGAACTCGTCAGCCCCCTCCACCTGGACGCGCCGCACCAGCTGGCCGCCGGACAGGTCGTGCAATACCTCCAGCAGCTGGCGCACCTGGCGCGTGATCCAGCGGCTGATGTGCCAGGCCAGGAACAGGGTGATGGCGATACCGGCCACGGTCAGCAGCACCGTGGCCAACAATCCCGCCGCGGCCCGGCCGCCGCGCTGTGCGCTTTCCTTCGCCAGATGCAGGGCCATGCCGTCGGCCACGCCGTCCAGGGCATCGATGCGCGCCGAGGCCGTATCGAACCAGATGGCGGCGTCAACACCGAGAGCGCGGTTCGGCGCGGCCAGCAAGGCGCGGCGGCGTAACTCCTCCACCCGCTGCCCGCTCCTGCCGGCGGCGGCGAGGGCGTCATGCAGCGCCGGCGGCAACTGCCGCTCCAGGTAGCGCAGGTGTATGCGCTGCGCCATCACCGCCTCGTTCAGGGACTCGCGCTGCGGCGACGTTATGCGATCCGCGGTGAACACTGCCCCCAGCAGGGCGCGCTCGACGCCGGCCTGCTCCACCGCCCACAGCAGATCCACGTAGGCATTGAAGGCAACGGCCAGATCGCCGGCGGCGTCGCGCGGCAACTGGCCGATGACCTCCAGCAGGGCACCGTTGAGCGCGGAATAGCCGGCAATGGCGGCGTCGGGCGATTCGGCCTGCGCTGTGATGGCGGCGCGCCGCTCGACCAGGGCGGCCGCTTGCAGCGCACGTTCAATGGCGGCGGCGAATTCGGCCTCGTGGCGATCGTAGGGCCAGGCACGCAGGGCGGCGATGGCGGCGTCGCTGCGCGCTTGCTGCCCGCGCCATTCATCGCCGAAGCGGCTGCCGCCCGAGGCGAGATAGGATGCGGCGCGGCCGCGCTCGCGCTGCAACTCGTGCACCGCGGCACTGACGGTACTGGCCAGGCCCGCCAGCCGTTCCAGCCGGGCCAGTTCGCTGTAGGCCCAGTAGCGATCCAGGGTCGCGCCCAGAGACAGCGCCACTACGCCGAACACGGGAAAGAACAGCATCAACAGCAACTTCTGCTGGAGCCGCAAACCGCTCAAAAAACGCATACCCAGTCCTCAGTTGTAATCGTCGTCGCCGTCACAGGCCTCGCCCTCGGTGGCCGGACAGACGCGATCGCGCCCTTTGTGTTTCGCCTCGTACAGGCAACTATCCGCCTCGCGCAGCAGCTCCTCGGCGCCGGTGCCGGGCAGCTGCGGGTCGTACAGGGCCACGCCGATGCTGCAGGTCACCTGACCCGGCGTCAGGCCGGCGATGGCCTGGCCGCGCACCTGCTGGCGGATGCGCTGGGCGGTGATGATGGCGTGGCGCAGGGTGCAGCGCGGCAGGAAGGCGGCGAACTCCTCGCCGCCGTAGCGCACCAGGATGTCCGACTCGCGCAGCTGGGTGGCGACGCTGGCGACGAAACCCTGCAGAATCTCGTCGCCGCGCTGGTGACCCAGGCTGTCGTTGAGCGGTTTGAAGTGATCGATGTCCAGCATCAGGCAGGCCAGCGGCGCGTTGTTGCGATCGGCACTTTTCAGTTCCTGCGCCAGCCACTCCCACATGAAGCGGCGATTGAACAGATTGGTGAGCGGGTCGCGCAGGCTCACCTCGCGGAAGCGCTGCATCACGTCGTTGGCCGCCTGCGCCCGCACCACGGTATCGGTCACGTCCTGGATGATCACCAACGCATGGCCGCTGTCGCCGCCGGGCAGCGGCATGACGCTCACCTTCTGCTGCATCAGCGCCACGCCGTGGCGTTCCGACAACGGCACCTTGATGGGCAGCAGCAGACGGTTGAGGGCCTGGGACAGTACATGGGGAATGTTGTAATCGATGGCCTGCTCCACCGCCCACTGGAAGCGTTCGTTGCGCCAGCCGGGATACAGGTCCTCCAGCCGCCGTCCCAGCGCCTGCGCCGGGGTGATGCCGCTCTTGTCCGCCAGCCAGTCGTTCCAGTAGGAGATGCGGTCGTCGCGGTTCAACACGAACAGGCCGATGGGCAGCTGTTCGCAGATGAGGCGGAAGTCGAGCAGCGCCTCCACGTTCATGCCTCCACGCCGATCTGCTGCAGCATGGCGTCAATGCGGGACAGCAGCTCCTCTGCCGAATGGACTTTGAGTACCACCATCAGGGTGCCGGACACGTCGCGCTGCGCCGCGCGCAGCACCGTCTCGATCACCACCACCACCATCAGCGCCGCATCCTCCGCCGCGGGCAGGTTGAACATCAGTTCCTCCACACTGCCCTCGTTGTAGTAGGGCAGCGACAGGCGCAGCTCCGCCCCCAGCAGATCGGCCAGCATGGCGGCGAAGGTTGCGATGATGATATTGCCCACCTCGGTCATCGCCTCGTGTTCGTATTCGCGCAAGGCATCGGCCAGCATCGGCCCGGCATCGCCCACCAGGGCGTGGATCAGCGCCTTGCTGTCGCGGTTGTGAAACATCAGGTGCACCCGTCCCTGCAACACGCCGGACAGCGCCTGGTAGACGCAGGCGATGGTGCCGTCGCCGTCAGCGCCCAGCCGCTCACGCAGCGCGGGCAAGGGCAGCAGCTCGACCCGCGGCACGGTGATGTCGATGCTGTCGCCGAGCAGGGCGGACAGCTGCTTGGCGGCGCGGCTGGCGCTGATGTTGGCCATCTCGCCCAGGGCGTCGCGCTGCAGTTCGCTGAGTTTCACAGTCCCGCCTCGGCCAGCGCCTGCTCCAGCTTGGCGCGGGTGATGGGCTTCTCCAGCACGCCGCGCATACCCGCCTCCTGCGCCGAGGCGAGAACGCTCTGCTGGGTATTGGCGGTGAGCAGGAAACAGGTGGCGTCCACCCCCGCCGCACGCAGGCTGTGGGCGATCTCCACGCCGTTCTGGTCGGGCATGTTGTAGTCGAGAAACATCAAATCGGGCTGCTCCGCCGCCGCGCGCTCCAACGCCTGCGCCAGGTTGGCCGCCTCGACCACGCGATAGTTTCCCTCCTTGGGCATGTGCGCCTTGAACAAAAGGCGCGAGGTCGCGCTGTCGTCCACCACCAGTATCGTTGTCATTGCTTTTCTCCCAAGGCCCGGTCCAGCTCAGCCATCAGTTCGGGCATCGCCGCCAGCGAAGGACAGTCTTCGCAACAGCGGCCATGCGCGGCGCAACCCAGTCCCAAATCGACGGCACGCTCCAGCAGCGCGCGCCCCTCCGTCAGCGGCGCGTCGCGCCGCCGCAGCTGGCGCGCGTACTCGGCGAGACGCCGGTTGCTGCGTTCCAGGCAGACGCAGTCCACTGCGCGCGCCGCACCATGCAGCGTATCGAACTCCTGATGCAACCGGTCGAACAGCGCTGCATCCTGCGCCTGCGCGAGATCACGGCGCACGCGGCCGAGCCGTTCCGTCAGTTCGGCGAAAAACGCCGGCCACAGATCGGGCAGCGACTGCTTCATGCTGCAGTACCCTGCGCGCTGCCGGCCAGGCGGCACAGGTGCGGCGCGATGCGCTCCAGCGGCAGCACCCGTTCCGCTGCACCGAGGGCGCAGGCAGCGGCGGGCATGCCGTACACCACGCTGCTCTCCTCGTCCTGCACCAGGGTGGCACAGCCGGCGCGGCGCATCTCCAGCAGTCCTTCGGCACCGTCGGCGCCCATGCCGGTCAGCACCACCCCCGCGGCACGGCCGCCGCAGCAGGCGGCCACCGAGCGGAACAACGGCGTGGCCGAGGGACGTATGTTATCCACCGGCAGCGCATCCTTCAGTACCGCCACCATGCTCGGACCGATGCGCTGCACCTGCAAATGCCTGTCATCCGGCGCGAAATACACCTGGCCCGGCAGCAGTTCCTCGCCATGTTGCGCCACGCGGCACTGCGGCCCGCTGTAGCTGTTGAGCCAATCCACCAGGCCCTGGATGAAACCGCGGCCGATGTGCTGTACCACCGCCAGCGGCACGCGCAGATCGCGCGGCAGTCCGGCCAGCAGCACGCGCAGGGCCTGCGGCCCGCCGGTGGACGAACCGATGGCGATGAGATCGCAGCGGCGGCCGTCGGTCACCGTCTCCGGCACGCCGCGCACCGGTGCCGGTGCCGTCCAGCGCCGCCGCCGCACCAGCTTCACCTCGGCCATGGCGCGCACCGTGGTCACCAGTTCGCGCCGGATCTGTTCGAAGTCGGGATGGGTGAAGCCGCGCGGCTTTTCGATCACCGCCAACGCTCCCTCCTCCATCGCGCGGAAGGTGATGCGCAGTTCCTCGTCATCGACGCTGGAACTGACCACCACGATGGGCGCCGGCCGCGTCGACATGATCTCGCGCGTCGCCTCGAAGCCGTCCATCACCGGCATGCGGATGTCCATGGTGATCAGGTCCGGCTGCAATTGCGCCGCCAGCTCCACCGCCTCGCGCCCGTTGCGCGCATGGCCCACCACCTCGAAATCGGCCTCCTGCTCGAAGATGGCCTTGAGCAGCAGCGCCACCACGGCGGAATCCTCGGTGATCAATATCCGTATCATGCTTCCTCCCGCGGCAAACCATAAACACCTGCCGCGGAGACGCAGAGGCGCAGAGATTTCTTGATTGGAATCCCCTCTGCGGCTCCGCGTCTCTGCGGCAAATAGGTTTTAATGACGCCCGTCACACCAGCCTCCGCACGATTTCCAGCAGCGCGCCGGTCTCGAACTGCGCTTTCACCACATAGGCGTCGGCGCCTGCCTCGATGCCGCGCCGCTTGTCGATCTCATTGCCCAGAGAGCTGACGATGATCACCGGGATGTGGCGGAAGCTGTCGCTCTGCTTGATCTTGCCGGTCAGCTCGATGCCGTCCATCAGCGGCATCTGCACGTCGCTCACCACCAGGTCGAAACGGTTGCTCTGCAACAGGTCCCAGGCCTGGCGGCCGTGGGTGGCGACGGTGACGCGGTAGCCGTTCTTCTCCAGGATGCTGCGCTCCAGCATGCGCGTGGTGATGGAGTCGTCCACCACCAACACATGCGGTGCGGCGCGCGACGCCGGTGCGGCCGCCGCCGCAGTGCCCAGTGCGGCGGTGGCCGCGCCCAGGGCCGAGGCCACCAGGTCGGCGGGATTGAGCACCATCATGATGCCGCCGGCACCAGTCAGCGCCGCGCCGCCCACGTTGCGCACCGCCTTGAGCGGCCAGCCCAGCCGCTTCACCACGATCTCCCGATCACGCACCACGTCGTCCACCAGCAGGGCAGCCATGCGCCAGCCGTGGGACACGATCACTATCGGCAGGCGCTCCGGATTGGTCAGCAGCGCCGGGCCGCGCTCCAGGATGGCACCGAGGTCGCGCAGCGGTACCGGGCGGCCCTGGTACAGCACCACCTGGCTCGCCTCCACCGTGCGCACCGCGTCGCGGCCCAGTTCCAGCACCTGCTCCACCGCCGTCTCCGGAATCAGATAGTCGGCGCCGGCGGCGCGCACCACCAGGCCCTGATCGGTGGCCAGGGTCAGCGGCAGGTCGAGCAGGAAAGTAGTGCCGCGGCCGGGCTCGCTGTCCACCCGCACCTGCCCCTTGAGGGCCTGGATGTTGGCCTTCACCACGTCCAGCCCCACGCCGCGGCCCGACAGGTTCGTCACCTGCTCCTTGCTGGAAAAGCCGGGACGGAAAATGATCGCCATGCGCTGCGCGCGATCCAGGGTGCGCAATTCGTCCGCGCTCAGCACGCCCTTCTGCACCGCCAGGCGGCCCACCGCATCGGCATCGATGCCGGCGCCATCATCTTCCAGTCGTACCTGAATGCGCGAGCCGGTCGCGGCCACCGTCAGCTGCACCTTTCCGCGTAGCGCCTTGCCGGCGGCCTGGCGCCGCGCCGGTGTCTCGATACCATGATCGATGGCATTGCGCAGCAGATGGGTGAGCGGATCCTTGATGCTGTCCAGCACCACGCGGTCGATCTCCACCTCGTCGCCGCTCACCTGGAAATCGATGTCCTTGCCCAGCTCGCGCGCCATGTCGCGCACCGAGCGCATGAGCGGGCGCAGCAGATTGGACACCCGCACCAGACGCAGCATGCGCACGTTGTGCTGCAAGGCGTCGGACAGCTGGTGAAAGCGCCGCGTGCTGCCGCGCAGGCCCTTGTGGATGTCCGTGCCGAGACCGCGCAGCCCGCCCACCAGTTCGTCCTGTTCGCGCAGCGCCGCATACAGTTCGCCGTCGTCGCTGCCCGCCGCCATCTCGAACAGCGGGTGCACCCGCTGCCACACCTGCGCCAGGTGGGTCAGGCGCCGTTCCATCTGCCGCACCCGCGCCAGGTGTTCGAGCATCTCGGCCCGCGTCACCTCCAACTCCTCGGCCAGGGCCGATACGGTACGCATGCGCGCCAGCTCGACCCGCAACACCTCGCCGCCGGCGGGCAGCGGATCGATCACTTCCGGCGCGGCGGCGGGCGGCGGGGGCGCGGACAGCGGCGCGGCGGCGGCAGGCTCCGGTGCTGCTGCGGCGGCGACATTCGTCACCTCCACCGTGGCAAGGCGCTGCAACAGGGCCTGGTATTCCTTCTCCAGCCGCGCCGGCAGCGGCTCGCCCATGGACCAGCCGCCGTAAATGCGGCGCATGCCGTCCAGCACCGCCAGCGACACATCCACCA
>Ga0299912_10000508_pt1 | contig 32969 bp, 27 predicted proteins | sample RVTome_2_FD_207667 | JGI IMG/M metagenome (GOLD analysis project Ga0299912, IMG submission 207667) | Soil microbial communities from uranium-contaminated site in the Upper Colorado River Basin, Wyoming, United States - RVT95D214 (version 2) ... | reverse complement strand
GAAAGGAGCCGCATATGCCCATAGCTAATCCAGGAACAAACGGCTCGCCCAAAATCGGCGTCTATGTTTGCCACTGCGGTATAAACATAGCTGGCAAGGTGGACATAAATGACGTCGTCGAATTTGCCAGGAGCTTACCTTATGTCACGGTAAGCAAAGAGTACAAATTCATGTGCTCCGATCCGGGCCAGGAGATAATTCAGCAAGATATCCGGGACGGATTGATCAATCGGGTGGTCGTCGCGTCCTGTTCGCCGCTGATGCACGAGAAAACATTCCGGAAAACCACCTCAAGCGCCGGTGAAAACGAATTTTTATTTCAGATGGCCAATATTCGCGAGCATGTCAGCTGGGTCACCGAAAGCAAAAGCGCCGCTACGGAAAAAGCTAAGGCTCTTATCGCCGGGGCGGTGCGCCGGGTCGCGTTTCATAAAGAACTGCAGCGAAGCCGCGTATCGGTCAATCCCGATGTAATGATCGTCGGCGCCGGCATTGCCGGTATCCATGCCGCGTTAACTCTGGCCGACGCCGGCAAAAAGGTCTATCTGGTCGAACGCGAACCGACGATCGGCGGCAAGATGGCCAAGTTCGATAAGACGTTCCCGACGCTCGATTGCGCCGCCTGCATCCTCACGCCCAAAATGTCGGCTGTCAGAACGCATCCCAATATCACGCTCTGGACCTATGCTGAGGTCGAGAACGTGCAGGGTTTCGTCGGCAATTTCAAAGTCAGGGTCAAACATAAGCCGCGTTATATCAAAGAGGATCTGTGCATAGGCTGCATGCTGTGCGTCGATGCCTGTGTGTTTAAAAAGCCGGCCTTCCCCGATGAATTTAACGAGGGTTTGGGCAAGCGGAAACCTATTTATATGCCTTTCCCGCAGGCCACACCTCTGGTCGTGCTGATCGACCCCAAAACCTGTTCTCATTTTAAAACCGGCAAATGCAAAAAGCCCTGCCAGGATGTCTGCGAACGCGACGCTTTTGATTTCGAGCAGCAGGAGACGTTTTCCGATATCGACGTTGGGGCGATCATCCTGTCAACCGGCTATAAAACCTTCGACGCCCGGCGAATTTCGAGATACGGTTACGGCAAGTATAAAAACGTTTACACCAGCCTCGAAATCGAACGGCTGGTGAACGCTTCCGGTCCGACTGGTGGAGAAGTTAAGCTGAAAGACGGCAGCCGACCTAAGTCAGTCGGCATAATCCATTGTGTCGGCAGCCGCGACGAAAAAACGAACCGCTATTGTTCGCGCCTGTGCTGCATGGCCTCGCTGAAATTGGCTCACCTGATTCACGAACGAACCGGCGCCGTCGTGTACAATTTTTATATCGATATCAGGTCCGCCGGCAAAGGCTACGAGGAGTTTTACGACAAGCTTCTAAAAGAGGGAATTCATTTTATCCGCGGCCGGGTGGCGGAAGTGAGTGATTGGGCGATGTCGCCGGAAGAAGAAGGCAAGCTCGTTATCCGCGCCGAGGATACGCTTATCGGCATGGTCCGGCGAATTCCGGTCGATATGGTGGTTCTGTCCGTCGGGCTCGAACCTCAAGCCGATGCCGAAGATGTCAGGCGGCTGTTCAATATCAGTTGCAGCAGCGATGGTTGGTTCTTAGAAAGGCATCCCAAGCTGGCGCCGGTCTCGACCTTCACCGAGGGTATCACGCTGGCTGGAGCCTGTCAGGGGCCGAAAGATATACCCGATGCTGTAGCCCAGGCGGGCGCTGCCGCTGCCGAGGCCCTGGCGCTCATCGATAGAGGCTATGTCGAACTCGAACCCAACACCGCCTTTCTTACTGAAGAACTCTGTTCAGGATGCAAAACCTGTATCAGCCTCTGCCCCTATACCGCCCTTAGCTACGACGAACAGAAAAAGAAGGCCTCGATCAACCAGGCGCTCTGCAAAGGCTGCGGGACCTGTGTCGCCGCCTGCCCTTCGGGGGCGCTGAATCAGAACCTCTTTACGGACGAGCAGATATTCGAGGAGATAAAAGGAGTGTTGGAATATGTCTGATAAATCCACAAATAAAACCGCTTTTGAACCGCGAATCGTGGCGTTTTTCTGCAACTGGTGCACCTACACCGGCGCGGACCTGGCCGGCACGTCGCGGATGGTGTATGCGCCGAACGCACGGGTTATCCGGGTCATGTGTTCCGGCAGGATCGATCCGCAATTCATAGTCGCCGCTTTCCGCAGTGGCGCTGATGGCGTGCTGATAGGCGGCTGCCATCCCGGAGATTGCCATTACCAGGAGGGAAATTACAAGGCGTTAAGACGATTTACCATGCTGCAACGGCTGCTCGATGATCTGGGCATCGATAAAAGACGTCTAAGGCTGGAATGGATCTCCGCCTCCGAGGGTGATCGGGTGCAAAAGGTCATGAACCAAATGACCGCGGATATTAAGGCTCTCGGCCCCCTCAAATTGGAGCCGATGGCTTTTGCTGGAATTGGCCTGTCCATCGAAGCGGATATTGCGGTCGCGGCCGAAGGAGGTGCTTAGTGAGCAAGCCGAAAGTCGGATTATACTGGTGCGCTTCCTGCGGCGGCTGCGAGGAGGCGGTCGTTGACCTGGGTGAAGATATCCTCGCCGTGGTGGAGGCCGTCGATTTGTCGTTCTGGCCCGTTGCCCTCGATTTTAAACGGACAGACGTCGAGGCGATGGCCGACGGCGAATTGGCGGTCACCTTCATTAACGGCGCTATTCGCAATTCGGAACAATTCGAGATGGTGGAGAAGTTGCGGCAGAAATCGCAGCTAATAGTCGCTTTTGGCAGTTGCGCTCACCTTGGCGGCATCCCCGGGTTAGCTAATGTAGCCAATCGTGAAGCAATACTCAAGGAAGCCTACTCAAACGTCCCCAGCGTCGTAAACGATAATGGCACATCACCGCAGGAAAGCACTGAGGTAAAGGAAGGCACACTGACATTGCCAGCGCTCTGGAACACGGTCAAGACCCTGGACCAGGTGATCGCGGTCGATTACTACCTGCCAGGTTGCCCGCCGCCGGTGAAACTTATCAAAAACGCGGTTATGGCTATCTTGAGTGGGAAGCTTCCGGAAAAAGGAGCAGTGCTGGCTCCGGATAATGCGCTCTGCGACGAATGTCCGCATCGTGACTCCAAACCGGAAAAGCTGACGATCAAAGAATTCAAACGTCCATCACAGATAAAAGTCGATCCGGAGCAATGCCTGCTGGCCCAGGGCCTTTTATGCCTGGGCTCGATAACTCGAGCCGGTTGCGAAGCCGCTTGCGTCAAAGCCAATATGCCCTGCACCGGCTGCATGGGGCCAACGAGCCATGTCAAAGATTACGGGGCCAAGGCGCTTTCGGCGCTGATGTCGGTAATCGAGGCCAAAGAAGCCGGCGAAATCGAAACCATGCTGAAAAACGTTGTCGATCCAGTCGGCACTTTTTATCGGTACAGCCTGCCGGCATCGAATATGCATCGCCGTTATGATTTAGCCGGGGAAAGAGGTGACAAACGATGAGTCGCAGAATAACAATCGACCCGATAACCCGCCTTGAAGGGCACGGGAAAATCGACATCTTCCTGAACGACGCTGGCGACGTCGATAAGGCTTATTTTCAGGTGCCGGAACTGCGCGGTTTCGAACGCTTCGCGCAAGGGCGGCCCGCGGAGGACATGCCGCAGATAACCTCGCGCATTTGCGGTGTCTGCCCGACAGCCCATCATATGGCCTCGAGCAAGGCGCTCGATAGCCTCTACCATGTCGAACCGCCGCCCGCCGCCAGGAAAATCCGGGAGCTCATATATAACATCTTTTACGTCGAGGATCACGCGCTGCACTTTTTCTACTTGGCCGGTCCCGATTTCGTAGTCGGCCCGAAAGCCCCCAAGGCCGAACGCAATATCCTCGGCGTGCTGGGCAAAGTCGGCATTGAAACGGGCAAAAAAGTTATCACCATGCGCAAACAACTCCGCGACCTGATTACATTGGTAACCGGCAAGGTGATCCATCCGGTATTCGGGCTGCCAGGCGGGATTTCGCACGGTATTGCCGAGGCCGATCGGCAGAAATTCGTCGAGGCGGCTAACCAGGCGGTGGAATTCGGCAAATTTTGCCTGAAGCTGTTCGATGATGTTGTGCTTAGCAATCCGGCCTATGTCGATTACATTACCTCCGAAGCTTACACTCATAAGACCTACTACATGGGTATGGTCGATAAGCACAATAAAGTCAATTTCTACGACGGCGATTTGCGCGTCGTTAAACCCGATGGCGCTGAACTTGTGAAATTCCCGGGAGATAAGTATCTTGAACATATCTCCGAGCACGTGGAACCCTGGAGCTACGTGAAGTTCAGCTTTTTAAAAGATATCGGCTGGCATGGTTTTGCTGACGGCCCCGATAGCGGCGTCTTCGCGGTCGCGCCGCTGGCCAGGTTAAACGCCGCCGACGGCATGGCGACACCTCTGGCGCAGGAAGCTTACGACCGATTTTACAAAACTCTTGGCGGCAAACCGGTTCATTACACGCTGGCGACAAGCTGGGCCCGTTTGATCGAACTTCTCTATGCCGCCGAAAGGATAAAGGAGCTGGCCGCCGATCCGGAGATAACCGATCCCAATATCAGAACGATGCCTACTGACATTCCAACCGAGGGAATCGGCGTGGTGGAAGCGCCGCGCGGGGTTTTGATCCACCATTATAAAACCGATGATAGAGGAATAATCACCAACGCCAATTTGATAGTGGCGACGCAAAACAACGCGGCGCGCATCGCCCTGTCGGTGGATAAGGCCGCTCGCAGCTTGATCAACAAGGGCAACGTAGATGATGGCATTCTTAACATGATCGAAATGGCTTTCCGCGCTTATGACCCATGTCATGGCTGCGCCACTCACGCGCTGCCCGGCGAAATGCCTCTGGTGGTCTCGGTTTATGATAGCGGCAAGAATTTGATCAGGGAAATAAAGCGGACGTGAGAGCAAAACCGGTAGTAGTCGGGCTTGGCAACGAGCTTTTAGGCGATGACGCGATCGGCTTGATTGCGACGCAGGCAATTAGAAAAGAATGCGCCGAACTCGCCGATTTTGTCGAATGCAATCTGCACGGCCTGGCCCTGCTTGATGTGCTAACTGACTATGGGCACGCCATAATAATCGATGCCATCCACACCGGCAGGCATAAGCCGGGGACCATTCTGCGGTTCAGCCCAGACGATCTGCGGTCGATACCAAGCTCTTCGCCGCATTATGCCAGCCTGGCTGAGGTTATCAGTATCGCTCGGAGATTGGAGCTTGATTTTCCTGAGGAAATCGTGATCCTGGCGGTCGAAATCGAAGGACCGCCGGAGATCGGGGGGCAGTTGAGTAAGGAAGTCGCTAATTCGATTCCCGGGCTGATCGAGCGGTCAAAGAGAACACTGGAGGTTTGGAAGCAAAATGCCGGCTGTATTAAGCAAGTTCTAAAAATCAGAGGTCCCGGCAAACAGCAAAGGGAGCGAGAGTCCTTACGTTTGTGATTATCATGCGTTTTTTCGGCAATTGAAATAGCGGGGGCACGCTAGGTGCAGGTAAAGAAGACATTATCCAGGGTGGCGGCTTATAGGGAAAACCGGATAATCAGATCGTCTCATTCCAGGTTGAATTGGAAGCTAATGCAAATCATAGGATTGGGGTGGTCGGCGGGGGAATTTGAAGATCTTGATTAGCTCGAATAGGGTTAGTCTGAAATCATCTTTCGATCCTTACGATAACCCGTTTATAGTGGATTTGCGCGAATGGTCGGGGGTTCAAAGCGGGGTTAGCACCCGTGACTCCGCAAGCTCGAACCTAATGTCATTTGTATTGTTATTCTATTATGAATATTTTCAGGAGCATCCGTTGAGCATTAAGGATTGCGGAGGTCCATGAATTGAACGATTATCCTTGACACGGATTTGCAGGGGCTTATATTAGATAAGTAGATTCATTATAATATTTTTTCGGGGTTTTATGAGTTGTTTATTTGACATACCTTTTCTTTCGACTTCGCTTGAAATGGCTTTGCATGAGCTTTATATCTCAGAATTGAGTGAATCAATGCAGGTATCTATACCGGGAGCCTGCGAGAAAACAGAGAGTATTCGATACCGGGCTTATTAATTTTTAAAGGGCTATGCCCATGAAGTGTGACAATTTCATAGTTTCGGTGCTGATGGTTTTTTTGGCAGGTTCTCTTTCAGCCCAGTCGCAGTATTTCCTTGATGAGACTGACCAGAGATTACCACACACTGCCGGCGTCTCGCTAAGTGCCGATGTGGCTGATATTGACCATGACGGTGACTGGGATGTTCTCTGCAATGCCTGGTCAATGGGGCCGCCTTTCAATCCTTATTTTCTTTTTGTCAATGACGGAACCGGTTGTTTTACCGAGGAAAGCCAAAGCAGGATGCCGGATTCTTTTTTCTCGAGTGGCGCGGTAGGTTTTGGTGATATCGATAACGACAAGGATGCGGATGCCTATGTAGTCTGGGAGCATTATCAGGACAGATTATATGTCAATGACGGTTCGGGGTACTTTGTTAACGAAACATCTGAAAGACTTCCGCCTATTTCCTGCACTAATTTGGATTTTATATTTGGTGATGTATCTGGTGATTTATTTTGGGATATAATTACCATTTGCTATTATGGTCGCGACGGAAATCGCTACCAGCTTAACAATGGTCTTGGCTACTTTGAGGACGTGACTTCATCGCGGATGCCCGTTGACAGCCTTTCAGATGCTATTGGGGGCCTGGCCGATCTGGATAACGACTGTGATCTGGATATTCTGCTGGGCTGGTGGGATGGGCAGCAACAACATTTGCGGGGTCTGCAGAATCAAGATGGCTTTTTTGTTGAGTTTGCCTCAGGGATTTTGCCGGACATATGGGCGAGATGGATAGCCACCGCCGATATCGACGGCGACCATGACCTCGATATCGTCGCTTCATCTACCACCGATTTTGCCATCTTGATAAACTATGACGGTCAGTTTGCTAATGAATCGCTTTCCCGCCTGCCGGTCGATCCCTACGAATTAGGGTGTTTGGGGATTACCTCAGCAGATTTTGATAACGATGGCGACATGGACATTTATTGTGCTGATGGAGGTTATGAAGTTAGAGATCGTTTTCTGGTGAACGATGGCCTGGGATATTTCGATCTTGATAACAGCCGGATACCCGACACTGAAGCCAGCAAGTGGTGGCCGGCCCCTTTGGACGCTGACGGCGACGGCGATCTGGACGTATTTCTGGCTTGTTCGGGCGACGGCCAGCAGAGAATATTCATCAATTACTCAACCCCGGATACGATTCCTCCCGTAATTCTGGCAGAAGACTTGCCCCTGGGGGATATTGACACCGCCACTTATTATCCGTTAAGAATCTCCACTTACGACAATATTTCGGTGGAGAAGGGGGCTTTAAGCGTGGCTATTTCTTTTCGGGTTAATGGCGGCGTATTTATTACAGAGCCGATGGTTCACTGCGGCGGAACGATCTACGGCTACAACATGCCTGGTCAACCACCCGGAGCGGAGGTTCAATATTATATCTTGGTCAGGGATAAGATGGACAATTTTATAGCCAGCCCCTCGAACGCACCCGATTCGCTTCATTCCTTTACAGTGCGGCTCCCTTCGGAGGTAGCCGGATCGCCGGCTTTGACGGTAGAAAGTCGTATGCTTATTTATCCGAATCCATCCAATGCCGGATTTCGTGTCAGTTATTATGCTAAAGAATTTGAACCAATAATAATAAATATTTATGATCTGGCCGGCCGGATAATCCATTCTGAAAAGCTCATTGCGCCAGGTCGATCAGGTTGGTTCGCTTGGGAGTGGGCTGGAGAACTGCCGTCGGGGGTTTACTTCATCAAATTGCAAACCGGTCAGAGAAAGGAGGTAGCCAGAGCAGTTCTTTTAAAATAGGGTTAATGGGATCAGGAAATGGCTTTTACAATGGGCTTAGTCAAACGGAATTTGCATTGACGGCGGGTCAAAAGCAAAAATAGGTTTGACAAATGAAGTTTTGACGCTTTATTTGAGGTCAAGATACGGAGAGTATTCAAAACATGGTTTATTAATCCGGCTAAGGTGCCCCGATCCGGGAAGGGCTATGCCCATGAAGTGTAACAATTTCATAGTTTCGGTGCTGATGGTTTTTTTGGCAGGTTCTCTTTCAGCCCAGGAGCAGTATTTTCTTGATGAGACCGAGAGCAGATTGCCCGAAACCGCCGGCGTCTCGATGAGCGCCGACATTGCTGATATTGACAATGATGGTGACTTGGATATTATATGTAACGCGTGGTCAATGAGTCCTCCATACAAATCCTACTTTTTATTTATAAACAACGGCATGGCCAACTTTAGTGAGGAATGCGAGCGCCGGATACCCGGAACGTTTTTTGAAACTGCCGCCGTTGGTTTCGGTGACATCGATCGTGACAAAGATTATGATACTTATGTTGTATCCCAACCGGGGCAAGACCGGCTATTCGTTAACGATGGTTTCGGATACTTCGTCAACGAGACTTCCGAGAGGCTACCTTCAATAAATTGCGGTAATCTGGATTTCATCTTTGGCGACGTTTCGGGGGATTTCGCCTGGGATATTGTAACCATATGCATGCACCTTACCGGAGAGAATCGCTACCAGCTCAATGATGGTCTGGGCTACTTTGAGGACGTGACTTCATCGCGAATGCCTGCCGATAGCTTGCCGGACGCCATTGGAGGCTTGGCCGATCTAGATAATGATTGTGACCTGGATATGCTTCTGGGCTGGTGGGATGGGCACCGTCAGCACCTGCGTGGTCTAGAGAATCAGGCTGGTTATTTTGTTAATTGTGAGCCTGGAATTCTACCTGACGCCCAGGCGAGATGGATTGCCACCGGGGACATAGACGGCGATCATGATCTTGATATTGTAGTATCCTTTACGGTTGACTTTGCCATTTTAATCAACCATGGCGGTCAATTTGTTGACGAATCGCTTTCCCGCCTGCCAATCGATCCCTACGAATTAGGGTGTGCTATGATTGCCGTTGCCGATTTCGACAACGACCGCGACATGGATATTTACCTGGCAAGAGGTGGGTATGAGAGGACAGACTTATTTCTGGTCAACGACGGCCTGGGGTATTTCCAACTCGATAACAGCCGCATTCCCGACACCGAGGCCAGCAAGTGGTGGCCGGCGCCATTTGACGCTGATGCTGACGGCGATTTAGACGTATTCCTGGCTTGTTCGGGCGACGGCCAGCAGAGAATATTCATCAATTACTCAACCCCGGACACGATTCCTCCCGTAATTCTGGCAGAAGACTTGCCCCTGGGGGATATTGACACCGCCATTTATTATCCGTTAAGAATCTCCGCTTACGACAATATTTCGGTGGAGAAGGGGGCTTTAAGCGTGGCTATCTCTTATCGGGTTAATGGCGGCGTATTTATTACAGAGCCGATGGTTCACTGCGGCGGCACGATTTTCGGCTACAGCCTGCCCGGCCAGCCGCCGGGGGCGGAGGTCCAATATTATATTTTGGTCAAGGACAAGATGGACAATTTTATAACCAGTCCCCCGAACGCCCCCGACTCGCTTCATTCCTTTACAGTGCGGCTCCCTTCCGAGGTAGCCGGATCGCCGAATTTGACGGTAGAAAGTCGTATGCTTGTCTATCCTAACCCGTCGAATGCCGGTTTCCGTGTCAGTTATTATGCAAAGGAATCGGAACCAATAATCATAAACATTTATGATCTGGCTGGTCGGATAATCCATTCTGAAAAGCTCATTGCGCCAGGTCGATCAGGTTGGTTCGCTTGGGAATGGGCTGGAGAACTGCCCTCGGGGGTTTACTTCGTTGAATTACAAATCGACAAGAGAAAGGAGGTAGCCAGAGCAGTTCTATTGAAATAGGGTAATTGCTTTGCCTATTTCCCCTACTTTAGCAATACCAGCTTGAGCGTGATCGTGTTGCGGCCGCTGACCTGAACATTCTGGTCCCTAAAACTGGGGCTCATCTTGAGGAAGTATAGTCCGGATGACACATCTTCACCGGCGGTGTTGGTGCCGTCCCAGGTCAGCTGATGACGGCCTGCATGATATGAATTGAATCCAAAATCACGCACGATTTGCCCCTGGATATCATAAATAATAAAATCGACAGGCCCATCCTGGGGGACCGAGAAATCAATAACAACCGATGCATTGAAAGGATTGGGGTAGGCCTGGACCGCGACAAATTGATCCGGCAACTGAGGCGCTGGATCATCGATGCCAATCCCGACCGAATCGCCGCCGCCATAACCGCCCATATCGCTGAGCAAACCTCCCAGCCCCCAGTCGCAATTCAATAACCTGTCTAGATAATCGGGATGTCCGGCGTCGATACATGGCGAATCGTCCGGGTCATCGCAAACGGTTGCCATCAGGTGAAAATCGCCATTTTGCGGATCCCTGAACAGCGGATCAATATCGATATTGCCCTCCCCGGCAAAACCGCCTTCAATATCGCAATAGGCAATCGAAACCACGGCTGCAGGGTCAACCTCGATTTCGGTATCCGCATTGTTCCAGATTATATTATTGATGAGAGTGGCTTCGCAATATTCATAAAATGATAGCCCGGCCGGCGTGTTGCTGTTATGGCAGATCGTATTATTGATCAATCGGAAAACGCCATAATCGAAACCAATGCTTGAATAAGTTTCCGCTTCATTTAAGGCTATCACGTTGCCCGTCAAATTGCCGCCCATATCATCGGTATAAAATATTATCCCCCCGCCTCTGTTTTCGGCGGTATTGCGTATGATCAGATTATCCTTGATCGTGGCCATTTGCGAATCTTCGATATGAATGCCGCCGCCGTACGTCTCGGAACTGTTATCAGTGATTATATTTCTTTCCACCACGAAGGCGCCGCCATAGGATATGATACCGCCGCCCGCAACCGTGACGTGATTGTATCTGATAACATTATCCCTGATAACGGGGCTGCCGGTCGAATAAATCCCGCCACCCCGCGTGGCCGAGTTGTTTTCGATGATATTATTGCTGATCACCGGCGACCCTTCAGTGTGGACCCCGCCACCGCCGTAGATGTCACCGCCGTGAGTCAATGTAAAGCCGGTTAGCACCGATGTCGAATCCTGCCACCAGTCGAATCTGACTACCGATCCGGCGGAATCGCCATCGATAATGGTGGTGGAGATATAATCAGCTTCCCCGGTGGTTAAAAACAACGAGGCCAGCGTCACCGGAGTCTGCTCGACCAGGATATTTTCCTGATATGTCCCCGGCAGCACCAGCACGGTATCGCCAGGTGATGCCGCATCGACGCCGCCCTGCATCGTGGCATAATCCGCCGGCACATTAATAATCGTTGCCTGCACTGGCCAGCAAAGAAACGCCAGGCCAAGAATCGCGCCGAATAGTAGCCTTGACATTTAATTATCCTCGTTCCAGGAGTTCAATAGCCTGAGCCTAAAGAGACTCAGGTATCCACGCTATGCTTATTAATATAATATGGATTATTTAGTTGGCAATAAGATTCTGCAGCCATAAAACCGGAAACTGGTAGCCTATGAAGCCCGCTATCATGTTCTATTTCGGAAGGATTAAGATTGAGGTTAGAATCATTGCGGGGAAATTTAAGCGGTGATTTTCTTCTACCGCGAGCCGGTTACATCGGCTATCTTAAACAACCGCCCCTCGCCAGCGCGCAGGACCGTGGTAAAATACAATGAAGAATCGCCTTGAGCGGGGAAATCCGGCAGGACGGCCGTGTAAGTGGTCTCAGGCACGGCCACCCAGGCCGATTCAGCAGCATTGTAAGACACCGAATTGGCGATATCGATTACCAGAAGCTGTGACTCGGCAAACCAGCCTCTGTCGAATTGCACAATGGCCGTGACCGAACCAGCCTCGTTGCCGTCCTCATCCTTACTGCAAGCGCGGTTGACCAGCATGAAATAGTAATTGTAATCGTCAGAATAGACGCCGACGTGCGTCCAGCCGGTATCCGGGCTGACTAACGAATTTGGCGAATTGGGAACGATCTTGATGTTTGAGATAATGCCAACGTCGGGGTCGTGGTCCAGAGTATCCGTATAACCCGCCTCAAGCCACGTCAAATCCAGATAAGCGTTTCCTATAGCCTTTAGATAGGGATTTATATCGTCATGTATCTTCTCCCACAGGTGCGTGGCGGCCAATGATGAGTCTCGTATGCTATTATACACCTTTGACGTATAAGTGGTACCGGCATAATTGTAAAAGCCGATCCCTTTTGCGCCATGGCAAAATCCCATGAATACCTCGCAGCTTAATTCGCTTTTGGTAGGATATCTATATTGACCTTCCCCATTACAACTTGGATCGGTAAAATATTCTTCATGGGCGGCAGCAAGCATCCACCAGGATACGCTATCGCCCAACATCGCCTGCAAGGTATCTGCGCAATTGCATATATTGCCATTAAGCTTCTGTTGTAGACCCATTCTCCTGTTGCCAGAGTCATAATAGGCTCCGGTATACCCGGTAATGGTTTGTTTCCAGCAAGAATCTTCATCAAATTTATAGTACTGGCCGTCAAAAGAGTACATCTGTTTCCAGATGATGGGCGGGTTGGGGTCTGATTTCTGCAGAAAATATTTGAGCATATCCTGATTGCCGGTGCCTCTTGGAAAAGAGGTGATATCATAGGTAGTATCCCCGAACGCCGAGGCTGTCGATGAGCGTATGATGTCGGCGATATGCACCATTGGCTGTACATTATCGCAAAGCGGTTCGTCGCGCAAAAACCAGTACATTATTGTTTCTTCAAATTCGGAATCATCGACGTAGCCTGCTATTGCCTGGTCATAAACACCTTCATCAATGCATTGTTGGCCTTCGTCGTTATATACCTTAAACCAGTCGATCTTCAAGCCGCAGTTGTTGTAGGTATCCAGCTTGAAACGGATCTGACCGTTATCGGGCAAACTGTAAGTAAAACAGGCAATCGTGTCGGGTTGATTATCCGTAAACTGATCACCCATTATTATCGTTGAATCGATAGGGGAATCATTGTAAAATGCCGTAAACACCGCCACCGTATCATCTTCGTCTACCAAATCCGGATACTCCGCCTTCATGCACCAAGAAGTATGATAGTCTATCACGTCTATCCAAGAATGTATATATAATCTCTTCGAGAAATATTTCAGATTATCCAGAACGGCCGTCCTCTGCCCAGCGGGATTATTTGGATCCGGCACAAACCATTCGCCATCATTATAGCCGTCCCTGGTCAGGAATCGCGTGGTATCGCCTGACTCCTCGGCTTCGATTTTTAAATAGTGGCTCCTTTCATAATTAAGAAAGTTATCTCCTAAGTTTGGATCGCCCGTATAGAGCGGACGGAAAAGCACAAGGATATCATGTTGATCCGCATAATCGATCAGCGAATCAGCAGCAGCGTGGTAAACATAGTTAAAACCCAGACTATCCCGCATATCGCCCAGATAGCTTACATAGTCGTTAGTCTGGCGATGCAACAGCCAGGCCCCGAAAGGTATCTCCCCCTCCGGCACATTAGGCCCGCCAAATACAGCCGGCGCGGCCAGCAAAATTAACGTCAATACAAATGGTCTTTTCATCGTTAGTCTCCCTCGCTTGACTCTATCATCATTTCAACAACATAATCTTCCGCGGTCTGCTCTCGATCTTATCCTCCCACTGCACGATCTTTACAAAATAAACACCGCTCGTCAGCTCCGAACCTCCATTGTCACGACCATCCCAGGTTACCTCATACTCACCAGGATAACGTTCCTTTTCTACAATCTCTTTCACCTCCCTTCCCAAAACATCATAGATTATTATGCTGATATCAACCGGAATAGGCCCGATGTTCCCCACGTTGTACCTTATTATCGTCCGTGAATTAAACGGGTTCGGATAATTGCCGACTATCGAGGTCAAAAGCGGCACATTATCACCCCACAAGCCGCGAACGTCGGTCAGGATAACCGCTAATTCTTCCGAATAATCAGAAACGTTGTTCTGATCATCCACTGAGGCTATACGGTAATAGTAGTTATGATTCAGATCAATATCCGTATCGACATAAAGTGAGCTGTCGGGTTCGCCTATCAGGTTCGATATGGAGGGCTCGAAGCCGGTCACCGTATCGCGGTATAACAGATAATGATTGAAGTCCGCTTCCGTGTTAAAATGCCAGTTGATGGTAACTGTGTCACTTGTCACATAGGCGTAAATGCTGTCGGGTATCAACGGCGGCAGGTCTTGATAGTCATAGACCTCACCTAACGGACCGCCATAGACCCCGATGTCCGAGCGGCTGCCGTCAGGATCGGGTATCTCCGGATCGCCGGCGTCGATCAATGGCGAGAACATTTGCAGATGAAAATCGAATGAGCCAACATACATCGGATCGTTAAAGGTATTGCCTACTGAATCGTAAATGTCAGGATACTCCGGAACTATCGGTGTCTCAACGTCCCAGAAATTATTATACCGGACCGAAGCAACTACTCCGAAAGGTCCGGGATATACCCTTATGCCGATGCTTTCGTCATCATGCCTGATGCTGTTGCCGATTACCTCCACAAAATCAAGGCTGTCATCTTCTATATAAGCAATATTTACGGCCGGCTGCGGAGCTGTAAACGACAGACTGTCAAGAACATTATAGGCAAACTTGCTCCCCCGGCTGACACGCAACATCTTTGCTGCACCGTTAAAGTACTTGATTATATTATTCTGCACAATTAAGGTATCGAGCAACCCCTCCGCATGAAATATCAATCCTTCAAATCCTCTAACCGGGGCCTGGAAATAGTTATTCTCCACCAAAAAATACTGGCCGCCGGCGTAGATGCAAAGCCCGGCCAATCTGCCAAGATTGCATATATTATTGCGAAACTCAACCCTCGCATAAGGTCCCGCTATGGCACCATCATAGGCACTTAAAGAATCAAAAATGCTGTTTTCAATAATATGATTTGCGGCATAAGAACCGAGTATCCCCAGAGCATTACGGTACCCCTCAAATTTGCATCTATTCACATAAACATCTTGGGGCCAGCCGGGACCATAATAGGCAAGTATCACTGCTCCGTATGTCCCCAGATGCCGGAAACAGATATCTTTAAAAGATGTCTTGTGCGCCCTTAAAATCATGTATTCATTGCGGTCCGTCCAGATTAAGGTAGAATCCATACCCCTGCCGATGATAGCCACACAGGAATCGGCCAGATCCATATCGATTATCTCATACCACTCCCCGCTGCCGATATAAACGGTATCATATGGTTCCGAAGCATCAACCGCTTCCTGAATCATATGCGCCGCCGTTTCCCAACTGGTGTAAGGGTATTCGTTGCTCCCCTCATGGCTGGCGTAGTGGTAATCGCCGTGGGCAAGGAGAGCGAAGGCGGCCAAAAATATCATTGTCAAAATTAGCCTGTGCATAAAATCACCTTATTTCAACAACGTTATCTTCACCGGGAAATCGCCGGCATCCATGCCCCACTGGCTGACCTTAGCGATATAGGTGCCGGACGCCACCGGTTCGCCATTATCGTTGGTCCCATCCCAGACCACCCGGTATGTCCCCATCGGGATACGATCTTCAACCAGAGTTTTAACCACTCGCCCCTGAATATCATATATCTTCAGCTCGACCTGCGGCGGCTGTGGACCCAGGTTCGACGCCGAATAGACTATCGTTACATTCGAATTAGCAGGATTGGGATAAGCGCATTCAATAACCGTATATTTCGGCAGACCATCATCAGGAAAGGACGGGGCATAGGTCGGGATGACTGCCACTTCATCGGAGAAATCCGAAATGTTACCCTGATTATCGACAGAGGTCAATCTGTAGTAGTAAGCAGTTTCGGCATCGATATCATTATCCTCATAATATGAGGTCTCCGGTTCGGCTATCTTATTGAATATCGTTGGCTCGAATCCCGAGGCGCTATCCCGAAATATCTGGTAGCGGTTGAAATCGGCCTCGGTGTTCATCGGCCAGCTAAGAATAATAAGGTCAGAATCAGCTTCCACCGTGATTGAATCGGGTATCCGGGGAGCGAGATCGAGATAGGTGTAAGAGCAGCCGCCCGGTCCACCATAGCAACCGATATCCGATCTCGTCCCGTCAACATCAAGTATATCTGGATCGCCGGCGTCTATCAAAGGCGAATACGCCTGTAAATGAAAATCCCAATCCCCCATAAACATCGGATCCTGATATATATTTCCGACGGAATCAACGATATCATCAAACATACGATAGTTTCTCACATTTTGCCATAGGTTGTTATACTTTATAACTACCGTATCCACTTGCTCGGTTAACTCGTAAAATCCAGTATAAGCCTTGGCCACCGCGTTGTTAATGTATTGTGCGTTGTTCGTATTGTAGATAAAAGCTTCATCATATTGCCAGGTTTGATTGAGGTATAAAGTGTTGTTTCTCGTCACCGAATAATCTATACCCCCGTAGGATATACTCCCTAACTGCCACGGCTCGGTGTTATAAACTACATTATTTTCAACCAAAGATGATTCGGGATAATAGCTAAATGTGATGGCGTTAAATTGCATATTAATAAAAATGTTATTTTGGATTATGTTTGTGCTATTTTCAGTTTCAATACAAGTATATTGTGATTCATTAAAAAGGCAGTTATTAACGATTAATTGGCCACCCCAACCAAGATATATGCCATGATAAATATCATTAAAAATGCAATTGCTGACTATTATTTGTCCCCGCCAAGCGGCAATCTCGCCGCCTGAGAATCTACAATTTAGTGCTGTAAGATTTCTGTCTTGCAGCGAATAAACGCATACCCATCTTGCCGTGTGATCGAAATATATATCTTTTAATAGAGTATTTGTAGCATTATAGATAACCGCTCTTCCGGAAACATCCCACCATATCCTCGTGCTGTCCATGCCCATCCCGATTAAGGCCATCAGGCTGTCCCATTCCTGCATCCCAATTGTCTCATGCCAATCGCCTACTCCAATGTATACAGTATCCCCTGGCTCCGCCGCATCCACCGCCAACTGGATACTGTCCGCCGCCGTCTCCCAACTGGTGTAAGGGTATTCGTTACTCCCCTCGTGGCTGGCGTAATGGTAATCGGCATGGGCGAGGGGAATGCACGATAGCAATATCAGGGTTATCTTTGCTATTTTTGCCATAACTTCCCCTTTATAATTAATGGTTTATATCCTTGAAGCAATATATGGGCCATCGAATAGATGTCAATAGTTATTTGCTCTGGCGCCAGTGATTTCGCCCGGCCGTCACCTCCGCGGCTGTTTGATAAACGTGCCGTTGCGGTACTGCTCGAAAGCGGTGCGCAGTTGTTCCTGCGTGTTCATCACTATCGGCCCGCCCCAGGCAATCGGTTCGCCGATCGGTTTGCCGGATACCAGCAGAAACCGGACGGGTTCAGCCTGCGTCGTCACGACGACCTGTTCGCCGTCGCCGAATAAAACCAGGTCCAGGTTGCCGACAAATCGGTCACGCTTGAGATCGAAATAGTTGACTCCTTCGATCTCATAGGTAAACGGGTTATCTTCATGGCAGAACAACGCCCGTCCGCCTATCACATAGGCGAATACGTTATGCCCGCGCCTCGTGGGATGAACGTATTCGGATTTCGCGGGGATTGTTATATCGAGATATTCCGGCTCGATCACGACGTCCCGCACCGGCCCCTCAATATCTCCGACCTTCCCGCAGATAACCCTGATCTTGCCGCCATTGGCCAGCGTCACCTCCGGCACGTCAGCATTGACCACCTCGCGATAACGAGCGTCCATCATTTTGTGCGAGGCCGGGAGGTTGGCCCAGAGTTGAAATCCTTCCATCAGGCCCTGCTTATCGCCCTTGGGCATTTCCTGGTGAAGGATGCCGCCGCCCGCGGTCATCCACTGAATATCTCCGGGTCCGATAACGCCCTCGTTGCCGATACTATCGCCATGTTCGACAAAACCGTTCAGCATATACGTGATCGTTTCGATACCCCGGTGCGGGTGCCAGGGGAAACCCTTGATATAAAGCTGCGGCTCGTTCGAACGGAAATCATCCAACAGCAAAAACGGATCGAACAGCGGGACCTGGCTGTAGCCGAACGCTCTTTTTAGGTGAACGCCGGCCCCCTCCAGTGTAGGTTTGCTTCTGAAGACCTTCTGTATCTTTCTTTCAATCGCCATATGCCTGCTCCTTTCTCGGCTCAAATATGCGCTAAAATATATGACGTTTAATGAAATCGAGCAATGGTGGAAAAGCAGCGGCATTTTCTCGGCAGATGGGAACGTTTGCCGAGGAAAAGGATTAAATTAAGAGGCGGGACATTCCTGTCCCGCAGACGGAATTACCGGAGATCAGGACAAGCCCTGACACTCAGAGAAATATTTGATAAAATCGGGCAATTGCCGAAACCGATCCAGAAATTATCCATAAAGTGTTTCTGCCAAATGCGCTACGGTTGTCAGCCGCATGCTCCCCGTTGCAAAATCGTAAATTTCGACGACTGCATCATCGCCCATCAACTTTTTGAGCTTGTCCGACGGAATGGCCACACCAAGCGCCTTTAAAGCTTTAAGCGAAGTCCCGCGGATGGCCGGATCGGGATCCCGCAGGGTTTGTACGAGCTTCTTGACAGTCGGTCCGGAGAAAACGTCCCTCCTGACCTCGGCGATTCGGCTGATCGCCAGGCGCGTCCCGGCCTCAAATGGCTCCTCGACCAAAAAAGGCGGCAGCAGTTGGGCAAATTCCTCGATGAGTATCGAAACGTTGCGCAGGATTTCACCGATCGCCAACGGCGCCATGCTGCAGAAATTGCCCGATTCATCGTTGAGCATCCAGAAAAATCGCCGCAAAAGCCGCCGGACACTTTCATTATTCGATCCGGCCATATGAGCCGCTACAAGCCCAAGAGCTTCGGCTGCCCGCCAGCGAACCAGCAGCTCATCGTCAAAAAGATATGACGTGAGCAGCCGCGCCGGATTGCGCGCTTCGATAAGCCACGGCCGGATGGCAGAGCGATCATCCGCAATCAGCAGTTCCTTAATTGCCTTTTTGCCGCGAGCAGCGGGGGATGTTTTAAAATCAGGCAAAATATAATCGTGAATTTATCAGCCCAGCGCAACGTCAAGAGTCATCATCACCGCGAACCCCAGCATAGAACCGATCGTAGCGGCATGAGAATGGCCGCCCGCCTGCGATTCCGGTATGAGATCTTCGACGACCACGAATATCATCGCCCCGGCCGCAAAGGCCAGCGCATACGGCAATATCGGCTCGGCCATAATTACCAAGGCCGCCCCGAGCACCCCGGCGACCGGCTCGACAACCCCGGATAACTGACCATACCAGAAAGCCCGAAACCGCGACACCGCTTCTCGTCTAAGCGGCATCGAAACGGCCGCGCCTTCCGGGAAATTCTGGATTCCAATACCTATGGCCAGGGCCACCGCGCCGGCCAGCGTTGCCGACGGGTAGCCGGCCGCGACAGCCCCGAACGCAACTCCAACAGCCAGGCCTTCAGGGAAATTATGCAGCGTTATCGCCAGGATTAAAAGAGTGGTACGGCGCCAGGTAGTGCTGATGCCTTCGGTCTCTTTCTGTTCCGGGTGAAAATGCGGCAGAATTTTATCGACAAGGCGCAGAAAAGCCGCCCCCATAAGAAAGCCGACCGCCGCCGGTATCCAGGCTGGCAGCGATTTTGCCTGGGACATCTCTATGGCCGGCGCCAGCAGCGACCAGTAGCTGGCAGCGATCATCACGCCGGCGGCAAACCCCAGCATGGCGTCGAGCGTCCTGCGGTTTAAATTTTTGGACAAAAACACCATGGCCGCACCGAGAGCTGTTAAAAGCCAGGTGAAGCAGGTCGCCAATAGCGCCTGAATAATGTGGTTTAGCCCCTCGAACCAGCTAATAGGTTCCATGCCGCTCCCGCCACCATCGCCGGTTTCCGGACCATTTCAAGCGGTAATTCACCATGACAATCCGATTGTGCAAATCTCAGAACGGGTAAAAACCGCCCTTATAATAATAATCGTCGCGCAGTTCCTGCTGCTGCCTTATCAGTCTTCGGTGATGCGTCGTTTCCCATTCGGCCAGCTCGTTATAGAAAGCCTTGATCTGTGCATCGGCAACCGCGTTCGCCTCGGCCCGGTAAAATTGGATGGACGAAAGCTCAAGCTGAGCCCCGATAGATAATGCACTCATTTCGTAATGAGCCTCCTTGATTCGTGTTTTGAACTCCTCGGAAAATATCGGGCTGTCGGGCGATTCGGATGGTTTGCCAAGCTTGACACCGGGATCGGCCTTGCCGGTTTTGCTGATCGAATCGTGTTGCGCCTGCAGGAATTTAAAATGGTCGGCTTCGTCCCTGGCCAGGGACAAAAACGTCTCTTTGCCGAGCTCGTCGGTAGTGCTGCTGGCGGCCATTTTGTAAAAATTATGCCCATCAACCTCGGCCTGCATAGCCTTAGTCAATCCCTGCAGAATGCGGTCGGTTTCTTTGCTCATATCTCAATTTCCTCGCTTGTGTGCTTGGTAGAATACCTGATGCCGTCATTTCGGCAGATGTAGCTATCCGGAGTAGGGGCGTATAGCAATACGCCCCTACGTTGCATTTTTTCATAAATCTCACTCCATCTCGAGGCTGAATTCCCGGAAATCGAACCAGAAACCGTTGCCGGTGATCGAATCGATTTCCGCCTGCACCAGCGCCAGGTGGCCCTCCTCGATTTCCAGGAAGCGGGCGAACATCTTCTGTGGCTCGTCCTTGAGAAAGCTGACCATCTCCCGGTAAAAATCGCTGGTCTTGATCTCGACGTCGAGCGCCTTGCCGAGCATCTGGACCTCGCCATAGAGATCGGGGTTTTTCATGCTGCCTTTGAGTTTGGCCACGCCGTCTTCGATCGCCCCTTTTGAGGGTATCGCGGTCTGCAGTTTCGCGGGCGAAAGCTTGCCGGTTTTTTGCCAGCTTATAAGCTGAGCCTGCAGATAATCGACGTGCCCCTGCTCCTCGGTGGCTAATTTCTCGAACACGCGTTTGCCGATTTCATTTTTGGAAATTTTAGCAGCCTCCCGGTAAACGTCCCGCACCCTGGTTTCATAATCGATAGCCGTCTTGATCGCTTTTTCTATTTCCATGACATCTCCCGCTTTGTCAATTTTGCTTAAGCGCGCAACAGTTCGCTCTTACTCACCCAAAACGCCGCTGTGCATTTTTGCCTATTATGATAATTAACAAAACGAATTTTCGCAAATTTAAATGAAGCAAATTATAGATGATAGTCTGCTACTGATTTCGACGTGCGGTCGGGTCCCCGCACCCGACCACCTGTATTTACAGTCTGCCGCCAGCAATGGCATCCTTGTCATGCCGTTCAAGGATTTATCGCTTCTTTTCCGCCATCACCAGCAGGCTGCAGGCCAGGGCATTGAAAGGCCAAACGCCGTGCACGAGATGTTCAAGATTTGCTAATTGATAGAAAATGCTTCTGACGAGCCGTCCGGCATCCGCGCGATGGAGAACGGTGCTTGGCAGCAGGTTCGTAAGGCAATGCAGACCCCAGCGCTTCTCAATGCGAAGACCGGCATTTGCAAGTTCGCGCCTCAATTCGCTGGCCGTAAACAGCTTCAACGGCATTCTGACGGTCGTTCCGGATTCCAGAACGAATGAATATTCGATATGATGGCCGATGGTCCAGGGCGGCAGGAACTGCTTCATGGCCTGCCTTGGCGAACTGTCATAGTCAAGGCTGTTTCCCGTCACCGCGTCAATCAACTCCCAGATTATATCAGCCGTCCATTTGCCTTCAACCTCAAGCAGCAACTTGCCGTCCGGCTTCAAACATCGGGATATCTCTTTAAGCGCGGCGCGCCAGTCGGGAACAAAGCTCAACGTGGGACCGCAGCAGTTGATTACATCTGCTATACCATCTTCGAATGGAAGGTGCTCAGCATCAGCGTGCAGGAAATGAGCGTCGGCGAATCCTGCGGCGCTGAGTTTCTTCGCGGCAATCGCTATCAGGTCGTCGGCGATATCGATACCTTTGACTTTGTAGCCGAGTTCCGCCAACACCAGTGATTGCAGGCCGGTACCGCAGCCGATATCGAGAGCAGTCGGCTTTGATTGGCCAATTGATGTAGGTCGAAAATACCTTCGTATCGTCCGCTCGATTTCTGCGAAAGTGTAGCCATACCAGGGATCTTTCAGGTTATCGTACTCACCGGCCATCGCGTTGAAAATCCGGCCGACGTACCGGGTTTGGTTTGAGGCCGCCGTGTCAGTGTCGGGTCTGCGGACATACCTATCCCTGGACATACAGAATAATAATAATTTTGCAGCAGGCGTCAAATCGCAAAGGCATACTCCGCGCTTATAGCGATTTTTGTAGGTCGGCAGTCCCGTGCTCCTTACAATTATATTTTACATCTTTTCCACATGCCCGGCGGCCTGGGTTACAGGATGGAAAGGTAGGGACAGCCCGAATGGGGCCAAATGCGCCACACCAGTGCTGTCCGCGTTATGCGGATCAGGAGCCGCAGTCGGTAGATCGAAACCCCCGCGGTTTGGACTATTTTATTTAACATTTTTCCCACTGCAAGCTGTGGTTTACCCGATTACCGATTTTTTAATAGATGAGGGGGTCAGTAATACCGGCCAATTCCCGGCGTTGTCCAAAGTCTTGCTCGCCCGTTTCCCATTAAAATCTCTGCAACATTTTTAAAAATAATACGTAAGCACTTACATAAATATATTGAACGGCCACTTCGGAGCTGCCGATGGATTTGATTCAGCAACTGGGGCCGCTGGCATTCGCCAGCCGGCTTAAAAGACTTGCCGAAAAATTGCATAAAGACGCGTCCGCCATATACCGTCAACAAAACCTGGATTTTCAGGCCAGGTGGTTTCCGGTCATGTACGCTTTATCACGCCGCAGATCGATGGCCATAACCGGACTGGCTAACGATCTGAACCTGACTCATCCGGCAATCAACCAAATCGCGAGCGAGATGACCCGTAAGGGGCTGTTGAAATCCATCAAGGGGAAAAATGACGAACGCCAGAGGTTCATAAGTTTATCCACAAAAGGCAGAGCTTTGATCACAACATTGGAGCCAATATGGCGCGAAATCAAAACCGCCACCGAGGAACTTATAAAGTCTTCGGACGAAAACTTCCTGGCCTCCCTAAGCTCCCTGGAAAACTCGCTAATTAGCAAAAGCATATATCATTGTGTGATCGCGCGCCTGAATAACGATCAATATAAGCAAATTGAGATCATCGATTATGAACCGGCTTTTATAAAGCATTTTAAGCAGCTTAACCTCGAATGGTTAAAAAAATATTTCAGGCTTGAACATTTCGATAGAAAAATCCTCGGCGACCCCGAAAACGTCATCATCAAACCGGGCGGCTTTATCCTGTTCGCGCGCCTTAACGGTAAGATTATCGGCACGGTCGCCATGAAAAAACTGAATGAATCGGTGTATGAATTATCCAAGCTTGCCGTCCGGCCGGAATATCGTCGGCACCGGGCCGGCCTGAAGCTCTGCCGGTTCGCCATAGATAGGGCAAAGGCTGCCGGTGCGCAAACCATAATCCTGGCCACGAGTCCCAAATTGCTTGCCGCCAATAATCTTTACGCTTCCCTGGGATTTGAAGATGGTGTCGATGCCTATGGAATCTTAAAAGGCGTGAAAAGAAGATCGATTGTAAAACAACTGAATCTTAAAAATCGGAAAGGGAAAACAAAATGAAAAAGCTGCGCAAATCTATAGGTCCAAAAAGGCTGCCGGCCGCAATGATCACCACCGCGCTGGCGCTGCTGCTGACTGCCTCGATGGCGTTTACTCAGACGGGAGGTCAGGAGGACAAACCCATCGATTCGAAAATGCAGGCGGAAATCATCGACAGCATTGCGCAGGCATTAAACGAGGTATATGTCTTCCCGGACGTCGCCAAAAAAATGGAAAAATATCTGCGCAAGCAATACAAAGATAAAAGCTATGCAGACCTGACCGGCATGCAGGATTTTACCAGGAAATTGACCGAAGACCTTCAGGAGATAAGCAAAGACAAGCATCTGCACGTTCATTTCGTGTCCGATGAGATAATTGCTCAACAGGTAGCTAATGATACCTTGACCGATGAGGCCAAAAAAAAGGAACTGGCGGAGGCCCGGCGCGATAATTTCGGCTTTAAGGAGGTCAAAATCCTCGAGGGGAACGTCGGCTATGTCGATTTCCGCTATTTTGCCGCGGCCGAAAAAGCCGGCCTGACCGCGATTGCCGCAATGAATTTTCTGGCCTATGCCGATGCCATTATTTTCGACCTTCGCCAGAACGGCGGCGGCCACCCCTCGATGATTCAGCTCATCTCCAGCTACCTTTTTGGTGAATCGGTGCATCTCAATGATTTTTACATCCGCAAAACCGATTCGTATAACCAGTTCTGGACGCCGGCATACGTTCAGGGGCCGCGCCTGACCGACGTCGATGTCTATGTCCTTACCAGCAAATACACGTTCTCGGGCGCCGAGGAATTCGCCTACAACATCAAAAATCTGAAACGGGGTACGCTCGTGGGCGAAACCACCGGCGGCGGCGCTCACCCGGTGGATCGAAGGGTATTTGCCAATCTGAACTGCTACATGTCCCTGCCTTTCGGGCGGGCCGTTAATCCGATTTCGCATACCAACTGGGAAGGCACCGGCGTAACGCCCGATATCGAGGCGCCCCAGGACCAGGCTCTCGAGATTGCCCACCTCGAAGCGCTGAAAAAACTCAAGGATAAAACCACCGATGAAGATCAACTTGCCCTGATCCAGTGGTCTATCGATGGCAAAAATATCCGCCTGCACCCGGTGGAAATCGAGCCGGCCCAGTTGCAGAAATATGTCGGTGTTTTCGGCCCCAGGACAATTACGTTTGAAGGAGACGGGCTGTATTATCAGCGGGAGGACCGGCCCAAATACAAACTGATCCCGATGGGCAACCATACATTCATGCTGGATGGCCTCGATTATTTTCGGCTGTTTTTCAAATCAAACGGCGACGGGCCCTTTGACGAGGTAGTCGGTCTTTACGATAACGGCCAAACCGACAGCAACAAACGGACGAATTAGGCGCAGTAGTGGTAGGTCGAAACCCCCGTGGTTTCGACTATTTTATTTATTATTTTGTAGGTCAAGACCCCTGTGGTCTTGACTATTTTATTTAACATCTTTCCCACAGCCCCGCTTAAGCGCGGTGGGTTACTCAAGCCCACCCGTTGGGTGGGGTACAAATGTGTGGGTTACCCAGTTTTTGATAAATGAGGATACTTGCAGCAATCACCGGGCGTTAAGCTATAATCAGCCGTCAAATATGCTATTCATAATTGCCCTAAATTCCGGCAATCGCTTACCATTGATCTCGACGGCCTCGCATAGACCATCGACTGCCTCGCCAGTGGAGATTAAGCTGCAAAATGACTGAGCCCTGGACGGCTTATCGGCTCCGGTTACACCATTAGGATAGTATGACTCAATAGTGCCCTTTTCCAATATGTAAACTTGATTATTGCGCAATTCTGCTATTAGATCTCTTTTCTTTTGCATTATTTCATTGCGCGATTTATCCTTCAAAACCTCAAGTCGCGGTTTAGTTGGCTTGAATTCAAATAACTTGTCCAAAAGCTCCACGACACGAGCGCCATTGTTGGCTTTGCGGGCTGTACTGATACTTTCGTACAGCGTCCTTGCACGGTCTCGCTGCAATTCTTCTTTAAGTAAACCAGGATCAGGAGTGCTTAACTTATTTTCGGCATCTATAATAGCGTCGATATCTTTGATTAATGCCGCGCGCAGATTTTTCGCGCATTCGGAAGGATAAAGTTTGTCGAAATCTTCTAGAAGAGCATCAAGATCAGTAATAACTGCAATATTCACTCCAAACCGATTAAAATAATCTGTATATCGCTTGAAGCTTCCTTTGCCAGAAATTTTAATTAAATTTGTTGACGTCGATTTGAAATCCCAACGTGAATCAAGCAATTGGGCAATGTGAGGGAATATGATTAGCTCGCTGTCACCTTCGACAAGTACAATTCGATTTGAGAAAAATGCTAGGTTACTACTCTCAAAGGAGATAATTTGGAATTTGTCCTTTTCGCTAATATCCGTCAGATCAATTGTAATGAACTCGCCAAAAGGTTTTAGATACTGCGCGTCCTTGCGTTTTATCGCCTTTAAGAAAGTCGTCGTATTGTCAGCCGAGAAGAACAATGGTGAATGAGTGGTAACGACTACCTGATGATTTCGTGAAATTAGGGATAGCGCATCGAACAGTATATTTTGTGCTTGAGGATGAAGATAAAGTTCAGGCTCTTCAAACAGAAACAAAAACTTCTCTCTCGTAGGTTTGGTATCCGCAGGGTCTATTCGCCAACTTGTGTCTTGGGATAACTGGACATAGCTCCGCAGGATGCTAAAGGTAATTGCCCTCTTAAAGCCATCGCCTTTGTCATCTACCGGCCCCTTCATTCCATCATCAGCGACGATAGTTGCACTTGAGAGAACCGTCTTAATTTCTGGAGGGGGTATTTCCAATTCGATCTTAACGTTCCTAAACGTTTCTTGAAGGTTTTTTTGAATTGTGTTTTCTATTTGGCGCACACGGTCTATCCGCCGATCAACTATCGTCCCGTCTTCCTGAATCTCGCGATTTAATTTTGCCCGCAGATTCTTAAAAATTTCAGCCTCTTCGCTTAGGTCCCCTTCAATTACATCAAGCAATATATTCAAGAGCTTGCCGAAGGATGTGCTTTCTTTGATCTTAAGCTCGTCAGCTAGGTCCTTAACCGCTGCGATATAAACCGGTTCGGGCAAGATAGACCGAATGCTATTATCAATGCCAGTTGGCAGTGCTAAATCTGTCAGTTCCATCTGATCCGGGGCAAGAGCGGCAATGTAGCGCCGTACGATCTCCTTGGCTTCCCCTTGTGTATTAATATTAGCCGCTTCATCAGCAGTTGTTGCTTCGCCGTAATGTTTTAACAGGCTTTCCCCTATCTGCCTGCCTTTCGTGCCCTTGAATATTTCATCGATATAATCATCCTTGTATTTTGGATCTCGCGGAACGTATGTTACTACGCGGAGTTTTGACGAACCATCGGTCGAATATCTTCGTGCCAAGACAAGCGTTTCCTCATTGATATACACTTCGAGCTTTTTTCGATGCTCCTCGGTCAAGTTATCAAGCAACTTTTTTGATATTCCGCCCATGGTTACTGTAATAAGAATATCCATAGTTGGATCATAAAATTCCGTTTTGCGAAGCTTAGAGCCATTTATAAATAACAGAAGAGCTTGAAGAAGTGAAGATTTGCCCGTATTGTTTTCGCCAATGGCGCAAACAAAATCGGATAGTTCGCATTCAGCTTCTCGCAACCCTTTATAATTTTTCACCGATATGTGGCTAATCTTCATTATTTTCTCCCATTAACGATGGTTACAATCTATTTGCACTTATAATATTTCCCGGCAATTCGCATTTCAATTGAAGCTTTTTTATATCAACTTTCCGAGTAGTAGCCCTCCCCCGGCAGCCTTAGCAGATCAGGAAGAATCGCCCCCTTCATCAAGTTCAAAGCCCGTATGCCGCGTTGCCAGAGGCCGCCGGCTACAAACTTAATCTTATAAAAATGGGCAATTGTGTCAAGGAAAATCTCCAAGAAATTGTCGAAACCGCAGGGGTTTCGACCTACCACCGGATGACCATTTGGACAAATCTGGTGGTTTGTCCCTACACCTACTGTGCCTATCGTGCCCCGCCTTCCCCGTTCCATATTTCGTGAAATCGTTCACAATTTTCGCTTGACAACTAAGGTTTGTCTAATTTTATTAGATATATATAACAGAAGGGAGAACGCGGCCATGCGCCTCTGGGGCGGCAGACATACGGCTCACCATATCCACCGGCCCTTGCATGCCTTCGGCCGAGCCGGCGATGAGCTTTATCTCGGCGACGGCAAAGTCGGCGAAAGCTATACCATGGTCGGTCTTGAGGGCGGGCAGGCGTTCCGCGAAAAACTTTATTCGATGGGCCTGAACCCGGGCGTCAAGGTCAAAATCCTGATCAACCCCGGGCACGGGCCGGTCGAAATCGAGGCCCGCCAGACCAGGTTGGCAATCGGCCGCGGCATGGCGGCAAGGATAATAATCAGGGGCAATGGCTCGTCATGACCGACAGATCGTCGTCGCCTTAACCGGCAACCCCAACTCCGGCAAGACAACAATTTTTAACAACCTGACCGGCGCCAATCAGCATGTCGGCAATTTCCCGGGCGTCACGGTCGAAAAAAAAGAGGGGTATCTCAGGTATAAAGATCACGACCTGCTGATAGTCGATCTGCCCGGCACCTATTCGCTGTCGGCCCACTCCCTCGACGAAGTTATCGCCCGCGACTTTATTATCAAGAACCGCCCCGACGTCGTCATCGATATCGTCGATGCCTCCAATATCGAGCGTAATCTCTATTTGACCACTCAACTCGCCGAACTCGATATCCCCATAATTATCGCTTTAAACATGAGCGACATGGCCCACGACCGCGGCATCAATATCGATAGCCATTACCTGGCGACGCTTTTGAATATTCCGGTGGTGCCGACTGTCGGCAACAAGAAAAAAGGGATGCGCGAGCTGCTGCAGGCAGTCGAGGCGATCATCGCCGCCGATAGTAAGGCCCAGCCGGCCAGGGTTCGCTACGGGCACGAGTTCGAAAAAGAACTCTCCGCAATTACTCAGGCTGTCGGTGAAAACGCCGCCTCAGCCAATGGTTATCGACCGAGGTGGCTGGCGTTGAAACTATTGGAGGGCGACGAAGAAATCACCGCGCGGCTGGCCGACGACGATTCTAACAAGCCGCTGCTGTCGCTCGCCGAACAAAGCCGGGACAGGCTGCAGACTCATTTCCGCGATGATCCGGCGGCGGTGATCACTGACAAACGCTATGGTTTTATCAGCGGCGCCTGTTCGGAGGCGATGACGATGACCGCCGAACGCCGCCACGACCTCTCCGACAGCATCGACAACCTGCTTATCCATCCGAATTTCGGCCTGCCGATTTTCGCGCTTTCGATGTGGCTGGTGTTCCACCTGACTTTCAGCCTCGGCGAAAAACCGATGGAGCTGATTGAATGGGCCGTCGGCGGCATTGCCGGTTTGGCGCAAAGGTTCATTCCCGACGGGCTGATAAAATCGATGATCATCGACGGCGTCATAGATGGTGTCGGCGGCGTGCTGGTTTTCCTGCCCAATATCATGCTGTTGTTTCTGGCGATCGCCGTCCTCGAGGACACCGGCTACATGGCGCGCGCGGCTTTCGTGATGGACCGGATCATGCACAAAATCGGCCTGCACGGCAAATCGTTTATCCCGATGATGATCGGCTTCGGCTGTTCGGTGCCCGCCTACATGGGCAGCCGCATTATCGAGGACAAAACCGACCGGTTGGTGACGATGCACGTGACCACGTTTATGAGCTGCGGGGCGCGGCTGCCGGTGTATATTTTGATCTGCGGCGCATTCTGGCCCGCCAACGCCGGCTCGGTTGTCTTTTCGATTTACGCCCTGGGCATCGTAGTTGCGGTGACATTGATCAAAATACTGCGCTCCACCCGGTTCAAGGGGATGTCAGCACCGCTGGTGATGGAATTGCCGCCGTATCGCATGCCGACTCTGCGCGGCCTCTTTCTGCACATGTGGGAACGGTCCTGGCTGTATCTGCGCAAAGCCGGCACGATCATTCTGGGGATTTCGATAATCATGTGGTTTTTGATGACCTTTCCGCAAAGCACACACTACAGCCGAGATTATCCAGCTCTGATCCGGAATACTGAAGGCTCTTTCACGAACGGCGCGATCAGCCAGAGTGAAAAAGATAATTCGATTACCGAATATAAAAACGAGATGGCCGCCGAAAAACTGGAGTACAGTTTCGCCGGCCGGCTGGGCAAGGCTTTCGCACCGCTGATCAAGCCCCTGGGGCTCGATTGGCGCATGGGGATTGCCCTTCTTTCGGGTTTTGCCGCCAAGGAGGTTGTGGTTTCCACTATGGGCACGGTTTATGGCGTCGGCCAGGCCGACGAAGGGTCGGAATCGCTACGCCGGAGGCTGGCCACCGATCCCGCCTATTCCAAATTAATCGCCTATGCTTTCCTGGTGTTCGTGCTTCTTTATATGCCGTGCATGGCGGCGATGGCCGTCTTCCTGCGCGAAACCGGCTCGTGGAAAGAGACGTTGTTTCAGATATTTTTCACCACTGCCCTGGCCTGGGGCATGGCGCTGATCGTCTATCAAGGCGGCAGGCTGCTCGGGCTCGGTTAGGAGGATTTTTTTATATGATTGAATACGCGATAGTTTTCGCCATCGTCGGCGCGGCTGCTTTCTATACGATCCGGAAACTGGCGGCCCAGACCAAGGGTCGAGGTTGTGATGGCTGCAGTTGCGCAAGCGGCGTAAACGAGAAACTTGAAAAATTGGTGAAGGCCGGCAATCTCACCGGGGACAAACTTCACGGCCATAAAAGCTGAACATAATGAAAGGCGGGTAAAGCAATGCCGGCAAAAATGCATAAATCCGTGGTCACTGGCCCTGAAATCGGGCGGCTTTCCGAAAGCCTCGAAGACTATATCGAGATTATCTACAAGCTGATCGCCGACCAGAAAGTCGCTCGCGTGCGGGATATCGCCCGGGCCAAAGCGGTCAAAATGTCCAGCGTAGTCAGCGCGCTAAAACGCCTGGGTCAGGAGAAGCTGGCCAAATATGAGGCGCGCGAGTTCGTGGAACTCACCCCCACCGGCAGCGATCTGGCCCGCCGCCTTCTGCGCCGCCACGATTTCCTGACTCGCTTCCTCATCGACGTCCTGCAGGTCGATCCCCGAATCGCCGAATCGGACGCCTGTTCGATGGAGCACGGGCTTAGCCTGGAAACGATGTCGCGGTTTTACGCCTTTTCGGAATTCATCCAGTCGCAATCGAACGGCCTTTACAACATCGTTGAATCATATAAAAAAGCTTTCGCAAAGAAACAACGGTCGCCGCGCAAAACCAAAAGTGCCCGCCCTATTGGGCCTAAACGCGGCAAATAGGATTGTAGGGGTCGATCTGAGATCGACCCGATCAAGGATTGTCTCTGGACTTTTTATTTCGGTGTTTTCCCTCCACCATAACGCAAAAATCTAATTGACTTCGCGCCACCTTTTTATTTTTTACTCGATACCTTAAATCATCCATAACCACCAAAGGAGTACGACATGAACGGTATCGCTCACATCGAAATCCCCTCCAGAGATTTTGCCAGGGCCCAGAAATTTTACGGCGGCGTTTTCGGCTGGAAGTTCCAGGAGATGAAACAGATGAACTACATGACCTTCGAGGCCCCCTCCGGCGTTAACGGCGGATTCGATACCAAGGCCGAAATTGCCGCCAAACCCGGCATTTCGCTTTATATCGAGGTTGAGGATATTCCGGCTACCATAAAAAAAGCTGAAAAACTGGGCGGCAAAACCGCGGTGCCGAAAACCCAGATCTCCCCGGAAATTGGCTTTTTCGCTTTCATTGTCGATCTTGAGGGCAATCAGATCGGCCTCTGGTCCAGAAAATAGCCCAGCCAAATCGCCACCCGACCATCGTGTCGTGTGCTTTAGACATTTGAATTTAACGTGCAGGGCAGGAGCCATGTTCTCCTGCCTTTTTCTGCAGGGATCGATCTCAGATCGACCCTTCATGGCGGGCCGGCTTCGGTCTGACCCTATCGCACTTTCAGCCCGGCAATCTTGACGGCCCCGCGATGGTAACCATCCGGGAACAATTTTTCCAGGTCATCCAATTCTATGCCGAGGTTTTCGCAAGTCTCGTACACGGTTGGAACCTTCATCGATGAATCATAATATTCGCGAAGGAATTTGATGACCTGCCAGTGCTTGTCGGTCAGCTTGCCGTCGTTGATTTTCATATCGTAGGCTCGGTGGGCGGCCCAGATTTCATCCCAGTCGTCAGGATTGACCAGAAAGCCGCGGACATCGACAGCGTAGGTTTTGCTGGTCGAAATCACATTGAGGTCTTCCGCGGAGCTTGGCAGATAGGTCTGTCCCAGGAAGCCTTCTCTATAGGTTATGCCCGCCAGTTTGCAGGCTCCCCGCAGGTAGCCGGTGGAGAAAAGCTTTTTTAACTCCCGGCGGCTCAGGCCGTTCGCCCGGCAGGTTTCGTACACCAGCGGGCAGCGCCCGGTTTTGTGAAACGTCTGCCGGATATAGTTTATCACGTCCCAGTGTTCTTTGGTCAGACCGTTGGTGATTCCCAGTTTTAGAGCCAGGCCCTCCGCAAAGCTTTCGTTCCAGCTATGGAAATCCACCAGAAAATCGTTGTCATCAACCTCATAGGATTTGTTGTTATAGGCGAATCTACTCATGGCAAACACTCCTTCCCCTGAACACCGATTAAGACACCTTCACGTAATCTTTTTTTCATCGCCGGAGACTTCCGTTAATGTCTCCGGATGGCTTTTTTCAAGAATATTTCAGAATTCTTATATAGACAAGCGCCGCCATTATTATACATGGCGGAATCTGCAAAATCAATCAATATTAGCCCACATGCCCCGCCCGCAGATCGGCGCAGACGTCGATCACCGATCCATCCGAATGAGCTTTTCACGTAGGGGCGTGCCGGAAGGCATCCCTATCGGGATATCGCATACGCCCGTTTTGAGTCATGGCAATAATCATAGGGGCGAATTCAATTCGCCCCCCCGCTACTAATAACTCTGAAGACATTGCCTGTTCTTCGGGGTTTTTTTGTGCCAGAAGTGGTAGATTCTCTGCCGATCCGGCAGGCCCATATTGGGCAGGCCCGACGTCGATTTTGCCTA
>Ga0299912_10000507_pt1 | contig 33015 bp, 35 predicted proteins | sample RVTome_2_FD_207667 | JGI IMG/M metagenome (GOLD analysis project Ga0299912, IMG submission 207667) | Soil microbial communities from uranium-contaminated site in the Upper Colorado River Basin, Wyoming, United States - RVT95D214 (version 2) ... | reverse complement strand
CTGCGATCATTTGTTCGCATGGGCTCGAAGTGAAGGTGCATGCCTTTTTGGATGGGCGCGATACGCCGCCCAAAAGTGCGGCGAGCCTGCTGAAGCGTTTTGTTTCGGAAATCCGCTATATGAAGGGCGTTTCCATCGCCACGGTGATTGGCCGCTATTGGGCCATGGATCGCGACAAACGCTGGGACCGGGTGAAAAAAGCTTACGACTGCATGGTTGATGGTGTGGGCGTGCGCGCACAAAACGCCGTGAGCGCCGTTAAGGCAGCCTACGAAGGCGGAAAGACGGATGAATTCGTCGAGCCCACGCTCATTGGTGAGTATGCCGGAATGAAAGACGGCGATGGCATCTTGATGGCCAATTTCCGCGCCGATCGGGCGCGGGAGATCCTCACCGCCCTGGCCGATCCGAAATTCGACGGATTTAAGCGTTCGCGCGTGATCGTTTTTGCCGCCCGCGCGGGTATGGTGGAATATTCCGATCAGCTTAAATCTTATTTCCCGGCCATCTTTGGGCCGGTGGAAATTACCGATCTGCTTTCCGAGGTGATTTCCAAGGCGGGCTTGACCCAACTGCACACCGCCGAAACGGAAAAGTATGCGCACGTGACGTTCTTTTTTAACGGCGGACGCGAAGAACCGTTTTCCGGCGAAGAACGCATCATGGTGCGCTCGCCCAATGTCGCCACTTACGATTTACAGCCCCAAATGTCCGCCCCCGAAGTCACCGATAAATTGGTGGCGGCCATTGAAAGCGGAAAATTCGACTTTATCGTCGTCAATTACGCCAACGGCGACATGGTGGGGCATACCGGCATCTTGGAGGCTGCGGTGAAGGCGGTCGAAGCCGTGGACGTGTGTTTGGGCCGTCTTGAAAAAGCGGTGCGCGATGCCGGGGGCGTGATGATCGTCACCGCCGATCATGGCAATTGCGAAAAAATGCTTGATGGCGCCCAGCCTCATACCGCGCACACGCTGTATCCGGTTCCCGCCGTGTTGGTGAACGCGCCCGCATGGGCGCGCGGCCTACACAATGGCGGGTTGGCCGATTTGGCGCCGACCCTGTTGCATCTGTTGGGACTGGATGCGCCGAAGGCCATGACCGGCCACAGTTTGATTGATACGGATGGGACTTCGGGTGAAAAGACGATCTCCATCGCCGAATAAGGTGCGTGTGCGCACGTGGGTCCTGGCGCTGTCGTTGGGACTGTACGTCCCGTCGGCGCTGGCCCAAACGGGGACGGGTTCGGCATCCAAACTTCAAGACGTCGAACGCAAAATTCAATCTCAGCAAGCCGAAAGCGAACGTCAAAAAGCGCGCGCCGAGGAACTGAAAGCCGAGATGGATGCCGTCAATGCGGAATTGATCGCCGCCGCCAAGCGCGTCCAGGAACAAGAATTTCTGGTGGCCGAGCTGGAAACGGAACTGGCCCGCCTAGAAAACGAAGCCCATCAAAAGACACAGCAATTGCGTGAACGCCGCCAACAATTTTCCGGGGTGGTGATGGCGCTCACGCGCATTGCCCGGTTTCCGACCGAGGCCTTGATCGCGCAACCGCTGCCGCCCGAAGATACGGTGCGCTCGGCCATTTTGTTGCGCGCCGCCGTGCCCGCGATTGAGGCGCGGGCGGTCAGCCTGCAAGGTGAATTACAGGAATTGGCGGTTTCCCGCACCGAGGTGCAAGACCGCCGCACGGCGCTGCAAAGCGCCGCAGATCGTCTGCGCGCCGAAGAAGGGCGCATCGAGGCCATCCGCAAACAAAAGGCGGCCTTGCGCGCCGAAGCCATTTCCAAAAGCCGCGCAGCTCAGTCTCAGGCCAACAAATTGGCGCGCCAAGCCAAAGACATTCGCGATTTGATGGACCGTTTGGCCAGCGAAAGCAAAAAAGCCGAAGCGAAGGCCGTGGCCGAGGCTAAAGCTCAGGCTCAGATTAAGGCAGCACAGGCCAAAGCGCCGTCGCAACTGCATGTAAAGCCCGAATCGCGCGCCGATGCTTCCGACGCCACGCCATCCGTGGATGTCGCGGCCCTAAGCGGCATAGGGTCGATTTCCAAGGCCCGCGGCAGCCTGCCCTTTCCCGTCGTGGGCAAGCTGGTGGGGCTGTACGGCCAGACTTTGGACGGTGGTCAGACCCGCAGGGGTTTGTCGCTGCAAACCCGAGATGGCGCCCAAGTCATCGCCCCTTTTGATGGAAAAGTGGTGTTTGCCGGGCCTTTTCGCGGGTATGGGCAGCTCTTGATCATCGATCACGGCGAGGGATATCATAGTCTTCTTGCCGGGTTGGGCCGCATCGATACGACAATTGGCCAGCCGGTTTTGGCCGGTGAACCGGTTGCGGTAATGACCGGCGGCGATAACCGTAGTTCTGGCGAACAGGCGATACTTTATGTAGAGTTTCGTCGCGACAACCAGCCCATTAACCCCCTGCCATGGCTTGCATCACGTAAAGGAATACCTAAGGGATGATCACTCGTACTGTTACCGTCACGGCATTGGCGGGATTGTTGTTTTTTTCGCAACCGATGGCGCCGATCTTTGCCGCCGATGAAGCCGCTGTTCCAGCCGCGAAGCCGGAAGATACCTATCGGTTGATGCAACTGTTTGGCAACGTGTTTGAGCGTGTGCGCGGCGATTATGTCGAGCGTCCATCGGACAAAGCGCTGATCGAATCCGCCATCAATGGGATGCTGAGTTCGCTCGACCCGCATTCTAGCTATATGAACCCTGAAGCGTTCAAAGAAATGCAGGTCCAAACAAAGGGCGAGTTCGGCGGACTGGGCATTGAAGTCACCATGGAAAACGGCGTGGTTAAGGTGGTCTCACCCATTGATGACACCCCTGCGGCGCGCGCCGGATTGCAGACCGGCGATTTGATTACGCACATTGATGACGAACCGGTACTGGGCATGAACTTGTCCGAAGCCGTCGACAAAATGCGCGGACCGGTGGGCTCCGAGATCAAGATCAAAATTTTCCGTGAAGGCAGCGACCCGTTCGACGTAACGCTTTTGCGTGCCGTGATCACCATCCGTTCGGTGCGTTCGCACTTGGAAGGCGACATCGGTTATGTGCGCATCACGTCGTTCAACGAACAGGCTTTTCAAGGTCTGGATAAAGCGGTGAAAGATTTTAGTGTGACCTTGAAAAAGGATAACAAAACGCTGCGCGGCTTGGTGTTGGACTTGCGCAACAATCCCGGCGGTCTGTTGGATCAAGCCGTTGCGGTATCGGATGCCTTTATGGTGCGGGGCGAGGTGGTATCGATCCGTTCCGAGCAGCATCCCGAAGACGCTCAGCGTTTCAACGCCCGACCCGGTGATATCATTAGCGGCCTGCCTTTGGTGGTGCTGATCAATGGCGGTTCGGCTTCGGCGTCGGAAATCGTCGCCGGGGCGCTGCAAGATCAAGGCCGCGCCATCATTATGGGCACCAAGTCGTTCGGCAAAGGCTCGGTGCAAACCATCATCCCGCTCAGCGGCGGTGAAGATGGAGCCATGCGCATGACCACATCGCGCTACTACACGCCATCGGGGCGCTCCATTCAGGCGGTCGGCGTTTCGCCGGATATTGAAGTGAAGCAGGCCAAGTTGGAAGTGTTGGAGCCGGAAGCCCAGCGTCGCGAACGGGATCTGCGCGGCGCGCTGGATAAAGAAAACGGTGCGCCTAAAGAAGCCGATGCGCCCAAAGAAAATGGCGCCGATGCTGGTGCTGGCGTTCAGACTGGCGCCGAGGCCGATGCTGCGGCGGACGATTATCAATTGACCCGGGCGCTCGATATGATCCGGGGTATTACTCTATTTGGCGGCGCGACCAACCCGGCAGGTGGGTGATTTGAGGCAATTGGGGGACACGGTTTAGTGAAGCTTCCGTTCACCATCAAATTGGGTGCGGCCAGGGGCGTGTTCGCGCGCCTGAACCCATTGGGTCTTCTGCGTAAGATCAAGTCCAAGCTTCCGGCTAAATTGGGCGGCAAAGGAAAGGCCGCCAAAAAAGCACACGATGAAGACGCCCTGGACGACGAAGATATGTTCGGCGATCTGGGCGATCTTGATGCGCTTGACGCTGCCGCGAAGGAACGTTTGCGCGAAAAGGCTGAGGGTGAAGATGATGATGAAGCGGTGGATTACACCACGGACGCCTACACCACCGACAAAGAGGTAAACCTTGACGGAATGACCAGTGGCGGCGGCGGTGCTGCCGCACCGCAGGAATCGCAATTTCCCGATCTGGATGACGACGACGCTGAAGATGACGATGACGACAAACCGCTTGGCGGTATCGACTTGTCGAGCATTCAGGCGATGCCGGATTTTGACGACGATGCCGAAAACGATGAAGACGACGCCGCCAAAGCGAAATCCAAGAAAAAGAAGTTGCTGCTGATTGCCGGCGGCGGCGTTGCCGTCGCCGTGCTGATCGGCGCGGCCTCTTGGCTGTTGTTGGGGGGTGAAAATGTATCGGATCAATCCAGCGCCGAAAATCCGGCGGTGATGCACGATGCTGTGGTGAGCTTGGATAACGTGCCGCTGGTGTCCCAGGGTTTACCCGGTTCTGCTGCACAGATGGCTCAGGACAATTCGTCGGAACCGACCCCGCCGTCGGGCGGCGATATGCCCGAACAGGGCGGTGGCGAAACGGCCAGCGCCATGAGTGCGGCGGATGCAGCGCTTGCGCAATTGGGCCTGAATGTAATGCCGGACCCCGGCGCGGGGGTCGTGGTGCCGTCCGCCACTAAAAGTTCGTTTACCAGCGTGCCGGCGGCTCCGGCGGGAACGCCGTTGGAGGCGGCTCCGAACGTCAGCGTTTCCGAGCAAACTGATTTGGGCGTTTTGCCCAAGATCGCCGAAGATGGCCTTACCGCTTATGATGCCTATGCGCGCCCCGAACCATTGATGGACGCCGCCAAGCCCAAAATCGCCATCATCCTTACGGGAATAGGCCTGTCGCGCGCCGCAACCGAAGCCGCCCTTGCCGCCATGCCTGAAGATGTGACCTTATCGCTGGACGTTTATGCGCGCGGGTTGGATTTTTGGGTTGCCCGGGCGCGGGAAGATGGTCATGAAATTTTGTTGAGCCTGCCGTTGGAGTCCGAAGCCTTTCCGTTTAGCGACCCCGGCCCCGAAGCGTTGAAGGTACTCAATGCGCCGGGAGAAAACGTCAAAAAGTTGGAATTTATCCTTACCCGCACCATGGGATATTTTGGCGTGCTGGCGGACCATGGTGGAAAATTTTTGGTTGTTGAAGAACAAGTCAAGGTGTTGGTGGAGCAGTTGAAAAAACGCGGTTTGATGTATGTCGATGGCGGTGCGCCAGGGTCTCTCGGTTCGCGCACGGCGCACAAGCTCGATGTTCCGTGGGCGGCGGTCGAAATGAACTTGGATCAGGCCCAGGGCCGCGCCGAACTGGAGCGTCAGTTGCAGGATTTAACCGATCTGGCGCAAAAACGCTCTATCGCCGTGGCGCGCGTTTCCGCCACGCCGCTCAGTTTGGCGGTGCTGGGGGCTTGGATTGCGTCGTTGGATCAAAAAGGTTTCCAGTTGGTTCCCCTGTCGGCTCTGGCTAAAAAACAAATCATCAGATAAAAGCGACCATGACCAAGAAACATGACCTTCCGTATCGTTTGGGCGTCGGCGCCGTGTTGATCAACGCCGACGGTTTAGTGTTGGTCGCGCAGCGTCTCGATACGCCCGGCGACGCCTGGCAGATGCCTCAGGGCGGCATCGATAAAGGCGAAGATCCTCGCGAAACCGTATTGCGCGAACTGCAAGAAGAAATCGGCACCGCTAACGCCAAAATCATTGGCGAAACGGATGGCTGGTTGACCTATGATTTGCCGAAGGAAATTCGCAAATCGATTTGGAAGGGTCGGTACCGGGGGCAGAAGCAAAAGTGGTTTGCATTGCGGTTTTTGGGAAACGATGCCGACATCGACCTGAATGCGCATAAGCATCCGGAATTTTCCGCCTGGAAATGGGTGGCGTTCCAAACCGTTCCCGATCTGATTGTGCCGTTTAAACGCACGCTGTATCAAGACATCGTCGATACGTTTCAACATTTGACCGTCTGCGATAAATAAATCACAGCCCGGACAAGGATAAATCAAGATGACCTATTTACAGTTGTTGGCGGGGTTTGTGCTGTTGCTTGGCGGCGCCGAATTTTTGGTGCGCGGCGCGGTGGCGGTGGCGGCCAAAATGGGTCTTTCGGCGATGTTGATCGGGATGACGGTAGTCGGGTTCGGCACCTCTGCGCCGGAATTTGTGGTCAGCCTCAATGCCGCGATCGATGGTTCGCCGGGCATCGCGATGGGTAATGTCGTTGGTTCCAATATTGCTAACATCTGGTTGATTTTGGGCGCCACGGCGCTTTTTACGCCAGTGGTGGTGGATACTCAGGCGGTGATCCGCGACGCCATGATGCTGATGGGCAGCACCATTTTGTTCGTATTTTTTTGTTTGTTCGGAACGATCGAACATATCGCGGGCGGCGGATTGATCTTGCTGCTGCTGGGGTATTTTTTGCGGTCATATTTACGTGAGCGCGCCGATGGCGCCGCCAGCGCACATTTGCATGAACGCGAAGCCGAGGAATTTCAAGACATCCCCATGCGCCCCTGGGCGGCGTGGGGGAGCGTTTTGGGCGGATTGGCGGCGGTTGTATACGGTGCGGATTTGCTGGTGGGCGCAGGCACGACGCTGGCGCGCGATGCGGGCGTATCGGAAGAGGTCATCGGCCTGACCTTAATCGCCTTTGGCACCTCACTGCCGGAATTGGCGGCTTCGGTGATGGCGGCGTGGCGCGGCCATGCCGACGTAGCCATCGGCAATGTCATCGGTTCCAACCTGTTCAATATTTTGGGTGTGGCGGGCGGCGTGGCGGCGTTGACGACGTTGCCGGTGCCGGAACAAATCGGCGGGTTTGATCTATGGGTGATGGTCGCCGCCACGTTTATGATCTTGGCTTATTTGACCTTGAGCGTGCGGTTGCGGCGTCGCGACGGCTTGTTGTTCGTCGGTATTTATGGCGTTTACATATTTGTTCAGGTGACGGGCGTGGATCGCGCTATGGCATGGTTTGGCTGGGTTTGATGCGCTCGTTTGGTCCCTCAATACTCTTGCATAAGGGGTGGGTTTCGCTCATTCTCCGGTCATGACTTCACACGGACACCCCAATGTATTGATTACCGGCGCCGCACATCGAATTGGCCGCGCTATCGCCTTTGATTTGGCTGCGCACGGTTATGGCGTGGCGATCCATTATTATAATTCCGAAAATACGGCCCGGGAATTGGTCGACGCCATCCACGGCGTTGGCGGGCGCGCCGTGGCGGTGAAAGCCGATTTGGGCGATGAGGCTCAGGTTAAGACCCTTATCCCTGCGGCTAAGGACGTGTTGGGGCCGTTGACGGTGCTGGTCAACAATGCCTCGGTCTTTCAAAACGATACGGCGCAAAGCGCCACGCGGGAAGGCTGGGATACGCATTTCAACGTGAATTTGCGCGCCCCCTTCGTATTGTCGCAGATGTTTGCGGCCCAAGTCCCCGACGGCTTGGAAGGCAACATTATCAATATCTTGGATCAGCGGGTATGGAATTTAACGCCGTTTTTCATGTCGTATACGCTGTCTAAATCGGCGCTGTGGACCATGACGCAGACTTTGGCGCTGGCGTTTGCGCCCATTGTGCGCGTTAATGGTATCGGTCCCGGCCCGACGCTCAAAAACGAACGCCAATCGGAAGAAGATTTCGCCCGGCAGTGGTCGGAAACGCCGTTGAACCGGCGGGTCATGCCCGATGAAATTGCGGATGCGGTGCGCTTTATCATTCATGCGCCATCCATGACGGGGCAAATGATTGCCCTTGATTCTGGACAACATTTAGGATGGGCGCAGGCGTCCAACCTCAACCCGCCCCGTGAGTAAGGGCAAAAATTAAGGTCTCGCCATGACCAAATCCACCTTTCGCTTGATTACGCCGCCTTCCATCGCCGATGCGCGCAGTGGCATTCGTCATGTGTTCGTGCGCGATCTGGTGCAAATGTGCGCCATCGGCGTGCATGCTCATGAACGCCAAGGACCGCAGCGCGTGCGCCTGAATTTGGACTTGGCGGTGTATGAAGGCGAGGCCAGCCAAGTTGCGGACGACATCAAAAATGTCGTTTGTTATGAAGAAATCACCAACGCGGTGCGGGCCGTGTGTCGTCGCGATCACATTAATTTGGTGGAAACCCTGGCCGAAGACGTCGCCAGCGTCTGTTTACAGCATGCGCAAGTGCGCTCTGTGCGCGTCCGGGTAGAGAAATTGGATGTGTTCGAAGACGTTTCCAGTGTCGGCGTTGAAATTGAGCGCTTTAATCCGGAAGTATAGTTTAGGCTATTGTAAAAGTATTGTGACGCGGATTTGAATAGCGGCGGCATTGGTTTTTTGTTCACCGGTTTTCAACAGCTCATTGCATTCTTAATTTTTACGTTACATGGACTTGTCGGGACCTCGCGGCAGGCCGGAAGCGGTCGAAATAACTAAAAAAAGTATAAAATTCAATACATTATGTTTTTGCTTAAAAAATAAGCAAATCGCATAATATTAAGGACTCTCAAGGGATGCTCCTTAACTTTGACCTTTACCCACAATTTTATCCACAATCGGCGTGGATAGTTTTAACCCTTTGTTAGGAAGCGCAAAGGTCAACTGTCTGAAAGGACTAGAAAGCTTGTTTCCCAAAGAGGAATGGGCGAATTTCTGCCATGTCGAAAACTGCCCCACCAACCGAAGCCGCAAGCGATAATGCATCCAATACGGGCGCTGCCGATACGGGTGTGCATATCATTGCGCAGTATCTGAAAACCTTGCCCGCCAAGCCGGGGGTCTATCGCATGATGGGCGCGGACGGGCGGGTGCTTTATGTGGGCAAGGCTAAGGCGCTGAAAAACCGCGTCGCCAGCTACACCAAACCCGAACGGCTGAGCGTGCGCATTCGGCGCATGGTGGCGCAGACCGCTTCCATGGAGTTTGTCACCACCCATACCGAGGCCGAGGCTTTGCTGTTGGAAGCCAACCTGATTAAGAAATTGGCGCCGCGTTATAATATTTTGCTGCGCGACGACAAAAGCTTTCCGGAAATCCTGTTGACCAAGGACCATGCCTTTCCCCGGGTTTTGAAGCATCGTGGCGCGCATAAGCCGGGTGGAGAGTATTTCGGCCCGTTCGCCAGCGGTTGGGCGGTGAACGAGACCTTGACGATCTTACAGCGCGCTTTTTTGCTGCGCACCTGCACCGATAGCATTTTCGCTAGCCGCACAAGGCCGTGCCTGTTGTACCAAATCAAGCGCTGCTCCGGTCCGTGTGTCGAAGGCAAGGTTTCCAAGGTGGAATACAACGCTTTGGTCGATGAAGCGCGGCAGTTTTTGGCCGGCAAAAGTCAGGACATCCAAAAGCGCCTTGCCGCCGAAATGCAGGCGGCCAGCGATGCCCAGGATTTTGAGTGCGCCGCCGAACTGCGTGATCGTATCCGTGCGCTGACCCGGGTACAGCAACATCAAGACATCAATCCGGGCACGGTTACGGATGCCGACGTGGTGGCGCTGCACCAAAAGGGCGGACTGAACTGCGTGCAGGTGTTTTTTTTCAGAGGCGGGCGCAATTACGGCAATCGCGCATTTTTTCCCACCCAGGCTCAGGATGAAGACGCCACGGCGGTGCTGGAAGCGTTCTTGGGTCAGTTTTATGCTAAACATCCGCCGCCGAGCGAGGTGCTGCTCAGCCACGCGATCCCCAATGCAGACCTTGTCGCCGATGCTCTGGCCGTGCGCGCCGGGCGCAAGGTGAAATTGACGCATCCCATTCGTGGGGATCGTTTGAATCTGGTCAACCATGCCACCGACAATGCGCGCGAAGCTTTGGCGCGACGCTCGGCGGAGCGGGCGACCCAGGAACGCATGCTCGATGAACTGGCTCGGCTGTTGGGGATGGATCATCCGCCCCGGCGTGTTGAAGTGTACGATAACTCCCACGTTTCGGGTACACATGCGGTGGGCGCAATGATCGTCGCGGGGCAGGAAGGTTTTATCAAGAACGCGTATCGTAAGTTCAATATTCAGGGTGCGGCCAATGTGCAAGTCGACGCGGATGGTTACATGGCGGGCGACGATTACGCCATGATGCGCGAAGTGCTGACCCGGCGCTTCAAACGCGCGCTCAAAGAGGTCGATGATAACGACGGTGCGCGGGGCGCCGATTGGCCTGATCTGTTGCTGATCGATGGCGGGCTGGGCCAGTTGGGCGTGGCGCTGGAAGTGTTGGAGGAACTCGGCATCGAAGACGTGACGGTCGCGGGCGTGGCCAAGGGGGTGGATCGCAATGCCGGGCGCGAACGGATTTTTCTGCCCGGCCAAGCGCCAAAATCGCTGGGGGAACGCGATCCGGTGCTGTATTTCATTCAACGCTTGCGCGATGAGGCGCACCGATTCGCCATCGGCGCCCACCGGGAGCGGCGCGCCAGTGCGCAAACCCACTCCAAATTGGATGATATTCCGTCGGTGGGGGCGCGGCGCAAAAAGGCGTTGCTGCATCACTTCGGTTCGGCCAAAGCGGTGCAAGAGGCAGGTTTGGCCGATTTGGAAGCGGTGGACGGGATTTCCAAATCCACCGCCAAACGCATATATGACTGGTTTAATGCAGGGTCATAACTTGGTAAAACCAGCCGTGGCGTCAACCTGAAAAAGTCCGTACATTTAACTCATGGTTCTCAACATACCCAATATTCTGACCGTTTCGCGCATCATCGCCATTCCGGTGGTGCTGCTGTTTATTTATTGGGGCGGGGAGAGCGGCAATTGGTTGGCGTTGGCGGCATATACCTACGCCTGCATCACCGATTTCTTTGACGGCTATCTGGCCCGCGCGTGGCATCAACAATCCGCATTCGGTCGGTTTTTGGACCCGATCGCCGACAAGCTGTTGGTGGCGGGCGTGTTGTTCATGTTGGTGGGGGTCAAAACCATAGAGGCGGTGCATATTCTGCCCGCGGCGATCATTCTCAGCCGGGAAATATTGGTGTCAGGATTGCGCGAGTTTTTAGCCGAAGCCCGCGTCGGCTTGCCGGTCAGTTTGTTGGCCAAGTGGAAAACCACCATTCAGATGCTGGCGTTGGGGTTCTTGATCGTCGGCCAAGTCGGGCCGGATTTCGGCTTCGCCACCACCTGGGAAATCGGCATTGCCGGGCTGTGGGTGGCCGCCGTCATCACCTTGATTACGGGCTATGATTATTTGCGCGCCGGGCTGAAACACATCGCGCAATCCGATGCAAATAATGATGGCCCGAGCGGAGACGCTTAGATCATGGCGGGTCTGCAAGACGACTGTTTCCGGATCGGCGACGAACTTATGCCCTTTGATGAAGGGTTGAAGATTCTCAAGGCGCGCGCTCATGTCGTCGTCGGCAGTGAAACGGTAACGCTCGCCAAAGCTTTGGGGCGGGTTCTGGCCGAAGACATTCAATCGCCGTTGAACGTTCCGCCGCACGATAATTCCGCGGTGGATGGATACGCCGTGAACGCCGCCGATCTGTCGAACGTCACCGAAACCCGCCTGCCCGTTACCGCGCGTATCGCTGCAGGCCATCTCTTGGGGCGGCGCGCTGAACCCGGCGAGGCGGTGCAAATTTTCACCGGCGCACCGATGCCGGACGGAATGGATACCGTCTTCATGCAAGAAGATGTGGCGCTCGATGGCGATGCAGTTTTGTTGCCGCCGGGCATTAAAGCAGGCGCGAACCGTCGTTTAAAAGGCGAGGATGTTTGCCAAGGCGATACGGTCTTACGCGCCGGACAAGTGCTGCGCGCTCAGGAAATAGGGCTGGCGGCATCGGTGGGCGTCGGCCAGCTTAAGGTTCGATCCCGCCTGCGCGTGGCGGTATTTTCTACGGGCGACGAAGTCGCCGATGCATCATCGGGCGCAATCCAACCGGGCGCGATCTATGACGCCAACCGCCATTCCATCGCCGCGCTGCTGCGGGGGCTGGGGTGCGAGGTTACGGATCTGGGTATTTTGTCGGATAGGGTGGGCGAAATCCGTTCCGCCCTGCACGATGCCGCACCGGGGCATGATCTGATTTTGACCTCCGGCGGCGTTAGCCTTGGTGAAGAAGATCACATCACCCATGTGGTCGAAAGTTTGGGCTCCATCGATTTTTGGCGGTTGGCCATCAAGCCGGGCCGCCCTATGGCTTTGGGCAAGATTTCCGACACCGCATTCGTCGGATTGCCCGGAAATCCGGTGGCGGCGATGGTGACATTCATGCGCATCGCCCGTCCGTTGGTGTTGATTTTATCGGGACGCACGAATGTCGATCCGCATGTGTTTAAGGTACCCGCAGGCTTTGCAATGCAGAAAAAAACCGGTCGCCGCGAATGGCTGCGCGCCAGCTTACAGACGGACGCAGGCGGCACACTGCGGGCGATGAAGTATCCGCGCCAGGGTGCGGGCGTGTTGACATCGATGGTGGCGTCTCATGGGTTGGTCGAACTGCCCGAAGATGTGGCGACTGTCAGCGAGGGCCAGTTGGTTGATTTTATCCCCTATTCGGAGATGACGCAGTGAAGGTTTTGTACTTTGCGTGGGTGAAGGAAAAAGTCGGCGTGAACGAGGAAACGCTTCGCTTGCCGGAGGGTGTGCGCGATGTTGCGGGGCTGGTGGCGGTATTGAAAGGGCGCGGTCAAGGGTTTGCTGAGGCCTTTTCCGACGAGGCCATTGTGCGTGTCGCGGTCAATCAAGAGCATGTCGGTTTTGATCACGCTCTGGCGGATGGCGACGAAGTGGCGTTCTTCCCCCCCGTGACCGGAGGGTAACGGCGATGATTTTTGTGCAAGAACACGATTTTGACCCAGGCGAAGAGATCGCTAAGCTATCGGCCGGAAATGCACATGTCGGCGGGGTGTGCGCATTTGTCGGGCTGGTGCGCGATTTTGCCGACGAAGGCGCACTTGCCGCGATGACGCTGGAACATTATCCGGGCATGACGCAAAAACAATTGGAAGCGATCGAACTAGAAGCCTTGAAGCGCTGGCCGCTGGAAGCGACGGTGATCATCCATCGTTATGGCCGACTGGAGCCGGGGGACCGTATCGTTTTGGTCGGCGCAGCATCGGCGCACCGGGAAGCCGCGTTTGAGGCGTGCCATTTTCTGATCGACTGGCTTAAGACCAAAGCGCCATTTTGGAAAAAAGAAGAAAATCAAAGCGGTGAGCATTGGGTCGACGCCAAGCATAGCGATGACGCGGCGGCCCTGCGCTGGAACAAGACATAAAGGGGTACGGTTATGGCGGACAAGCCGGGCAACATGAACAGCGCGGAAAAAGAATCTGAACGCGCCAAGGCCATTACGGCCTATTTGAATATTGATTTCATCAAAAGCCGGGCGGGCCGCCCGTTGCGTATTCTATCGGAGTTTTTGGAGCCTGAAGCGCGTTTTGAGCGCCTTCACATCTCGGACACCATTGTATTTTTTGGCTCTGCGCGCATTCGTTCGCGAGAAGTGGCGGAGGCCGCCTTGGAATCGGCCAAGAAGCACGGTGGTGACATTCAACGCGCCGAGCAGACGCTGGAAATGTCGCGTTATTATGAAGAAGCGCGAGCATTAAGTTGCCGCCTTACCGAATGGTCCAAGGGATTAAAAGGAAAGGTTAAGCGGTTTGTGATTTGTACCGGCGGCGGCCCCGGCATTATGGAGGCGGCGAACCGGGGCGCTCATGACGCTAAGGGTGAAAACGTCGGACTCAACATTGCGCTGCCGTTTGAGCAAAGTGGAAATCCCTACAGCACGCGCGAATTGACCTTTTCTTTTCATTATTTTTTCATGCGTAAGTTTTGGTTTGCTTACCCGGCCAAGGCGGTGGTGATCTTTCCCGGCGGTTACGGCACGATGGATGAGTTCTTTGAATTGATGACGCTGGTTTCAACCAAAAAAATGGTCAAGCCTATGCCGGTCGTGTTGTATGGAACGAAGTATTGGGATGAAATTTTGAATCTTGATGCGATGGTGAAGTACGGCACCATTTCACCCAGCGACTTGGAACTGTTTTACCGCACCGACAGTGTTGATGATGCGTTTGAATTTATCACCGCCAAGCTCAGCGAACATCACATCGACAAACCCGGCGGCGCGATGTGAGTTCCGTACTTAATAAAAAACCGGATGCAGAAATGATCTGCGTCCGGTTTTTAGCTTTACGTAAGGTGTTCGGTCTAAAAATATTATTGCGCCGCCGCTTCGATTGGCGTGCGCCCGACCAGTTTTTCATAATCTGCGCGCAACGTTTTGGTGATGTCGCCGACGGTATAGGCGTGGTCGTCGATTTTGCCCACCGGGGTAACTTCCGCCGCAGTTCCCGTCAAAAACACCTCGGTCATCTGGGCCAGTTCTTCGGGCAGGATGGTGCGTTCAATTACGTCGATGCCGCGTGCGCGCGCCAAGTCGATCACCGTTTGCCGGGTGATGCCGTTTAGGAAGCAGTCGGGCACGGGGGTGTGCAGTTTGCCGTCGCCCATGACCATGAAAATGTTGGCTCCTGTCGCTTCGGCCACGTGGCCGCGATAGTCGAGCATTAATGAATCGGTGGCGCCGGATTTTTCCGCATCGTGTTTGCTGAGCGTGGCGATCATGTATAAACCGCACGCCTTGGCATGCACCGGCGCGGTGTTGGCGGCAGGTCTGCGCCACTTTGAAGTTCTGAGGCTGATGCCTTTGTTGCGCGCTTCGGGCGAGAAGTAGCTGGGCCATTCCCACGCCGCCACGGCCAGATGGATGGTGTTGGACTGTGCGGCCACGCCCATCATTTCGCTGCCGCGCCACGCGATGGGGCGCAGATAACCGTCGGTGATGGTGTTGACCTTGCACGCGTCAATGCAGGCCTGATTAAGTTGGTCTAGGCTGAAGGGAATGTCGAAGCCCATGATTTCGGCGGATGCGAACAGGCGTTCGGAGTGTTCGTTCAGCTTGAAAATCTTGCCGCCGTACATGCGCACGCCCTCAAAAACGCCCGAGCCGTAGTGCAACGCATGGGTCAGCAGATGCACCTTGGCATCGCGCCAGGGGGTCATTTCGCCATCAAACCAGATGTGGCCATCGCGATCGTCGTAAGCAGGTCCCGCCATAATCTTCACCTAAACACTAAAAGTTGCGATTGGGTAATAAAATTACATTGCCTGACTCTCGTCGGGAATGTTGTTGCGTTTTTTATCAGTCTTGTGCATATATGTCAATAAGGCTGACTTATTTTTTCGGTGTGCCGATTTAAGGACAAGATCATGGACAAGCCTGCTCTTGATGCAAATCTAGACTTGGAATCGTTGTTGACGGACGAAGAGGTGCGTCAGGCGCTGGAACTGATGTTTTTCGCCTATCGCGACTTTACCGGCGAGCCGGATGCGCTTTTGGCGTCGGATGGCTTCGGGCGCGCACATCATCGTGTTATATACTTCGTCAAGCGCAACCCAATGATTACCGTGAACCGGTTGTTGGGCATTTTGAAGATCACCAAACAAAGCCTGTCGCGGGTGCTGAGCCAATTGGTGAGCGAGGGTTATATCAATCAAGAAACCGATGACGGCGACCGCCGCCGCCGTACTTTGACGCTGACGGCCAAGGGCGAAACCCTGGAATCCAAGTTGACCCGTTGTCAGGGTGCGCGCATTCGTCGGGCTTATCGCGCCGCAGGCGCAGATGCGGTTCGGGGCTTCAAAATGGTGCTGACCCACATCATCAACGAAGATGACCGGGGGCGCTTCAGCGGTGGTGGACCGCACGCCGTATAAACGGGTACAGTCGCTTAAGGGTAATGCAACGAGTCATGGGGGTGGTATGGAAGAAGATCTTCCCCACATTTTAGTGGTGGACGACGATCAACGACTGCGCAAGCTTCTCAGGCAGTATCTGAGCGAGCATGGATATATCGTGCTCACCGCCGAACATGCCGAGGATGCGCGCGTCAAGTTGGCGTCGTTTGCGTTCGATTTGATCGTGTTGGATTTGATGATGCCCGGCGAAAGCGGCCTCGAGTTTGCGGCAGGCTTTCGCACCACCTCCGACGTGCCGATATTAATGCTCACCGCCATGGGCGAAACGGAAGATCGCATTCGCGGCCTTGAAGCCGGGGCAGACGATTACCTCACCAAACCGTTCGAACCGCGCGAATTGCTGCTTCGCATCAACGCGATCTTGAAACGCGCGCCGCGTCCTGTCTCCGTCAATGAAGGCCCACGGGAAATTTCCATGGGCACCGCCAGCTTCGATCTGGAGCGCGGCGAATTGAGCATCGATGGCAAACCGCAGCGCTTGACCAGCCAGGAAGTGCAATTGTTGAAGGTGCTGGCGGAACGCCCCGGGCAGCCCTTTTCGCGCGAAGATTTGATGATGCGAACCGGCGGCGCTCAATCGGGCGGAGGCCGTGCGGTGGATGTTCAAGTGACGCGTCTGCGACGCAAAATCGAACCCGATCCTAAGCTGCCTCGGTATTTGCAAACCGTGCGTGGCAAAGGCTACGTGCTGTTGCCGGATTAGGGGGAACAAATGGCCATATCCACCATGTTGAAACCCTATCTGCCCAAGAGCCTGCTGGGACGTTCGGTGCTGATCATCGTCATGCCGCTGATTTTGCTGCAGGTGATCAGCGCCACGGTCTTTTTTGAAAACCATTGGAGCAAGGTCGGCCGACGTCTGGCGTTGGACGTGGCGGGTGAAATCGCCTTGATGATCGACGGTACGCGCAATACCGCCGATGCCGCCGAGCGCTATACCCTGTTCAGTTTGGCCGCCACCACCTTGCAGTTAAAGGTGTCGTACGAACCCGGAGCGGTATTGCCCAATGCAGACAAACTCGGCGAAAGTATTTTAGTGGGTCAACTGACTTCAGCTTTGGAAGAAGTTGTGAACCGTCCGCATCGCATCGATGCCGCCAGTCAGGATCGTTTTGTCGAAATCGACGTGCAGTTGGCGGATGGCGTGCTGAACGTCGTCGTACCCAGAAAGCGGCTGTTTTCCACCACCACCTATGTGTTTGTGTTGTGGATGGCGGGAACTTCCATGTTGCTGTTCGGCGTGGCGGTGATCTTTATGCGCAATCAGGTGCGTCCCATCCGTCGGTTGGCCGAAGCTGCAAACGATTTTGGTTTGGGCCGCGATAGCCCGCGGTTCAAACCCGAAGGCGCATCCGAAGTGCGCCGCGCTGCGGTCGCGTTTATCGCCATGCGCAATCGCATCAAACGTCATATTCAACAGCGTACCGACATGCTGGCGGGGGTATCGCATGATTTACGCACGCCGCTTACGCGCATGAAATTGCAATTGGCGATGATGGGCGAAGCGGATGGCGTGGATGAACTCAATAGCGATGTCGCCGACATGGAACACATGTTGGAAGAATATCTGGCCTTTGCCCGTGGCGAAGGCGGGGAAAAGGCGGTTGAAACGAATTTAGCCGATCTGCTTGGTGAGATCGTCACCCAGGCGCGCCGCAAGGGCGGATCCATCGATTTGCATAGCGAAGGCGATATCCTCGCTGCGGTGAAGGTCAACGCGCTGAAACGCGCGCTGACCAATCTGATCGACAATTCGGTTCGTCATGCCAAAAACATTTCGGTTCGCTTAGGTGTGCGGGGCGAATTGGCGGAATGCGTCATTGATGACGATGGTCCGGGCATCCCTGCCGACAAACGCGAAGATGTGTTCAAACCGTTCTTTCGCTTGGATACGTCGCGCAACCCGCGAACCGGCGGCGTCGGCCTGGGCATGACCATTGCGCGTGATGCGATCCGCAGCCATGGAGGCGACGTGGTGTTGGAAGACGCTCCGGGCGGGGGCTTGCGGGTCAAGGTATTTTTGCCACTATAATGGGGATGGTCTATTCTGATCTGCATGGATCGTCGTTAGGAAAAGAGAAAATTCAATGAAGTCCATTAAATGGAGCGGCGATCTTTCTGTGGGCATCGAAGAAATCGATGAAGACCACCGACGCCTGATCAAATGTCTCGATGATTTGTTTGTCGCCTGCGCCGCCGGACAGGGACCGCAAGTTTTGACGGACATCTTGGAACGTCTTCAACAATACACGCGCGAACACTTTTCCCACGAAGAGGACTACATGCAAAAAGTCGGTTATCCCGATCTAGAGGGACACCGTGTGATGCATACCGAATTGGTGTCGGAATTGGACGATATCATCGAACAGCATATAGTGGGCGACACCCACGAATTGAGCAATCAAACGCTTCAGTTTCTGGAAGACTGGCTCACCCATCACATTTTGATCGAAGACAAAAAAATCGGAAAGTTTTTGGGCTTGGTGGGATGAGCGGCTGGGCAGAGTTTTCCGCAAACTCTGTGGTTCTAAACCCTAGCAACCCTAACTGGCCAGTTCGCGTGAACGCTGAGTGGCGGCGGCGATGGCTTCGGTCATTAATTCTTTAAGACCGTGACTGCCCATCAACACGCCGAGCGCAGCCGCCGTGGTGCCGCCGGGCGAGGTGACGTTTTCGCGCAATGTCGCCGCCGACAAGGGCGATTGGTGCAGCAATTCACCTGCGCCCGCCACCGTGGCGCGCGCCAGTTTGTCGGACAGTTCGGGCGCAAGGCCCGCCATGCGCCCGGCGTGGCTCATGGCTTCGACCAGCAAGAACACATAAGCCGGCCCACTGCCCGAAAGCGCGGTCACGGCGTCGAGCAATTGCTCGTCGTCAACCCATTCCACCAGCCCCACCGCGCTCAACAGCGTTTTGCACTGCGCCGCCTGGGCGGCGCTGACGTTCGCATTGGCGCAGCCCACCGTAATGCCGCGTCCAACGCTGGCCGGGGTGTTGGGCATGGCGCGCACGATGGCGGCGTCTTTGCCTAAGATGGCTTCAAAACTGGCGATGGTCTTGCCCGCCGCGATGGATAGAAAAACCGGGTTCGCTGCGACCAGCTTGGCGTAGGGCGGCAACACCTCATTCATGATCTGGGGTTTGACCGCCACCACCACCACGTCCGGCGCATAACCATTGGGTAACTGTTCGGCGGAGGCGACGGCATTGACGCCGAAGCGTTGGACAAAATCCGTTGCGGCGTCTTGATTGGGTTCAACGATGGTGACGTCTTTGGGCGAAACGCCCTGCTTGAGCCAGCCCGCCAGCAGGGCCCCGCCCATTTTACCGCAGCCGACTAAAAGCAAGGTCACGGCCTTAAGCCTCGCCCACGGTTTCCAGCAAAGCGGCTTCCATGGCTTCTTTGGCGCTGCGCCCACCCCAGATGACGAACTGGAATGCGGGGTAGAAGCGCTCGCACTCATAAAGCGCGGTTTCCACCATGTCTTGGATTTGGCCTATGGTCGGTACGTTCGCGCCTCGCAACGGCAGGGCGTGGCGGAACATGGGCAGGCCTTCGTCGATCCAGATGGTGAAGTGACCCAGCCACAGGGCTTCGTTGGCCAGCATCAACAATTCATGAACCGCTTGGCGTTTAGCGGGTTGAATGCGCATGTCGAAGGCGCAGGTCAGTTGCATCGCTTCGGCGCTTTCGCTCCAGGTGAAATAAAGGCTGTAATCGCACCACTTGCCGGGAACCTGGGCGGCAATTTCGGTGTCGCAGTTGCGTTCCGATTGCCACTCGTACAGGCCGACGGCGCGTTCAACCACGTCCATGGGGTGGTGTTCAGGCATTTCATAGGCGCGGTGCATGGTCGGCATGTTAGCCCCCCTTAAATTCCACTTCATGTATGCCTTGTTGGCATGAGCACTAAATGTAGTGTGCGTAAGGGGGCTGAGAGTCGCAAGCGGACTCCTGGCTTTTTTTGTGGATAAACCCGATGAATTTCAGGAATTGTAGGGATTTCAAGGCACTAGCTTCGATTCGCCAAAAATCCGCGAATCGGGACGAATCGGATCGAATCGGCGGACGTAACCGATTCAAAATCGTGCGATTTTCAAAATTAAGAGAGAATCGAGGCGAATCGACCCGCTCAGTCCGCCTTGGGCTGGGCTTTTTTCTTTGCAGATTTGTGCGCCGGTTCCAATTGGGCTTCCAATTCGGCAACCCGCGCCTCAAGTTTTTCCTGTTCGGCGCGGGCTTTGGCGGCCATGGCTTTGACGGCGTCGAATTCTTCGCGGGTCACCAGGTTCATGTCGGCCAGTAATTTTTCCACCTGGCGGCGCAAGATGCCCTCGGCATCGCCTTTGAGCCCGGTGACGGCGGAAACCGCGCCGCTCGCCATTTTGGCCATGTCGTCGAGAATGCGGTTTGAGGTCTGCATGAGGGCTATCCTTAGTTGATGGAAATGTAGTTTAGGGCGCATTATGAATGGGCACGGCTTGCGGATCAAGGCTCCCGGCCCTATAAAACGTCTTAAGCAAGAAAAGGGGTTTCTACCATGTATGTGGTGACAGGCGGCGCTGGTTTTATTGGGTCCAACATCGTTTGGGCATTGGAACAACGCGCTAAGGCCAGTGGCTTTTCTAGACGGATCGTGGTGGTGGATCGTCTGCGCGATGCCATGAAGTGGAAAAACATCGCCAAGCGCGAACTGTATGAAATCATTCCGCCCGAAGAGCTGTTCGATTTTCTGGAGCTGAATGCGTCGAACATCGATGCGATCTTCCATATGGGTGCGATTTCGTCGACCACCGAAACCGACGTCGATAAAATCGTGCTCAACAACTTTCGCCTGTCGGTGGATTTGTGGAAGTGGTGTACGGGCCATCATGTGCGTTTGATCTATGCGTCGAGCGCGGCGACATATGGCGGCGGCGAAAATGGTTTTGTCGATGATACGAACCTAGACGCTTTGGCCAAGTTGCGGCCGCTTAATCCTTATGGATGGAGCAAACATGCTTTCGATCGTCGCATCATGCGCGCCTTGTCCAGTGGCGAAGCGCATCCGCCGCAGTGGGTAGGATTGAAATTTTTCAACGTCTATGGCCCCAACGAATATCACAAAGGCGCTATGCAAAGCGTGGTGAGCCACGTTTTTCCGGTGGCTGATCGCGGCGAGACGGCGAAACTGTTTAAATCCCATCATCCCGATTATGAAGACGGCGGCCAAATGCGCGACTTCATTCACGTGGACGATTGCGTCAAGGTGATGATGTGGCTGTTGGATAACGAAAAGGTATCGGGCCTGTTCAATTGCGGCACCGGTCAGGCGCGCCCATTCAAAGATCTGGCGGCGGCGGTGTATGGCGCGTTGGGTATGGATGCAAAGATCGAGTATGTGCCTACGCCCGAACACCTGCGCGACAAATACCAATACTTCACTCAGGCCGATATGAGCAAACTGCGTCAGGCGGGGTATACGGCTGAGTTTATGTCGCTGGAAGATGGCGTGCGCGCCTATGTCCAAGATTACTTGTTCACCGACGATCCGTTTAGGTAACCCATGCTGGCCATTGCTTTTCCCCTGATTGATCCGGTTTTGTTTGAAATCGGACCCGTCGCCATCCGCTGGTATGCGCTGGCCTATATCGCCGGTCTGGTGCTGGGGTGGCGCTATCTGATCTGGTTGGCGCGCCAACCGGGCAGCCTGATCAAGGACGTCGATGCCGATGATTTTTTGGTGTGGGCGACGTTTGCGGTGATTCTCGGCGGGCGCGTGGGTTATGTGATTTTTTATAAGCCCGAATATTATTTTATAAATCCCGGCGATATCTTTAAGACTTGGCAGGGCGGCATGTCCTTTCATGGTGGTTTTTTGGGCGTGCTGCTGGCGACTCTGTGGTTCACGCGGCGTCGCAAGATCCGCTTTTGGGCGTTCATCGATTTGGCCGCCGTGGTCACGCCCATCGGCCTATTTTTTGGGCGCTTGGCGAACTTCATCAATTCCGAATTGTGGGGCCGCGTGACCGACGCGCCATGGGGCATGGTGTTTCCGAACGGCGGGCCTGAGCCGCGTCACCCCAGCCAACTGTATGAAGCCATGCTCGAAGGTCTGGTGCTGATGGTGGCGCTGCATTGGGTCTGGCGGCACGACGGTTGGCGTAAAACGCCGGGTGTGATTTCCGGCGCGTTTTTGATCGGTTACGGTCTCGCGCGAACGGTGGTGGAATTTTTCCGCCAGCCCGACGAGCACTTAGGTTTTCTGGTGGGTGGGGCGACCATGGGGCAATGGCTTTCGCTGCCGATGGTGTTGGCAGGTTTAGGCCTTATTGTATATGCGCGACGCGTCCCTAAATAAGGGCTTCGTTTTATTCAGCCGGGAAACGTTATGAGCAATCTCTTCGAAATCCTCAAAACCGAAATTAAGGCCCAAGGCCCCATCACCGTCGCACGATATATGGAATTGGCGTTGGGCCACGTTGAACACGGCTATTACATGAAGCAAGACCCCTTCGGCAAAGCGGGCGATTTCATCACCGCGCCGGAAATCAGCCAGATGTTCGGCGAAATGATCGGGTTATGGGCGTGCGTGGTGTGGCAGGCGATGGGCAGCCCCGATCCGATCAACGTGGTTGAGGTTGGTCCCGGACGCGGCACCTTGATGGCCGATGCGCTGCGCGCTACGCATATGGTCGAAGCCTTCGAAGACGCGGCAAGGGTATGGCTGGTGGAAACCAGCCCGGTGCTGCGCCAAGCGCAAAAGAAAACCCTGGCTCCAACAATGATGATGCCAGCGTGGCGCGATCGTTTCGCCGACGTTGGTCCTGGCCCGGTGATTGTGTGGGGTAACGAATTTTTCGACGCCCTGCCCATCCATCAGTACGTGCGCGCCGATGACGGCTGGCGCGAACGTCTGGTCGGTCTTAACGATGAGGGGGACGGATTGGCGTTCACCGTGTCCGCAGACAAAATTGATGCGACATTGATCCCTGAAGAAGTCCGCGACGTCCCCAGTGGTGGAATCTACGAAGATCAAGCGTTGTCGCGCGCAGTCATGGGCGAAATCGCCAAGCGGGTGGTGGAGCACGGCGGTGCGGCGCTGTTTTTCGACTACGGACACGGCGAACATGCCATTGGCGAAACGCTGCAGGCGGTGAAGTCCCACGATTATGCGGACGTGTTGAAGAACCCGGGCGACCAAGACATTACCGCGCATGTGGATTTTGCCCAACTGGCCGAAGTCGCGCGCGAAGCGGGGGCTGAAGTATTCGGCCCGGTGCCGCAGGGCGCATTTTTAGAGCGTCTCGGCATGCGCCAGCGCGCTGACGCTTTGATGATGAACGCAAACCCGGAACAGTTGCAGGAAATCGACGCCGCATATCTACGCCTGACCGGGGCCGAGCAAATGGGCAGTTTGTTTAAGGTTCTAGCCGTGGCGCCGCCCGGTTTTGGCGTGCCGCCCTGGGCAGAGTAATTGGGGCTGAACAAGCGTTTTGCGCGCTTAAAAGACAGTCATGGAGCCGACGGCTTCGCTTCGTGTGGCGTTGGTTTTTTGCACCCTAGCGCGAATATGAACCCCGGTGGCGGGATTGTGCAGGACAATCTCGCCGGGCTGGTCCCATGCGCCTTCGACCATTTCACCGATGGAAAAGGGCATCAGGCCAGAGGTCTCAAGCAACACACACTGGTGGGTTTGGGTCTCAACGACGACCGCGCCCAAGTTGCGGTTTAACGCAACGATTGTTCCGCTCATGATATTCCACCCTCATTGTCTGGCTCATTCAACTTATCATTGTTGTGAAATTTGGCAAATACCAATGTGGGTGTTGCGGAGCGTATTTTTAAGGGGGGCGAATTTATCTTCCGTTTGACCCTTGGCAGGGCGCGTCTTAAGCCGTTAAATAGAGCCATGTTGACCGCAACCGTTTTAGAATGCGCAAACGTGCGCCATGGCTTTCTTTCCCGCAAGGGAGGGGTCAGTCAGGGCGTGTATGCATCGCTCAATTGCGGGCCGGGGTCTGCCGACGATGCCGGGGCTGTTGTGGAAAATCGCCGCCGCGCGGTCAGCCGGGCCGGGTTGGAAGGCGCGCCACTGGTTACCTGTTATCAAGTCCATTCTGCAGATGTGGTGCAGGTGACGGAGCCTTGGGATCCTGCGCATGCGCCTAAGGCCGACGCGTTGGTCACCAACCAGACAGGCATTGCCATCGGCGTACTTACCGCCGATTGCGCACCGGTGTTGTTTTGCGATGTGCAAGCCGGTGTGGTGGGGGCGGCGCACGCGGGCTGGAAGGGCGCTCAAGGCGGCGTTTTGGAAGCGACGGTTCGTGAAATGGTGCGTCTTGGCGCAAAGGCGCAAAATATCCGCGCTGCGGTGGGGCCGTGTATTCATCAAATATCCTATGAAGTTGGCGGGGATTTATGCAAAGCCGTGCTGACGGCCAGCGATTGGGCGTTGGAGCTGTTTGAACCCGCCGCCCGCGCGGAACATTATCAGTTTGACTTGCCCGGTTACGTGTCGGGCCGATTGGCGCGCATGGATTTGGGTCATATCGAAGTCTTGGCCTTCGACACCTACGGCGATGAAAACCAATTCTTCAGTTATCGACGTACCACGCATCAAGGCGGCGGCGATTACGGCCGGTTGCTGTCCGTGATCGGGATGGGGGCTTAACGATCATGGTCCGCGCGGGGGTGTTGGGGGTATTGGCTCTGATGGCCGGGGCTTTGGCCGCCTGCGTCGAAAACCCAAACCCGTTGCAAACGCGCTGGGATGCCTATTACGCCATCCCCGAAGCGGCGCGCGCCCATGTTGTGGTGGCGCCGCCCGAAGGCACGACGGTGCCGATGGCTAAGCTGATCGCGCGTTACGTGGTGGAAAATCTCAATAAACAATCCATCAGCGCCGAAATCGGCGACGGCAAGCCCGGCAAGGGACGCCATTTCATTTTGACCGGCACGGTAGAAGATAATCTCACCGATCCACGGGTGCGGTTTCGCCGGGTGCTGCGCTGGTTGTTGTCGGATGCCAGCGGGCGGGTGATCTCTACGCATGCCGAGGGCATCGAGGGCAGTGAACAAGAATGGGATTTTGGCTCCGCGCGCCTGCTTGAAGCCATTGGCTTGCAAACCGCCGGGCCGGTGGCGCAGATGGTCTTGGTGGAAACCAAGACGACGGCCCCCTTGGACCCGTTGCGCCAAGGCTTGTTGGTCGACACCGTGACGGGCATCGCCCCCGAAGATGCCCAGGCGATGCTTGAATCGTTGAAAGATGCGCTGCGCACCACCGATGTCTTAGTCACCGGCGATCCGCGTCAGGCCGCCTATCGTCTGAGCGGACAGGTGGAAACGACCCCCGTTCAGGGTGACGTGCTTAAGGTGCGCATCACCTGGACCGTGACCACCTTGGATAACAAGGAATTGGGCCGCGCGGTACAGGAAAACCAGATTGCAGCATCGCAAATCCAAGGCGGTTGGGCGGGGCTGGCCCCTCGCGTCGGTCAGGCTGCGGCGGTGGGTGTAGAACACATATTCGGCGCCCGTTCAGGCCCAGCGCCGGGCGCACCCAATCGCGCGCTGGGTGAGCCCCCGGCGGTATTCTTGCCCGGTGAACCCGGCCGCGCCCCGCCGCCGCCGCAGTAAGCAGCCCCCATTTGCGCCGTTTTGGCGCGAATCCCTAGAAAAAAGCCACTTTTTTGCTGCTTAGAGCGTTTACATTCGAGGTCTTGCTTGGTATGTTCCCGCCGCGTTAGGACAGGCGGTGCGCGCCTTTGTTTTAGGCGTGATTAAGGGCCGGATTGAGATCGATGAAAATCATTGCAGGCAACAGCAACTTGCCGTTGGCAGAGGCGATTTCCCAGGAATTGAAGATTCCGCTGGCGAAAGCCACCATTCGGCGCTTTTCCGATATGGAAATCTTCGTTGAAATTCAGGAAAACGTGCGTGGCGAAGATGTCTTCGTGATTCAGTCCACGTCGTATCCTGCAAACGACAATCTGATGGAATTGCTGGTTGTGATCGATGCGCTCCGGCGTGGCTCCGCTCGACGTATTACCGCCGTGCTGCCCTATTTCGGTTATGCCCGCCAAGACCGCAAACCCGCCCCGCGCACGCCGATTTCCGCCAAGCTGGTGGCCAACATGATTACCGCCGCCGGCGCCGACCGCGTGCTGACCTTGGACCTGCATGCGGGGCAAATTCAGGGCTTTTTCGATATTCCGCTCGATAACCTGTATGCCGCGCCGGTATTTACCCGCGACATTCACCAGCGCCTGCACGGCGAAAACAATATTACCGTGGTGTCGCCCGACGTCGGCGGCGTGGTGCGCGCGCGCGCCGTGGCTAAGCGTTTGGAAGCCGATTTGGCGATCATCGACAAGCGCCGTGAACGGGCAGGCATGTCCGAAGTGATGAACATCATCGGCGACGTGGCGGGTCGGCGGTGCATTTTGATTGACGATATCGTCGATTCCGGCGGCACGCTTTGCAATGCGGCGGTGGCTTTGAAAGAATCCGGCGCCCTTGAGGTCTATGCCTACATTACCCACGGGGTGCTTTCAGGAGGCGCCGTATCGCGCATTGAAGCATCACCGTTGGAAATGCTGGTGGTTACCGACAGCATCCAGGCCACCGACGCGGTTATGGGTGCGCACAACGTCGCACAGTTGCCGATTGCGAAGTTGATGGCCGACGCCATCGAGCGCATCAGCACCGAAACGTCAGTTTCGTCGCTGTTCGATTGATGATTTAAAGATTCCCGGCTGGGGCCATGAGGGCCGCGGCGGGGTATGGTGGGCGCAGCACCCCTGGAGGCTGCGTCGTTTTAAAAGGAGAAGCCTTATGGCTGAAGCTTATGTTCTCAGCGCTGAAATGCGCGAGCGGGCAGGTAAGGGGGCAGCCCGCGCGACCCGTCGTTCGGGGCGCGTGCCTGCCGTCATTTATGGTGACAAAAAAGACTCGGTGATGATTTCCGTTGAGCCCGTTGAACTCATGAAATTCATCAAGACCGGCGGTTTTTTCTCGCATCTGGTTGAAATCCAAGCGGGTAGCGATAAGTATCGCGTCATTGCCCGCGACATTCAATTGGACCCGGTCACCGATCGTCCCGTGCATGTTGATTTCATGCGCGTCACGAAGGGCGTGCGCATCGCGGTTCATGTTCCGATCCACTACACCAACGAAGCAGCTTCGCCGGGCATTAAGCGCGGCGGCGTGCTCAACATCGTGCGTCATGACGTCGAATTGAACGTGTCTCCGGAAGACATTCCGGAATTCCTGGTCGTCGATCTGACCGGCGCCGATATTGGTGATTCCATTCACATCAGTTCGGTGACGTTGCCCACGGGCGTGACGCCGACCATCACCGATCGTGACTTTACCCTCGCGACCCTCGCCGCACCGTCTTCTGTTAAGTCGGCCGGGGAAGATGAAGGCGAAGCCGCAGCCGCGGCTGAAGTCCCTGCTACTGCTCAAAAGGCAGCCACAGCACCAAAGAAAGAGGGCGGCGCGGCGTAAGCCATCCCGCAGATGCACATGCGATTGGTTGTGGGGCTCGGAAATCCCGGCGAAAAGTACGCCAGGAACCGCCACAACATCGGGTTTATGGCGGCGGACGAAATTGTCCGCCGCCATTCCTTTTCCGCGTACCGCACAAAATTTCAAGGCGAATTGGCCGAAGGGATGATCGGTACGGAAAAGGTTTTGGTGCTCAAGCCCATGACATATATGAACGAATCCGGACGTTCGGTGCAGGAGGCGGTAGCCTTTTATAAGCTGACGCCGGAAGATATCGTCGTGCTGCACGACGAATTGGATTTGGCGCCGGGTAAGTTGCGCGTAAAGCGCGGCGGCGGCCATGCGGGGCATAACGGACTGCGTTCGATCCATGCCCACGTCGGCGAAGGTTATGCGCGGGTGCGCCTGGGCATCGGTCATCCGGGACACAAAGATCAAGTCACGGGGCATGTGCTGAACGATTTCGCCAAGGCCGATACAGATTGGCTGATGCCGCTATTGGACGCGGTGGCCGGTCATATCGGCTTGGTGTTAACGGCCAAGGATAATGATTTTATGTCGCGTGTCATGCTGGCGGTTCAGCCGCCGCGTGAAGCGAAAACCAAACCGTCCGCCAATACGGATGTGAACAAGGAAAACAACTGATGGGTTTCAAGTGCGGCATTGTGGGTCTTCCCAACGTTGGCAAGTCCACGCTATTCAACGCGCTCACCGCCACCCAGGCGGCGGAATCGGCGAACTTTCCGTTCTGCACCATCGAGCCCAACGTGGGCCGGGTCGGCGTGCCCGATCCGCGGCTTGAAATCATCGCCAAAATTGGCGGCTCGGCAAAGATCATCCCGACGCAGTTGGAATTCGTCGACATCGCAGGGCTGGTGCGGGGCGCTTCCAAGGGCGAAGGGTTGGGGAATCAGTTTCTCGCCAATATTCGCGAAGTGGATGCGATCATCAAGGTGGTGCGCTGCTTCGAAGACGATAACGTCACCCACGTCGAAGGCAGCGTCGATCCCATCCGCGATGCGGAAACCATCGAAACCGAATTGATGTTGGCCGATTTGGAAAGCTTGGAAAAGCGCGTTACGGCGTTGACCAAAAAAGCGAAGGGTGGTGACAAGGATTCCAAGCAGTTACTGGATATTGTCGAGCGCGTGCTTAAGGTTCTCGAAGAGGGTAAACCTGCGCGTACGGTCAAAGTTTCAGAAGACGAGCAAAAAGCGTTTCAGATGCTGCAACTGCTGACTTCCAAGCCGATCTTGTACGTGTGCAATGTGGATGAAGAATCGGCGGCTACCGGCAATGCGTTGTCGGCCAAGGTCGCCGAAATGGCGGCGGCGCAGGGCGCGGGTACGGTGGTGATTTCGGCCAAGATTGAAGAAGAAGTCAGCCAACTTGATGACGAAGCGGAAAAGCAGGAATTTTTGGAAACCTTGGGCCTGAAAGAAACCGGTCTGGCGCAGGTGATCCGCGCGGGATATGCACTGCTGAATCTGATTACGTTCTTTACCGTCGGTCCAAAAGAAACGCGGGCGTGGACCATCCGCAAGGGCGCCAAGGCTCCTCAGGCCGCCGGGGAAATCCATACCGATTTTGAACGCGGTTTTATCCGGGCCGAAACGACGGCCTATGACGACTTCGTCAAGCTGGGCGGCGAGCAGGCGTGCAAAGACGCAGGCAAGGTGCGCCAGGAAGGCAAGGAATACGTGGTGCAAGACGGCGATTTGATGCTGTTTAAGTTCAACGTTTAATATCAAGATTGTGTTGTGGCTTAGGGCATTCTGTTTGATAACAATAAGGTCTGAAACAGAACCATTCAGGGGGGGAGTGAGTCGATGAGCGCACCAGGAACCCCGCCCGTCATTGGCGTGATCGGCGGTAGCGGCATTTACGAAATCGACGGACTGCGCAATACGCGCTGGCAGAAGGTTGAAAGCTCTTTCGGCGCGCCGTCCGACGAATTGCTGTTCGGCCAATTGGACGGCCAAAAGATGGTGTTTCTGCCACGCCATGGTCGCGGCCATCGCATTCCGCCGTCGGAAGTCAACTTTCGCGCCAACATTGATGCGCTGAAACGCGCGGGCGTGACGGAAATTCTTTCTATTTCGGCATGCGGTTCGCTTAAAGAAGAATTGCCGCCGGGTACCTTTGTCATTTGCGACCAGTTTATCGACCGCACCTTTGCCCGCGATAAAAGCTTTTTTGGCGCCGGATTGGTGGCGCATGTGGCGCTGGGCGATCCGGTGTGTACCCGGTTGGGTGATGCCCTAGAAGATGCTGCCAAGGCGTTGGGTCTCAAGCATCAGCGCCGTGGCACCTATCTGGCGATGGAAGGCCCGCAATTTTCCACCCAGGCGGAATCGCATCTCTATCGCAGTTGGGGTTGTGACGTGATCGGCATGACCAACATGCCCGAAGCAAAGTTGGCCCGCGAAGCCGAGATGTGTTACGCCACCGTCGCCATGGTCACCGATTTTGATTGCTGGCACCCTGATCACGACCACGTCACCGTGGACAGCATCATCAAAACATTGCTCGATAACGCCGACAAGGGCCGCGCGTTGGTTAAGGCCGTGACGCCCAAGTTGGCGGGGCGTGCCGAGCGCTGTTCGTGCGGCTGTCATACCGCGCTGGATACGGCCATCATTACCGCCCCTGATGCCCGCGATCCGGCGATGATCAAAAAACTCGACGCCGTCGCAGGTCGGGTGTTGAAAGGCTAACCAAATGAAAGTTAACGGTATTTCGACACGCACCATCTGGCCCACCGCCGACGGTCAGTCGGTGGAGATTATTGACCAGACCAAGTTGCCGTTCGCGTTCGAGACGGTTGAATTGGATACCGTGAACGAAGCTGCGCACGCGATCTTCGATATGTTGGTGCGCGGCGCGCCTCTGATCGGCGCTACGGCGGCTTACGGCATGGCGTTGGCGATGAAGACCGACCCCAGTGACGCCAACATGGAGCGCGCTTATAAAACGCTGTTTGAAGCACGCCCTACGGCGGTGAACTTGCGCTGGGCCATCGACGAAATGAAGTCGACGCTGGAGCCCATTGCGCCCGCCGAACGCTTTGCGCGCGCGATGCAGCGGGCCGCCGAGATTTGCGACGAAGACGTGGCGATCTGTTCGGCCATCGGCGATCACGGCAAGGAACTAATCCAAGTCGCGTATGAAAAAGCCGGTAAGTCTCGCCCGGTGAACGTGCTCACCCACTGCAATGCCGGGTGGCTCGCCACCGTGGACTGGGGCACCGCCATTGCGCCGATTTACAAAGCTCATGACGCGGGAGTTCCGGTGCATGTATGGGTGGATGAAACGCGCCCTCGCAATCAAGGCGCCAACCTCACGGCGTGGGAACTGCACCAACACGGCGTGCCGCACACGGTGATCGTGGATAACGCGGGTGGGCATTTGATGCAGCATGGCAAAGTCGATTTGTGCATCGTCGGCACCGACCGCACCACGTCCATCGGCGATGTGTGCAACAAAATCGGCACCTACTTAAAAGCGCTCGCCGCTAAAGACAACAACGTACCGTTTTATGTGGCGCTGCCCGGACCAACCATCGACTGGACCTTAAAACAAGGCCGCGACATTCCTATCGAAGAACGCGATTCCACCGAAGTCACCGAAATGACCGGTAAGGATCATGCGGGAAAGCTGCATACCGTGCGCGTCGTTTCCGAAGGGTCTCGCGCCGCCAATCCGGCGTTCGACGTCACGCCTAATTATTTGGTAAGCAAGCTGATCACCGAGCGCGGTGTGTGCGAGGCGTCGGAAGAAGGCCTGCGTTCGCTTTACCCGGAACAAGCCGGGGCGTGGAACGATAAATAAATGCGCCATTTCGACCTGCGAGAAAAGATTATCAAGACTGCGCTACAACTCAACTCTACGGGATTGAGCGCGGGCTCGTCGGGTAACGTTTCGGCGCGGGTCGAAAATGAAGGTTTTCTCATTACGCCTTCGGGCGTGAAGTATCACAAGCTGCGCGCCGAAGACATTGTGTTCATGGATTTTGACGGCGACGTTCAAGGTACTTTTGTGCCATCGAGCGAATGGCGGTTTCATTTGGACATCTACAAACAGCGTCGTTCGGCTAAGGCCATCGTGCATGCCCATCCGCCCTATGCCACCGCGCTGGCATGCCTCAACAAAGGGATTCCAGCGTTTCACTATATGGTGGCGGTGGCGGGCGGCAAAGACATTCGCTGCTGCAAGTATGAACCTTTCGGCACGCCGGAACTGTCTCATGTGGTGTTGGAGGCCTTGCTCGGAAGGCGCGCGTGTTTGATGGGCCATCATGGGCTGGTCGCCTTTGGCGACGATCTGGAAAAGGCTATGAGCCTAGCGGTCGAGGTGGAAGTCTTAGCCCAACAGTATCAATTGATTTTGCAAATGGGTGAGCCGGAATTGCTCAGCGACCAAGAAATGGAAGACGTGCTGCACCGCTTTTGGACTTACGGCGACAACGCGCAAAAGGTCGAAGACCAAAAACGCCGCAAACCGCGCAAGACCTGGAACGCCAACGTCACCTACCCCAAACGCTCGACCTTTTACAAACTGCCTCAGGAAAAGGACGAGATGTAAAAAGACGAACGATATGCGTGATGCATAAACAAAAACCCCCGCCTTATCGAAGCGGGGGTTTTTGTTTATGCACATACGGAGCGTTAGCTCGGCATTTTATGCTTGTCGAGGTCCTTTTGGTATTGTTCCTCGTACGGGCCATGGGTGTATTCGTCCAAGCAGACACGACCCCAGATGCGGCGTTTGAGCGCGTAGAACATGGAGGTCAGGATGATCAGATACAGCATCACCTTTACGCCCAACGCTTTGCGCTCTTCCAGTTCCGGCTCTGCGGTCCAAGCGAGGAACGTGACGATGTCGCGCGCGTGCTGGTCCAAAGTGGCCGGGGTGCCGTCTTCATATTCCACCGTGTCATCGCTGAGCGGCGGGGACATGAAAATCTGGTTGCCGTGGAAGTACGTGTTGTAATACGTGCCTTCCGCCAACTCAATGCCTTCCGGCGCTTCGTCTTGGTAACCCGTCAGCAGGCTATAGATGTAATCCGGGCCGCCGACGCGGGCCTTAGCGATGACCGAAAGATCGGGCGGATACGCGCCGCCGTTAGCATAACGCGAAGCCTTTTCGTTCGCGTATGGAGCGACGATGCGGTCCGAAAGCCGAGCCGGGCGGCTATACATTTCGCCTTCGTCGTTGGGACCGTCTGTGACTTCGTATTCCGAGGCCAGTGACTTGACCGATTCTTCGTCCATGCCGATGTCGACCAGATTACGGTAAGCCACCAAATCCATAGAGTGGCAGCCGTTGCAGACTTCAAAGAAGATCTGGCTGCCGCGTTTGACGGCAGCGCGATCGAAGGTGCCAAACAGACCTTCAAAGGACCATTTTATGTCGATCAATTTCACGCCATCCCCTGCGGCGAATGCGGGGGTTGCAAGACCCAAACTCATGGCCACGGCAGCAGTAAATATAACTTTACGCATGGCTCAGTCCTCCTTCGCGCGGCATTTTTTAGCCACTTCTTCGAAAATACTGTTGGGCAACGGCTTGGTCTTTTCAATTCTGCCCAGCAGCGGCATCAGCACCAAGAAGAAGGCGAAGTAGTAGCCGGTGGCGATGCGCGACAAGATGACGTAGATGCCTTCCG
>Ga0299912_10000506_pt1 | contig 33022 bp, 20 predicted proteins | sample RVTome_2_FD_207667 | JGI IMG/M metagenome (GOLD analysis project Ga0299912, IMG submission 207667) | Soil microbial communities from uranium-contaminated site in the Upper Colorado River Basin, Wyoming, United States - RVT95D214 (version 2) ... | reverse complement strand
TTTTATCCCCTGGTGCTTTCCTCCAGAAATATTGGGCGTATTTTGGTGGGCGTTTTTTATTTTAATTTGGGTTATCTCAATATTCTCAATAATTTTCATAGCAAATTTATTTATTTATGGGATATATGAAATCTGCCAAAAGTGCTTTTTTATAACGTGGATTATTTTATCATTAAATATTTTTACTTTATTTACGTTTGTGTCGCCTATATGGTATGGTAATAAAATCAATATATTGATAGAAGCAGAGAATAACGATAAAACATGAAAAATATGAAAGGGCAAAGGAAAATTTTTAAACCTTAATTACATAATTTTAGAGGGCAAAAACTGATACTTTGTAGAGGAGAAAATGATCTATGAAACAGAAATATGCCGCAAAAAGAAAAATTCTAATTATACTTTTATTTTTTCTAATTGCTTCGGCAAACGCCGAAATTCTGCCAGATTCTATGACTTATCCTATAGTTGCAATTTATAAAATCGACAATAACGGGCATATGCTTGCCCATGGAACTGGATTTCTTGTAATGAATGAACAATTCGGCGATTCAAGCGAACCGCTTGGGTATCTAATCACATGTGCTCACATTCTTCAAGGACGAAATCTAGTGATAGTTAAAACAAAAAGCATTGATAAAATTAAGCAGATCATTGCTTTTATTCCTTATATACTCCCGCTGGTGCAAAATGACAGTACTTTATGGACAGCCAATCCCAATTATGATATTGCCGTTTGTAATTTTCCACCAAATGATTCATTATCCCAGCGAATATTCCCTTGTTCAAAATCGATTTTTATGGATATGTCTATCGCCTTGAATTACTCAAATACTCAAATAGGGCAAGAAATATTATTCTATGGCTTTCCCCTTGGCATAGGCACTAATAACGAGCCCATACCGCTTATTAGACCTGGAATGGTGTCATATAAAGAAAACGGCGTATATCTAATAGATGCTCAGGTATTTGGTGGTAGCAGTGGGAGTGCGGTTTTTACTAAACCATTAATTGATATTGCGGGCAATTTTATTGAAGATACAGAAAAATTAATAGGAATAGTGAGCGGGCATAAAACCGCAAGTATAAGGGGGCTGCCCCTAGAGGAAAATGCAGGTTTAGGGGAAGTTTTTTCAAAAGATTTAATATTAGAAACTATTCAATTGCATAGGGAAAGAAAAATACCCTATAAGATTTTCAAGCAGAAATAATCTATCTTTCCCCGCAGCATCAGCAGGCGTAGGTCAGGAACCCCGTGCTCCTGACGTGTTAGGAAGATAAGCCATAGTGCAGATGGGTGGCCTTTCATAGTCCAGCCGGGTGGCCACACCCCACTGCCAAGCTTGAGGTCGGGTCAGGCGACCCCAATCTCACAGGGAATGCCAAGTTTGGCGTAGGGGTCGTAGCTTGCCTCGACCCTGGGGTGAGGTGCGGACATGGCAACCATCGGGGCGGACACAAGGTCGCGCCCCTACAGCATCCCGTCATTGGTAATTATGCATCAGGATTGAGGCTTGGCGACATCCTGATGCGATTCGAACACCTCAGGATGTCATTTCGTTTCCATTCTGAGGGATAATACGGCCTGCCTTTGCGCGGTCAGGAGCCACGGCTCACTGACCTACTCGATGATTCCCCGCGCCGCCGGCAGCCCCCTCCTGAAAGCATCAAATTCCCATTTGCGCTTGCCAATCGCCTTCAAAATTACTATTATTCGAGCTAATGATAGAAAATCGAGTTATCGAATAAGCAAAGGAGGAACTATGACAATCACCAAGAAGAAACTAATCGAGGAATTAAACAAGGATCTGGAATGGGAATTCGCGGCGGCCGTTCAGTATGTTCAGCACGCGGCCTCGATAAGCGGCGCCCAGTATGATTCGATTCAGAAAGAGCTTATCATCCATTCGCAGGAGGAGATGGCGCATGCCTTAACGCTATCCGAGCAGATCGATTATCTCGGCGGCGTGCCTACCATGGACGTGGAGAAGCGGGTAACTTCCGAAACCAGCCTCGGTATGCTCAAACAGGACCTGGAAGGCGAACAGCTGGCCATCGACCGCTACAAGGAGCGTATCGCCCAGGCCGAACAACTGAAAGAATACGGCCTTCGCCGCGCCCTTGAGGATATCCTTATCATGGAGGAAGAGCACAAGCGTGATATCCTAAGCGCCGTTGAGAATAAGTAGTAAACTCGCCTTTTATTTGTGGCCGGCGGACGTTCTAAGGCTGCTACAAAAGTAGATATTAAGCGTGTTGTCGGGTGCCCTCACCCGACAACTTACTATTACCTATAGTCGGCGGATGTCCTCGTCCGCCTGCTCACTTTGAAGGACTTACAGGCATGACCAAACACCCAATAGTAGACCTGCTGGCTATCGGCGCGCATCCGGATGATGTCGAAGTTGGCTGCGGCGGACTTATGATTAAGCTGGCCGAACGCGGCTATCGCACCGGCATCGTCTATCTCACGCGCGGCGAGATGGGCACGGGGGGAAATCCCGAAATCCGCGAGCAGGAAGCCAAGAATGCAGCCGAGATACTGGGCGCGCAGATATTAGCCACTCTCGATTGCGGTGATTGCCGGGTAGCCGATACCTACGAAAACCGGCTGATGGTCGCGCAACTGATACGCCGCCATCAGCCGAAAATCGTGCTGGCGCCTTATTGGCAAGGCGGCCACGGCAAACGTCAAAGCCACCCCGATCATCTGGCCACCGGGCAGATCGTAATCAATGCCGCCAATTTCGCAACATTTAAAAAGCTGCCTATCGAGGGCGAACCGTATCGGATTAGGGGGTTGTATCATTATTTCCTACCGCCGGAGGTCTCCCCTACGTTTGTGGTCGATATTACCGGGCAATTCGATAAATGGATGGACGCGCTTAAAGCGCACAAATCGCAGTTTCTCAATCCCGCCAAAGACCGCGACTACCTCTGGTCGCTGGAATCGATGGCGCGTTCGTATGGCGGGATTATCGGCGTCAAATACGGCCAGGGCTATGTAATCGGCGAACCGCTGAAGATTGAAGATATTTTTTGTCTGATAGGTACGTGCGGAAGAAAACCGGAAATTGAGTGAGTATACGCAATACGGCAAACATTCTCTGCTGCGGTTGTTATTGCCAATTAATGGAAAAATTCAGTCATATTTGTAAGATTTTAGTTGACAACGATTAATTGAATTCATATATTTTATTTAGTATTGTTCTATGTTTTGTGATTTACGAATAATGGAATAAATAAATCCAAAGTTTCTGTTCTGAGCGACGAAGAGAATCAAACGAAATCAATATTTTTATTGTGAGCGTTTTGATTATGCTCAGAAAGAATGGAGGATGCGATGTATCACAGGTACAACAAATTTTTTAGCCTGCTCTCTTTTCTGTTACTTATCCCTTCGCTGGTTTACGCTCAGGATTTCCTCAATATCAGCGCCATCAGCCAGTATTACCACAACTGGCAGGCGGGCGTTTACGATATCGCCGTGCAGGGTGACTATGCTTACCTGGCTTGTGAAAACGACGGTTTGAGAATTATCAATATTGCCGAACCTAATTCATTTCATGATGTAGCCAGACTCGATTATGATTACGCGCTGAAGGTGGCGGTTTCCGGCAACTATGCCTATCTCGCGACTATAAGCAATGACATACACATTATCGATATTTCCAATCCGGCATCGCCACAGGAAGTGGGCCTTATTCCGCTTGATTGCTATATCGAAATGTTTCGGCTGACCGGCAATTACCTGTTCGCGAATACGCTTGGCGGAGGATTGGCGATTTATGATATCAGCAACCCGCTCGATCCGCTGGTCGTATCCAGCCCCAATAATATACCCGAATTGTCTGATATCGAAATTCATGGCGAAACCGCCTATGGCGCGGGTTATCTTGACGGCTTAATGGTGATAGATATTTCTGATTTCACCTCGATGCATGTTCTTAGATCATATCAGCTACAAGATGGCAATTACGTAACCGGTGTGGCTGTTTCCGGCAATTACGGGTTTATAGCTTGCGGCTGGGATGGTTTCCGCGTGGTTGATTTGACAACCATGGAGGCCGTGGCCAGCATTGATTCTCTTTATTATGCTTTTGGCTTGAAAATGGCCGGTTCTCATGTTTACCTTAATTACGGCGATCCGGAATGCCCCCTGGCGGCTATCGACATTTCCGACCCGCTCTCTCCTCAAGTTTTAAGTATCTATCATCCGCCGCAGGATATTGCTAATTTTGCGATATGTGATAATAACGCTTACATTGCCGATTTCGATCACGGAGTTCGAGTTGTTGATATTGCCGATCCCGACGATATTCACGAGGTCTCACGTTATAGCAGATATGGCCACGATTTAAATGTCATTGTTGCGGGTGATTTAGCTTATGTTCAGGAAAACTATAAGCTTAAGATTATTGATATCGCCGATCTTCAAAATCCTCAAGAGCTTGGCTACTATGAGCTGGACTGGTCGTATAACGACTTGAAGATAGTAAACGATATCGGCTATATCGTTCAATTTTCCACCACTTTTTTGCATGCCATTGATATTTCTGATCCAACTTTGCCATCTCTCTTAGGCACTTTCTCAGTTGCAGATAATGATGTTCACTACGAACTGGCGATATATGATCATTATGCTTACATTACAGAAAATAACGGCCTAAGGATTATTGACATTTTCGACCCAGGCAATATGCAGGAAGTCGGCTATTTCGATTATGGTTATATGGGAAATACTCAGATTGAAATTATCGATCATTATGCTTTTCTGCAAGGCAATGGCCGTCTACTGAAAGTCTTTGATCTCACCGATCCGCTTTCGCCTTCCATTTTAACAACCTGCGACTTTGGCGAGCGCTATTCCGGATTAAAGGAATCAGACGGCCTGATATATGTTACTTCTTCAAGGACATTAAGAGTATTCGATATGCCCACTTCCGGGCAATGGACTCCGCTAAGCACGAGCACGATTTTCTTTGATGATTCAAGAAGCATAATGGGGATGGATATTCAAGGGAATTTCCTTTATTTGACCGATACCTACATGGGACTGAATGTATATGACATAACCGACTACTCCTCTCCCCGCTGTGTCGGCTATTTTGCTACACCCGGCTCCGCATACGGCGTGGCGGCTATTGCTGAAATCGCAATTGTCGCTGATAGAGACAACCTCGGTATTTACGATTGTTCGGGCGCGATTACCGGTATCGAACAGCCTGATCAGTCAATTCCTGAAGTATTCTCGTTACTGCCGAATTACCCTAACCCGTTTAATGCTTCAACCCAAATTCAATTTGAACTGCCCGCGCCGAATCATGTCATGATCACGGTTTTTGATATATTGGGCCGCGATGTCGCGACAATCGCCGATCACGATTTTACCGTAGGCAGACATAGCCTGATTTTCAATGGAACCGGGGATGATGGAAAATCTATCGCTTCCGGAAGATACTATATTCAGGCCAAGTCCGGTAACGCGATACAAAACATGCCGATTCTTTTACTGAAATAATGTATTTGATTGGGAGAAACAGATTTCCCAAACCGGCGGATGATATAGTTGTCCGCCGGTTTTTATTTGCCATTAGTCGCTATACTTTTAAAACACCATTGCAAATTTGAGTCGAAATAACCAAAGCACGAAATAACAATGAAGCATATATAATTTTTCAGCTTCGAAAAGAACTAATAAAAAGCGGCAAAACCCCATGTCGAGGACTTGCCGCTCATAATTCAACGATTATTATGATGGGATAGCTGTCTTCAGTAGTTCATTTTTGAAAACCCCGTGGGCTTCCATAATAGCATACGCGGCCAGATGAACAATATCCCGCACCTCATAAGAACCAACTTGTAAAATTTGAATCGGCTTATCCAGGCCTAGCAAAAGCGGGCCGATTATTTCCGCGTTCCCCAACCTTTGAACCAGCTTATAAGCGATATTGCCGGATTGCAGATCCGGGAATATCAACACATTGGCTGACTTTTTCAAGTTAGAGAAGGGGAAAGTCCTTTTAAGCAAATCCGTGGTAACAGCCGTATCGGCCTGCATCTCGCCGTCAACTTCAAGATCGGGTTGAAGTTTTTGGATGATTTGCACGGCTTTTTGCATTTTTAGCGATGGTTCAGCTCTGACCGAGCCGAAATTGCTGTATGATAAAAGCGCGACTCTCGGTACAATGCCAAGTTTGCGCACTTGATTAGCGCAAGTTATGGCGATATGAGCTATCTGTTCGGCACTAGGATTAATATTAACTGCAGTATCAGCGAAGAAATAGACTTTATTTTTCAGCAATACCAGATTCATCGCGGAAATCCGTTCGTTTGGATCATCTTTAGGGAATACCCGCAAAACCGGCTGCAGCACTTCCGGGTAATGCATGGTCGCGCCCGCGACTAAAGCATCAGCGTCTCCCTGACGAACCATCATTAGCCCATAATACAGAGGGTCAATCATGCTGTCGAATTTCAGCATTCCCCGCCGTTGACGGATTTTATGCAGGTCTTCGACATACTTTTTCGAGTTTTCCGAACGTTTCGGATCAATCAACTCGATACCGTCCAGGTTAATTCCCAGTTCGGAGGCGCGTTCTTTAATCAGCCCGATATCGCCTAATAAAGTCGGCTTACCGATTTTTTCATTGTATATGCTGGTGGCAGCTCTAAGGATTTTTCTATGTTCGCCTTCAGGAAAAACAATTCGCTTGGGATGCTCCCTGTCGGCATTGATAATAATCCGCATGACCGCACGAGTACGACCCAGAAGCGACTCAAGCCTCATCGAATATTCATCCGGATCGATCTTTTTCCTGGCTACTCCCGTTTTCATCGCCGTTTCAGCAACCGCCTTGGCTTCCCATAAAAGCACCCGATGATCAAACGGTTTGGGGATAATGTAATCTTTGCCGAAGGTTAAATTCACTCCGCCGTAGGCGGCGCTGACTGATTCCGGCACGTCTTCTTTGGCCAGTGATGAAAGCGCTTTGGTAGCGGCAATTTTCATCTGCTCATTGATAGCTGACGCGCGAACATCCAGAGCACCGCGGAAAATGAACGGAAAGCCGAGTACATTATTAACCTGATTGGGATAGTCGGAACGGCCGGTCGCCATGATAACATCGTTACGCGCGGCTTTAGCCTCGGGATAAGTGATTTCCGGATCAGGATTAGCCATGGCGAAGATCATCGGATTTTTCGCCATCGACCGCACCATGTCCTGCGTGACTACATTAGCCACGGAAACGCCGCAGAAAACATCAGCGCCCTTCATGGCATCCTTGAGCGTTCGGGCATCAGTATCAGAGGCAAAAATCGCTTTATATTCATTCATCCCCTTCTGCCGACCCTTATAAACGACACCGTTCGAATCGCAAAGTGTAATATTTTTAAGTTTCGCACCCAAAGCCACATAATGCTTGGCGCAAGCGATACCGGCGGCGCCGGCGCCATTAAACACAATTTTAAGATCCGCAATATCCTTGCCGGCGATTTCACAGGCATTAAGCAAAGCCGCCCCGGATATAATAGCCGTACCATGCTGGTCATCGTGGAATACGGGAATATCCATCATCTCAATTAATTTGCGCTCGATATAGAAGCATTCAGGGGCTTTGATATCCTCAAGATTGATACCGCCAAAAGTAGGTTCCAGGTTTTTAACGACATTGATTAGTTCATCAGGATCAAGGGTAGCAACTTCGATATCGAACACATCGATGTCAGCGAAACGTTTAAATAATACGCCCTTACCCTCCATAACGGGCTTGCCCGCCAACGCTCCGATATTACCCAATCCCAGGACAGCCGTGCCATTGCTGACAACGGCGACAAGATTCGCTTTGGCGGTATATTCAAACACCAGTTCCGGATTTTTCTCAATCGCCAGGCAAGGCTCAGCTACCCCAGGCGTGTAAGCTAATGATAGATCAATCTGCGTTAAGCAAGGCTTGGTGGGGCACACTTCTATTTTCCCTTTGCGTCCCTGGCTATGATAATTTAAGGCATCTTCTCTTGTGATCATTAATCCTCCACAATAAATATCCTAAATGTTCACAAAAAGTAAAAATGAACCGGCGATCCTTATGTTCGGGGAACTAAAAACCCTAAACCTGAAATTGCTTAAAAGGAAAGCCATAACGTGAAATAGTTTAATATAATCAAAACCAAATTGCTAAGGATTTTTTATGAAATATGCGCTGGAAAGGCAAGATAAGCGGCATGCCGCTATTTCGCTGTAACATGTTGTATAGTCTTTAGATAAGTTGAAGATATTCTCATATCCAGATTTATTCCGGTAATAGGTTATATGTTAACAATGAACAATTTTACCCCGCCAAATAGCAATCTTCATTTATGCGAACATTTTTTCCATTCGGTTATCAAGGCGGAAGCTAAGTAACGAGTAAAGCCGTGCGACATCCCGAAGGGCATTTGCGCAAATAGCGTCATGATGTTGTCCCTTCCCCTGATTACGAAGCTCCTGCTTCGCAATCGGGGATAAAATTATTTATGGAACTAACCGTACTAATGGTGATATAATTAGACAAACATTAAAATATTACAAATAATCCAATCTTGGCAAGGAGGAAAAGTGCAGAGAGACCTGCAATCCAGTCGCGTCCGGTGGCTGCTAATTATTATGGCATTAGCTGTTATAGTCATTTCGGGTACAGCATTTGCGCAAAAAGATGATTTCGCTATTCAGGACTTCATTCCGGAAAAATTCCAGGATAAAGTATTGCATGCTAATAGTAACCTCTCGTTGTCAGGAAACGACTATAATTCAGATTACTTAATCTATCCTGGAAGCAGTATGGAAGCCGCTACAAATAATGGAAATGACGATACCCAAGAAGCATTGCTTGGTGGAAATTTCAATTATCAGTACTTCACTGTTCCCAGGTATCTAACAACCTCAATATTATTAAACGGCAACTATCATAATTCGACTAGCGACAGACAAAGCTACCGCCAATATCTTTCGGGGGGAAATGATAACTCCATAACCAAAACAGACAGCTACAATTATCATCTTTACTTTTTATCATCCTCAGACGCCGGGTGGTATTTTTTCGATAACCTTTTTATATCATCCATGCCGGTATTTTCCATATCTTATACAGATACACCCAAGAGCAACAATGAATCCGAACAAACGCGCCTTGATCATACCCCGGCTGATTCGATTGAGATCAATCATACCAAAAGGGTTGAAAAAAGCGATGCAAATTCGAAATCATATCATATCGATATGAACCTGCTTCCCGGTTGGGGGCATGTTTATGAGGGCAAGTTCGCTTCCACCGCAATGTATATCATAAACGAGCTGGCAGACAACGGCCTGATAGCCAATCGACCTTCACCAAGCCAGATGATTCATCTTACCGAAATACTATATCAAGCCAAGCAGGAACATTATTTCGACAGCCGCCTGCATGATATTGAGGTACTTAATAAAATTCTGGATTATTTGGAAAGCGAGAAAATAATCGATGGCGACAAATCTGGATCGACACTAATAGTTAACGATGTCTGGAAGTATTTCCCGCAATATGATAGAAAATTTGGGCTGCAATTCAGGGCGGGGGCAGGCTTGGAGTATCGTCATAATGAAAGTACGACAAAGATCAATAATTTTAGATATGAGCTTACTACCCGCTATCATCAAGATAACGCATTAGTTATTGATACACTCGAAGAATCATCTTCTACTCATAGATGGAATAATGACGATAGCCAAAATTCGATTTATCCTTATGCCGCAATACGCGCGGATTATCACAGGCCGATAGACCTTAAATGGCAATTCAATACGTCGATTGAGGGTAACTATTTTATCGATTCTTACCGTGAAACCTCCTCGACTACGGATTATTTAGAACCTTCTGCATCCCATGACGGGACTAAAACCAGGTACGACTATTCAAACTATTACAGGTTTGAATTAGATGGAACTGTTCATTATATTCCCGATTCGCGGACTTATGCCTTTTTCTCGGCTTCCTTAGAATACGGTCATCTTGATAAAGAATTGACAAGGACGGATATCGATGAAACTACGGAGATATCCGAATCCACTACGGGCAAGACAATCAGCAATTGGCATTATTCATTGGGCGCAGGCTTGACTTACAGAATATCTGTACCTGTCACTTTGACATTTTCAGCCATTTACCGTTCCAATCCCGATATCTCTTTTGCTATCGGCGGCTATAATGATTATAACGGCGATTCTTACGATGTCAGCGCGGCTCTAAGTTATTATATAATGTAAATGCTCAAAGTGTTGTCATCAGTCCGAGTCAGGAGCTTTGGTTCCAGGCTTGCCTCGCTACGAAGCTCCCGCTTCGTATTGCCTCGTCTTTGACCCTACACCATCGCCTTAAGTATCGCCGCCGCTGATTGCTTGCCTTTTTCGCCTACTTCAAGCATCGGGCCAACGCATGATGGGCAGCCAGATTCACAGGGGCATTTAGCCAGGTAAGCCGAGGCTGCCTTGATTATCTCATCGAACATGAGATAGATCTTGCGCGAAAAACCGACGCCGCCGGGGTAGCTGTCGTAGATATAGATAGTCGGCAGTTCCTCATATGGCGATTTCACCATCGACACCGACCGTATATCCGAGGGATCGGACATAATCCATAGCGGCACAATCTGCCGCAGTAGATGCGCGCAGCCGCGCAAGCCGCCGCCAAGTTGATCTTTGGTGAGATTCAGGTTCTCGACCAGCCTATCGGGAAAACTAACCCAAAATGAGGTCGTATGCATTGTCTGTTCAGGCAGGCTGACCCGTCCCCAGCCGACATTCTCATGCGTGTTGAAACGAATCTTCTTGTAATTAACTACTACCCGCGTGACTGAGACATCGCCAAAACCGCGCACGATCTTGTCTTGCTGTTCGCCATCCTTAAGCAATACTTTTATCGATACTTTCGATTCGGAATCGGTAAAATATTCGACCTCGACCGGAATAGCATAGGCCCGCTTGCCATCCCAATCGAGTTCGCGTATCTGGTACTGGGCTGTCTGGTGAAGGTAGATCGCCTCGGGATGGATCAGTTCCGGCGCGGCGAACTGATCGATTTCGCCGATTATCCGGCCGTTATCGCTTTCATCCATAATAACGAAATTCTCCGGCGCGGCTGAACGCAAAGATATATCGGTGGCCGGATAGGTTTCGGAAGTGTAATGATAGCTGTCGCCCGAACGATGCACCAGCCTCTCGGTTGCCAGATGATCCATTATCTGGGCGACAGGGGCCGTACCGAATTTCTCATCGGCTTTGACCGGCAATTCGAAAGCCGCGCATTTGAGATGCGATACCAGCAGGATAAGATTATCGGGATCGACTATGCCCGACTCCGGCGATTTGCCAAAGAAGTATTCAGGATGATTCATCAGAAACTGATCCAAAGGCGCGGATGAGGCCACCAGTATAGCCAGCGAGACATCGTTTTGACGTCCAGCCCGGCCGGCTTGCTGCCAGGTCGAGGCTATCGCGCCGGGATAGCCGGCCATGATCGAAACATCCAGCCCGCCGATATCGATACCCAACTCCAGCGCGTTAGTCGAAATCACACCTTTGATCGTACCGTTGCGCAAGCCGCGTTCAATAGCCCGTCGTTCGTTAGGCAAGTAGCCGCCCCGATAGCCGCGAATTAAATTCTGCGACAGTTTGAGATTCTTCATTGTCTCCTTGACATAGCGAGTGAGCACCTCTACCCTGACCCGTGAACGCGCAAAAATTATAGTCTGTATGCCGTTGGCTACGAACTGCGTCGCCAGCCGGGATGCTTCCTTGATTACCGAGGCGCGGATGCCCAATTGCGTGTTCACCACCGGCGGGTTATACAAAACGAAATGCTTCTCCCCGGTCGGCGCGCCGCTTTTATCGATCACTTTCATCTCGCGGCCGGTGATCTTTTGCGCAAGTTCGCCGGGATTGCCTATCGTTGCCGAACAGCAGATGTATTGCGGATGAGAGCCGTAAAATTCGCACAGCCGATGCAACCGCCTTAGCACATTCGCCAGATGCGACCCGAAAACACCGCGATAGTGATGCAGTTCATCGATTACGACATAGCGCAGTTTCTCGAACAGCTTGATCCACAGCGTGTGATGCGGCAGTATACCGGAGTGCAGCATATCCGGGTTAGTGACAACGATATGTCCGGCCTTGCGTATTGCCGAACGCGCGGTCGCCGGCGTGTCGCCATCGAAAGTGTAGGTCTTGATATCGGCGCCCAGCGCCTCGACATCGCTATATAGCTCATCCACCTGATCGGCCGACAGCGCCTTGGTGGGAAACAGATACAGCGCCCGGGCTTCGGGGTCCTCCCGCAGAAGCGTATTCATCACCGGCAGATTGTAGCACAGCGATTTGCCCGATGCCGTCGGCGTGACCACCACGAAATCGGCGCCCGACTGAGCCAGCTCGAATGATTCCACCTGATGGCTGTAAAGCTTGTGTATGCCTTTGGCCTTGAGAATTTCCACCAGCTTCGCGTCAAGCGATTCGGGAAACGGCCGGTAATACCCCGGCGAGGCGGGGAAAGTTTGCCATTTGATAATATTCTGTTTAAACTTCGGATCAGCTTTAAATTGCTCTATAGCTTGTATCAAATTCATCTAGATAACTCCCTCTTTCACTACTGCCCATTTGCACAGTATATATTTTATTGAGGCGGATTTGGCAAGGGGAATTTTAGGTTTTATTATTAGCTGTTTTGTTAAAGAGAAGCTGCATAAAAAAATACAAAAAAGGACTTGACAATCCAGAGGGGGGGGTAAATTAAGGACGTCAATAGCTCGCTGTTGTACCGGTAGTAAAAATTTCTTCATATGATATTTTAAAGGGAGGTGAGGAAAAAATATTGATAGCATTTTAAAGTAGAGTGCAATTGTTGCAAGCTAACATTGGAATTGCCTTCTCTATTGATTTAGCTAAATGCTTGTAAGTAGTTCGATAAACAAGAAGCCGTGCCAATGCTCGAATATTTTTGTTCGGGAAAGGATTTTTGGCGTTCAAAATGATAGTTTTTACTATCGCGGCGCACAGCCAAAAAAGTGAAATTAAGCAAAGGGAGTTTGAAGATGAAACAGGTAATGTTAATTGCGGTCATTCTTATATTTGTTTTAATGAATACAGCGCTCGCAGATATAATCACATTCGATGCTGGGGCTGTTATGCCCCGTGATCTGGTTGTTGGGAACGATGACCAATATCTGTATGTAGCCAACGGGAACAATAGTGATGGATATGTAACCAAAATTAGATTAAGCGATCATGCAGTTATTGACTCCGTATTTACTGATTTTGATCCATTATGTATAGCTATTACCCCAGACGGACAATTTCTTTATGCCACTAATACTGTGAATGGCACTTACACGACGAAAATAGATGTGGCTACATTTACAAAATTAGCTGATATTCATGGTGGTACTGATCCCTCTGGACTTGAGGTCACATCAGACGGCAGTAAAGTCGTAATTGCTAATCATTGGTCCTCATTTCTTCAAGTATTATCAGTCGAGACAAATAATGAAATGTGCAGCATTACCGGAATAAGCAATGGGGCTTTTGATGTTGTAATTACTCCGGACGGCATCTACGCATATGCAATTGCCAGGACTTATGGCCCAAATCCTGGCAGTGGATTAATTAAGGCATCGATAGAAAGTTGTGTAGCGATAGATACTCTCTATGTAAGCGGCGGTGAGCAAATTGATATAACTCCAGACGGAAGCCAAATATGGGTACCAGGTCTTTTTAGCTCAAATTACGTGTATGTTATTTCAACTTTAACTGATACCGTTATTGACAGTATTGCCGTCGACGAAGCTACAGAGTGCGTGTATATATCACCAGACGGGTTCTTTGCGTACGTTGTAGGCAGGCAAGAAAATTCTTTATATAAAATTAATATATGCTCGCGAGAAATCATTGGTTCAATTAATGTTGGTGATTTATCACCTAGTGTTACATCAACTTTAGACGGCTCAAAAATTTACGTCGCAAGCCCAAATAGTAATAACATTTATGAAATCGACGAGTGGGAATTTGATAATGGCCCAGAAATATGGTGTGATGGCTTTGAATGCTATCCGCCTGAGTCATCCATCTGCGGCGCTTACTGGATTTGTTCAGGAAACATTTCAAGTGATGCTGATAGTAGTATATCTTATTCTGGAAACCAGTCTGTGAAAATGTACGGCAACGTCGGCGGATGCTGGGGTGCTGTCGCTGATCGACTTCTTGAAATTAGCTTCCCGATGACTATAGAATTTGCCGTTCGCAATGGAACCGAGGATTTGAGCGGTTGCCATCCATACCGCGCATCAGTTATCTTAAGGGATGGACCGGTTTGGACTGATCCCCCTGCTTTATGTTTGTGCAACTTTCTAGAAAATGGCGATCTGGAAACTTGGGTTTCAGAACTACATGACTCTATAACAGGTTTTTCTTTAGAACAATGGTACAAATTTGGTGTTGAGATTTTTTTACCAGGTGATGATAGCGTACATGTGCGTTTTTGGAACGATGACATTTATCTGGGCGAATATGCGCAGGATTTAGTTTCATTACCTCATTTGTTGACGGCGACTCATCTTGATATATCAGCACAAGAAGGAACAGCCTGGTTTGATGATATTTGTATCAACGAAGGATTGATATTTAGCAAAAAATACCTCCCCGGCGATGTCAACATGGCCGAGGGGGCTTGGCCGCCGGCTGCTACCAGTCCCGATGTTACCTATCTGGTAAATTTCTTTAGAGGGATGCCAACAAGCCATTCGTGTTTGTTAAACGGTTTCTGGTGTTCAGCTGATGCCAACGGCGACTGTAACATTATTAGTAGTGATGTCACTAAATTGGTGAACGTCTTTAGAGGATTGACCACAATTTCTTATTGCGCTGATTATCCGCCGGCTGAATTGCCCCCATCAGAACCACCGGGCTGGCCGAACTGCGAAGTTGTTGCGAATGGAAAGGATATCTTGAAAGAAATAATCAACAAATAAGCGCTAACACATAGAAATGTCCGAAAAAGGCAGTCACCAGGCTGCCTTTTTGGTTAAATAATTATTCTTAGTACAAATAGATAATCTCGTCCCAAAAACCAATTGCAATCACATTCAACTTGTTTTATCATATTGACCTATAGCGAAAAGGGCGTTGTGAATGAGTGTGCTTGATAATTTCTTTGCCGGCGATAAGCTGGCTTTGGCGAAAATAATTTCCCATATTGAGGATAATGGCGAACAATTGCCGCAACTTCTCCCCCGGCTCTATGCCAAATCCGGGCATGCTTTCCGGGTCGGCTTGACCGGGCCGCCGGGAGCGGGCAAGTCAACACTGGTAGATATGCTGGCCAAGAAATATCACGGCGTCGGCAATTCGGTCGGCATAATCGCGGTCGATCCCAGTTCGCCATTCACCGGTGGCGCGCTTTTGGGCGATAGAATCAGGATGCAGAATCTGACACAGTACGAGAACATCTTCATCCGAAGTATGGCGACACGCGGCTCCTCGGGCGGCCTGGCGGCATCCACCGGCGAAGTGGCCATGGCCATGGACGCATTCGGCCAGGAAATCATCTTGATCGAGACCGTCGGCGTGGGCCAGGTCGAACTCGATATCGCTGATTCGTGTGATACGACAGTAGTAGTCTTGGTGCCTGAATCCGGCGATTCGATCCAGGCGCTCAAAGCCGGTTTGATGGAGATCGCGGATATTTTCGTAATCAATAAATCCGATCGCCCCGGCGCGGATTATATCAACAGCGAACTTAACATGATTCTCGAAAGCAAACGCCGAAAAAGCGCCTGGGCTTATCCGGTAGTCGCTACGCAAGCGCTAAATAATATCGGCATCGATGAGTTGCAAACGTTAATCGATAACCATCGCCAGTATCTGACCTCGACAGACAACATCGACTGGCATCGCCGCCGCAAAGCCGCCACCGATTTACGGCGGATTATCGGCATGGAGCTTAGGGAATATATCGCGAAACATATTTTGACTGAAAACGATTTAAATATATATGTTGAACGTATTCTGAGCGGTGAAAGTAATCCGTATCAGATCACGGCGGAGATAATTAAATCATTAAACCGGGATAGATCATGAGCAAGATAAAAAATGAAATAAAAACCACCGGCCGCGCGCGATGGGAAAAGGAATTTTCCCAATCTAAACTGCCGTCGGGCAAGAAATTTATGACCGTGTCATCCAAAGAGCTTAAACCGTTATACGATCCCGGCGATCTTGAGGGCATTGATTTTGACCGCGATATCGGTTATCCAGGGCAATATCCCTACACCCGCGGCGTGCATCCCACGATGTATCGCGGCAAAATCTGGACGATGCGCCAGTTCTCCGGGTTCGGTACACCCAAGCAAACCAACGCGCGTTATCATTATCTGCTTAAGCGCGGCCAAACCGGCCTGTCCGTCGCTTTCGATCTGCCTACTCTAATGGGTTATGATTCCGATTCGCCGCGTTCTGCCGGCGAGATCGGGGTCTGCGGCGTGGCGGTTGACACCCTCAAAGATATGGAGATCATTTTCGATGGCATCGAGTTGGACCAGATATCCACCTCAATGACGATAAACTGCACCTCGACTATTTTGCTGGCGATGTATATCGCGGTTGCCGAAAAACAGGGTGTGCCATCGCACAAATTGACCGGCACCTTGCAGAATGACATTCTCAAGGAATATATCGCGCAAAAAGAATGGATATATCCGCCAAAACCATCGATAAGGCTGATTACCGACATGATGGCTTATTGCACGAAAAACGTACCGAAATGGAATACGATTTCTATTTCCGGTTATCATATCCGTGAGGCCGGCGCGACCGCCGCGCAGGAACTGGCTTTCACTTTGGCCGATGGTTTCTGCTATGTCGAATCGGCAATCGCCACCGGGCAAAATGTCGATGAGTTCGCGCCGCGGCTGTCGCATTTCTTCAATTCGCATACCGACTTTTTCGAGGAAATCGCCAAGTACCGCGCCGCCCGCCGTATCTGGGCCCGTCACATGAAAGAAAAATACGGCGCTAAAGATCCGAGATCATGGCTGATGAGGTTCCATACGCAAACCGCCGGCTGCAGCTTGACCGCCCAGCAACCCGAAAATAATATCGTTCGCACGGCTTTTGAGGGTTTGGCCGGCGTTCTCGGCGGCACGCAATCGCTTCATACCAATTCTATGGATGAAACCCTGGCGCTGCCCTCGGAACACGCGGTTAAGATCGCGCTTCGCACCCAGCAGATAATCGCTCATGAAACCGGCGTAGCCAACGTTATCGATCCGCTGGCGGGCAGCTATTTTGTCGAGAAACTGACCAACGAGATGGAGGCTGAAGCGGAGGCTTATTTCGCTGAAATTGAAAAGCGCGGCGGCGTGCTTAAATGTATCGAGGAAGGCTATTTCCAGAAAGAGATCGCCAAGAGCGCCTATCGCTATCAGCTCGAAATCGAGAAAAAGCAGCGGATTATAGTCGGTGTCAATGATTTTATCGAAGAGAATGAAAAAGTCGAAATCCCGCTTTTGGTAATCGATGAAACCGTCGCCAGAGACCAGCTTGCCAATCTCAAAGAAGTCAAAAGCAGGCGCGATAATGACAAGGTCAAACGGACATTAGCGAAACTCAAGCAGGCCGCCGTAAACGGCGATAACCACATGGAGCCGCTTCTGGAATGCGTGCGCTGCTATACGACGGTCGAGGAAATCACTTCGACATTAAAAGATGTTTTCGGCGAATATGTTGAGCCGCCGATGATATAGATAATTCGTTTTGAATTATATTAAGATTGGATTTTCTTTCACAGCGTAGGGATTAGATTTAAACGCAAAAAGGGAATATTTCAATAACTCCCTTTCATCTATTTTATTAAAGGCAAAGCCTTTTATTTCAAAATCTTTTTAACTGAACAGATTAGTTGTTTACATCCCTTTGGCGGCCAACACTACATATACGGTCTTCAGCATGATCTTGATATCTTGGAAAATATTCAAACCATATATATAGTTCAAGTCGTACTTTACCTTGATCACCGTATCGGCTTCGGATTCATCGTACTTATGTTCAACCTGAGCCAATCCGGTTAAACCCGGTCTGACTAACAGGCGTTTTTCATAATCATTAATTGAGTTTTTCAATTTATCGATAAAAAACGCTCTTTCCGGACGGGGACCAACCAGGCTCATCTCGCCTTTTAAAATATTAATCAGCTGCGGTATTTCATCGATTCGCGTCGCCCTCAACAAAGCGCCGACACGGGTGATACGAGGGTCTCTCTTGCTGGCCCAAACCGGGCCGGTATGCTTTTCCGCGTCCTGACGCATCGTGCGGAACTTGTAGATCATAAATGGCATGCCGTAACCGGGATTGCTCCGTCTGTCATTTCTTCTTCTCTCAGCCTGGCCGGGTATCTGCATATCGCGGCGATTGGACCGGCGCCGATTCTTGCCTATTCTTTCCTGACGGAAAAATACCGGGCCGGGCGAATCCAGCTTGATAATGAATGGAATAAAGATGAAAAAAGGAGCGGCGCAAATTATACCAAACAGCGATCCGAAAATATCCAGAGCCCGTTTGGCGCTCCAGGTAAAACCATAAACTCTGTAAAAATAAGCGACATAGGACAGCAACGGCCGGATTGATAAGGTTCTGCTTAGAATACTATATACAAGTATTGAATTGGCTAAAAAATATTCAGCTATAAAATATTGAAGTCTGGCAAGTACTTCTTTCCAGTATCTGGCGGTACCGCCAAAAACGAGCTCTTCTTCCCAGTATTGACTCAAAGGAGTGCCAATAGGACTTTGATACCTCATAAATTACCCCTCCTGTTTATTTCTAAAGATTTTATCATAATAATGGCTGTTAAATCGCAAATACCTTGCCACTTTCGGTATTTTTAATATGTATTTTTATTATTTTACAATAATAGTAATCATTATTGTATGTCCTTAAACCAATTGATTGATAACAAGTTATAAAATTAAAATTGATTCCAAAAATATAATGATTTGGCTTCAGCTAACATTAACTAATAGGTTAATGGAATATTAATATCGATTGTGCAGAAAATTGCACAATTTGTGCACTAGGTTTTAACTTGTTGGTCCGATTTATTATAATATTTGTAAGAGTAATATTTAGAGCTATAATAATAAGGTAAAACCTCATCCAGATTATTCATTACAATCCCTAAGACATTAATCTTGGAATTTTTTAAGAAATTAATCGCCCTTTTGGCAACTTCTCGGGGCGTGTTACCGGCCCTGACAACCATTAGCGTGCTATCTACTTCACTCGCTATCAATATCGGATCGGACACCGGAATAACTGGTGGGACGTCGACAATAATAAAATCATAGTAGAATTTTAATTCTTCAAATACTTCGCGAAGCCTATTTTGATGCAAAATAGCTGAAGGGTCTTTATCCAGCTTGCCGGCGGTAATTATCGATAATCCCTGAACGGTTGTTTGTTTGACAGCTTCCTTAACAGTACATTTTTTTTCCAATAAATCGGCAAAACCTGTTTCCAGCGGCAATTTAAACAGAACATTAATCATTGGTCGGCGGAGATCGGTATCCAATAGCAGTATTTTATCGGTCGTGCTTTCGGCGATTGATAGCGCCAAAAATGCTGAAATGGTGGATTTTCCTTCTTCCACGCTGGATGATGTAACCATCACGGATTTTAATTTGCCATCATTCATTTTCCGGATATGGGAATATAGTCGACGGAACTCGGTGGCTCCACCCGACTCTCTATCATAGTAGCTGATTAACGATTCTATTTTCATTTCAATATCGCCCTTAACAATGTTTTCAGACCTTTTACTTCATTCTGAGTAAGTTTCAGATTCTTCAACGCGATTTTGTAGTCGGGATTAAGTTTTAAAGCCGTTTGAAATGCCTCTATCGCCCGGTCGCTGTGAAATTGGGCCAATACCGTATAAGCCATGCCCAGCTCATTATAAAGATCGGGAAAATTCGGATGAGCTTCCAATTCCTTGCTTAATCTTTTAATGTGCCGAACAACTGATTCCTCGCGTAATTGGTCATTTTGGAATATATATTCAAGGTGAAAATTAAAGCTTTTTTTAGGGAATTTACCGTTGGTCGTCGAATCATATCCTTTGCTTAGTTCGACAAAAGCGGTCTCATGGTCTTTGCTTTCCAGCGCGTCCAGACCTTTTTGCAGAAATTCATTTTTAAAAGCCGGATTAAAACCAACCGATTTAGCCAAAAGGTTCGTGGCGTTATCTTCGAGATTTTGGGCCAGATTGTAGTCTTCTTTCTTGATGCCGTTCAATATAATCGCCATAGCCATGTTATAGTAAGCCTCGGCGAAATAGACATTGAGCTTTATCGCTTGTTCAAAATTCTGATAAGCCTGAAAGCACTTGCCCTGTTTTAACAAAGATTTTCCCAGATTATTATAATAATCTGGATATCCGGGGTTTTGTTCGATGGCTTTCATGAATTTTTCTTGAGCTTTAACATATTCCTCAAGTTCCATATATGTCAAACCGAGGCAATTCATGATTCGGGAGTTTTGCGGCGCCCGTTTAATCCCTTTTTCCAAAATTCGGGATGCTTCCTCATATAGCTTCTGTTCAATCAGCGAAATCGCCAGTTTTTCCAATATTTCGCTGTCTTCTTCGTCGGTGAGTTCAGCGAATAGTTCGCTTAGTTTGATAAAACGATCATGTCGGAGCTTATGAAATTCCTCGATTACACCGACAGCTTGCTTGGGGTTTTCGGGCAATTTAAATTCTAACACATCGACCGGATTGCCGCCTTCAAAAAGTATACAGCTTCCCTTGCCGGTGGCGGGGTCGCCGGATGATTGAAGGAAGAATTCTTTGCCCATCCCTCTAAGTTTGCTGGTTAGCGTCATTTGTTCCATAATTTATCAACCGTTTTTGAATTTCATGAAAATAATCGCGGCAATTAAAATCACACTTATAGCCGTGCCCACATAAATCAAACCCTTTTCTTTATTCTTTATGGCGTATGGAGTGGACATACGCGGAATAGTCGCCAGCACCGGTAAATCAAGATAGCTTTCAACTTCTTCGACTTTCTTGAATGAATCATCTAATATCGTCATAATCATGATTATGGCCGCTCCCAGCGCCGCCCCCAGCATTACGCCCATTATCAGCATTTTTACCCGACCGGGGCTGATCGGCGCCAAAGGCAGTTCGGCCGGCTGCGCAATCATGAACTTGGATTCCGCTTCGATCTTTTTCGCGCTTTGATCAATCGCGGCATACTGGGAATGCTGGACAAACAGATTATATAATTCGCGATAACGATCTACCTCAGATTGCAATCTGTCTATCATGACTTCAACATCGGGATCGCGCGATAGCTTTGATTTTATTTTGCCGATACTTTTGCCCATAGCCGAGCTTTTATTCTGCATGTATTCGATATCGATTCCGATCTTAATATATTTGGCCAGGTCTTTCTGGGCATATACGGGCAATTGGCTATAGGCGGACGATACATAATTTCCAATTGCTTTTTCGAGGGCATCGCTGATATCTTTGGCTTCCTGGCTTAAAGCCACGACCTTGCCATCCCGCCAGCTATAACGTCCCAGAAGTTCGGCCAATCTGGGAACGGTGGCCATAAGCTGCTGTTTTAAATTGTCGGCGGCTGTCGACAGGCCGATCGCGGCAAAATCTATCTTCTGGGGCAATAATGAGATTCTTAATTCATCTTTTTCTTCCTGAATCGTGTTGATCTCAATATCTAATGCTTCAACCGCCGAAAATATTGAGTTCAGATTATAATTTAAAGTAGTGGTGTCTTCCTCAACCGATGAGGCGATCATTGTCTGCCTGAAATTTTTTAATTGGTTTTGCGCGGAGAAAAGCTTTTCCCGATATACTGCCAGTTGTTCCTCGGTAAAAGATATATTTCCTTGAATTCCCACCAGTTCCTGAGCCAGGCTTTCCTCCAGAAATATTTCCGCCAATGTTTGAGTCATTTTACGAGCCATGGTAGGCGTGCTGGCATTAACGGAAATTGTCACAATGTTGGTGCCGGAAACTCTGACGTTGATTTTCTTTCTGATCGAACTGACCAGAAAATCCTCGGCCAGTTCGGCTACTGAAACATCAGGCATACCGGCAACCTGTTCGGCGACCATTTGCCGAATGTTATCTGACACCTGGATGTCGAGTTTGGTTATCAAACTTCTGATATACTCGGTAGATTTGATCTGGCTGGATAGGGCGTTCTCGATTTCTGCGGATGATTGTCTGATCAAGTGCTGCGTCGATTCCAACCCCCTTTGGACTGTCGGCGGAAGCACGTTTGATTCCATAATCAGGATAGACGTCGTGGATTGATAAGATGGCTCAATAAAAAAAGTTGATAAAATCGCTACCAGGGGAGCGATAATGGTCGGCATGATTATATACCATTTCCGCTTGACTAAAATCTGGCTGTAATCCCGTAAGTTAAAGGATTGTGTTGTACTGTAGTTTGAGTGCATATTATAAAATCTCCACTCTATTCGCCGCCACCGGTCGGTGTGGCAGTATCGCTGCCGCTCAAAGCATCAACTAAAATTGTAGTAATGATGGTAGTAGCAATTGCCGGTATGAGAAGGGATGGCAAGCTGCTGAGAAAAGCATTTTCCTGGTGATAAGGTATGAAAATAGTATCTTCCGGCTTCAACTTATAGCGCGCCGGCCTGCCGTTATCAGAATAATTCTTAAAATCAAATTTGAGTACCGATGAAAACCTGACATCTTTCATGACCACTCTGATATTTTTCAAATCGGCTTCCGGAGTAGTTCCGCCAGCGGCCGCGATCGCGTCCACCAGTTCGATATCTTCAGCCAGGTTTTTTACACCGGGTTCATTAACAGCCCCGTAAATGTAATAGATATTCTTACCGGTAAAAGATTGGCTACTCATCAGAGCGGCGGTGACGCCATAAGGCGAAAGCGGCACATTAATCATATCCTTGGCTTTTAAACGCGGAAGCTTGGATAGATCGCCATCTTTAATTTGTTTCAGCAAATCCACGTCGATAACATCAACTTTACCGTCGGTTTGACGGATAATCGTGACGGTGCTCAAATCGGCCTCGGGCAGCGCGCCCCCGGATTCGCGAATAACCTCCAGAATATTAGGTATAATCTCATAATGATATTCGCCCGGCGTTGTCACCGCTCCGGCGATCATAACCATCTGGCTATTGTACTCCGTAACAACTACCGTCGCCTGAGAGATACCGGGATTATAGAACTTGATCTGATCGACTATTGATCGGGCTAAAGTCGCGGATGTCAGCCCGGCCGCCTGAATATCGCCAATTACCGGCAGAGCGATCATTCCGTCATTGCGTACTCTCACCTCGGTGTTGAGATCAGGTTCCTGCCAAAAACTGATCGATAACCGATCATCAATCCCGATTAAATAAGGTCCATCACTCTGGCCAAAACATATCGCCCCGGCCAAAAGGATTAACGCCGTTATAATTTTATAAATCTTCATGTATCCTCATATCCGCTAATTGCTGTTGTGTATTTCTCAATAAATTTTCATCTTCCAGCATAATACTGTTAAACATCATAGAACGATTTCGACCATCGCTTTTAGCCTTTAATAACGCCATGTCGGCGGAATAAATAAGACGATCCGATGTCTGCGCGTCAATAGGATAAATAGCGCCGCCTATGGAAACAGTAATTTTATATCCTTCATCGACGAATTTGCTCGTAAATTTATGTTCCTCAATGTTTTTCCGTAATCTATCAATAAATATCAGGCAATTGGCAAATCCCGTATCGGGCATAATTACGCAAAACTCTTCTCCCCCATAACGGCTTACAATATCGATTGCCCTGACACTTTTCGTAACCAGATCCGATAAATTTTTTAGCACTTCGTCTCCTGCCTGATGGCCGTAAGTATCATTAAAAGCCTTAAAATTATCGATATCAAATATGACTAAAGCGAGCATTCTGTCAAATCTTTTCGCTCTATACATTTCTTCATTAAGACGTTTATAGAAATAGCGATAATTATAAAGTCCGGTCACAAAATCAGTATACGACATCTTTTCAATCAGCATATATTGATGAATATTATCCAGCGCCAGCGAAGCCATATTGGTTAAAGTAGAAAAAACATCCAACTCCGATTCATCAAAAGGTTTATCATCCTGTTTGCCGCCAATTAGCACTAAACCCTGCAACTCGCCGCCGATAAAGAGCCTCTCAATAGTGATAAATCCATGAGCCAATGCCTTTTCGACAAATGGATCGGTATCCGATAAACCCGAACTTAACACCGGCAGTACCAAAGGTCTTTTTTGCGACATCAATATATTGAATACTTCCGAGTCTGCCGAAAGTTGCAGCACCCTGAGGCTCTGGGGCACTTTTCCCGCGAAACCGGAAACCGTATAACTGCCATTATTTTGTTCCAAACGGGTTAGAACAATTATGCGGGATGGATTAAGTATGGTTTGTACCGATTCGATAAAAGATTCGACCAGGCGGCGCCAGTCATAGACGGTAAACATCCTATTTGAAACTTCATAAAATGAATGAAGATCTATCGCTTTATACTTCAATTTTTTAATCAAATCGCCAAGTTCTATTTTAGCCTGGTCAAGATCGGTTTGAAGCGTTCTGGCTTTTTCCTGGTTCTTTTTTATACTATAATTACTCCGGCAAATATCATATAAAAGCGGCCAGATAGCTTTATCGAAATCGGCTATTGTGCAGTGCCTGGCCAACTCTCCTTTCGAATCCTCGCCTATAAATAACGTAGCTTGATCATTGAATTTATAATAGTAAAGCAGCGTGTGTTCGATTCGATTAGGCAATTTAGATTCTTTGGCCAGTTTCTCATAATTATCGCCCGGTAAAGGCACACCATAAACCTTAAGAGTTTTCTTTTCCGTGGCCAATAACATTCTATCTATAGTTTCCAGCTTTATGGGTTCAACGCTTTTCAACTTAAACCCAACACCCATCAAGGGTAGAAAGAGACCGCGTTCGGTACAAAAAATGACAAATCTGCCCAATTCAAATGTTTTTTTGAATTCCTCGGCCGCGGCTAAAACCGGGCTTTTCTTTATATTCTTCTGATTAGCGCCAAAAACAGACTTGCTGAGTTCAAAAATTTTATTCCTGGCTGATGCATCGATTTTTAATTTATATAATTCCGTGGTGGCCATTCGGGTTTTCTGAAGATGGCGCCTGTTTTTTTTAATCAGGAAAGCAATCCATAATATGAAAAATAATAATAAGATTAATAGTATTATAGAAAAAACTGTCATTTGCTGCGCGAACCCATTCCCGGTATTTTCTACTTCGTAAATCTTCTGGTCCTGGCAAAATAAAACCGCTTTTTCTTGGAACTGAGACCCAGTTTTTTAAGCGTCCACCAGGTTTTTATAAAGCCGGTGCCTGGAAATTCAGTACTAATCGCCTGTTTTATTTCGCCGATGCTGAGAAAGGGATCCTTTCCCACCACATCCATAATAGCCTCGCCTAAATCATGTGTGCCAGGCTGTATTAATGGTTCGGATGAAGCTAATTTAGGCTTTTCCAAATCGACTTTGGATGTCGCGCTGGCCTGGCTGCCAACATTTCTTAATCCCATATTCTCTATGCGCGCCATTGATATTGAGGGTTTTTTCCCGCTTTGCATAACCGAAGCGCCGGATTGAGAAGCTGACGCTTCAATTATCGGTACCGGCTGGGGCCTAACTATGTCTACTTTCGGCTGAATCGCGACGGTACTTCCGCTAAAATCGTTTTTGGCTTTTTCAATATTATCAAATGCTTTTAGAATACTGTCAAATTCCAGTAATTCAAATATTTCATAAACATTAGGGATCATCCGGGCCAATTTGATATCGCCTTTGTTTAACCTGATTTCTCTGATGTTCGAAATAAAAATACCCCAGCCCGCCGACGAGATGTAATCTACGCCGCCAAGATCAACAATAATGTTATAACGTTTTTGATTAAGAAGCGAATTAGTGACTTTTTCCAATTCGGTGGCGGTCATAGTGTCAATAACGCCATCGACACGGACTATTGTTATTTCCGTATCCAACCCCGGAACTTGCGTAGTCTCCACTGAAATTTTAATATCGCTCATATTTTTCACCTGCCCAATCTATCTAAGGCTTCCTTGACAAATCGATAATAATCGTAAGCTCCATGCGAATAAGGCGCGTACTCAAAGATGGTTTGGCGACTTAATTGCGATTCTTTGATTTGGGTGTTCACTCTAATAGTGGTGTCAAAGACGTTATCGCCGTATTTTTCTTTCAAATCGCCAAGTATTCTTTTCGAGATTTTAGTCCGAACATCATAAAACGTCGGCAAAATCCCCAACAGATTAATGTCCTTTCCGCAATTTAAGCCTGTCTCTTTAATTATCTTAAGCGTGAGCGCGGCTCCCTCCAATGCGAAATAGTCCATCGAAACCGGGATCAGGACTGAATCCACATAGCTTAAGATATTTGAATTTATTATATTTATCGACGGAGAGCAATCTAAAATTATAATATCGATACCGGTAAATCTGCCTAAAGCCTTGGCCAGCGGGAATTCATTAACATCTTGTTGCGCTAAGTAACGTTCTACCATATAGATATCGCTACGGCCCGAGCCGACAAGATAAAGATTAGTGCGAACGTTATAAATATCTACCTGGCCGGTCAATAGCAAATCGGACAGCCCCTGGACGCCATTTAAGTCAAAAGCCAGCGAGGCTGATCCTTGTGAATCGCAATCGACTAACAGCACCTTTTTATCCATTAAGGCGGCGGCATGAGCGAAATTTATAGCCGTAGTGGTTTTGCCGGTACCGCCTTTTGAGGCTGTAATCGCAATCTTGTACATTACTGTTTGAATTTCCTCATGAGCTTCTTCTCGTATTCGGCCATATCATCCAGGGCCGATTGCCTGGTCTCTTTCTTGATTGCTTTCTCGTCGATATTGATCTGTTCGTTGCTAACGGGTGATATTTCAATCGGCTTAAATGTTTTAGCCGGAACTACCGGCACGCTTATTTCAGCAACTTTCTCGGTTGTTTCAGGTTCAGGTTCAGCCGATGCTATTTCCGGGCTTACTTTAGACATCATGGCCTGAAACATTTTCGCGATTTCCTGGCCGCCTTCGAGTTTTTCTAGTCCTTTGGCTATATCTTCATAAAGGTTTTTGCCGCTGGCAACCGGTTTCAACTGCTTTAACTGTGATATTACTTTGCCGGTTTCTTTGGTTATCCTGTCGACCTGTCTTTGTTCGATATTTTTTTGCAGACTTTCGACATACTCCGATCGATCCTGCTCTTTTTGGGCTTCGCGAAGAATTTCTTTTTCCAAAAGCTCTTTCTGTTCGGGCTTTAGCTGGCCAACTCTTTCTACGTAAGCCAGCCGTAGCTTCCTGGTATTAAGACGCATCGACACTAATTCATCATATATGTTTTTAACCGGGTAAGCTTCACCCGACTCCGATAAGCTTTTCTGAATTCTGGCCGCGCCTATCTCGGGATTTTCACGAATGATATCTAATAATTTCTTTCTGATACCATAGGGCAATTGCTTGATATCGGAATCGGCCCTGAGCCGTTTATTCAGAAGTCCCGAATCTCCTTCGCGCTTCCATCTTTTACGATATTTATAGAAAGTTGATGGCGATACCCCCATCTCCAGACAGGCTTCCTCGACCGGTATTCCCTGCTCCTCGACCATAGATATCAGACGTTTGCGCTTTTCCAGTATCAGCTCATCGGCCATGATTTTTTCTTTGACGACCACCAGCGTGATATCATCATTTTGCGGCGCGTTGCCGGTGAATTTGGCCAAATCCTGATCGAGAGTGGAAGCGAACTCCTCCGGCGCCAGATGAGCATTGTTTTTTATGAATTCAATTAGCCTGTCGTTGCCATATTGCTCGGATCGGTTATTCATCGCTTCCGTTATGCCATCAGTGTAAATAACCAGCATATCGTCTTTTTTCAGCTTGAGCTTATCGGTTTGGAGATCGCCGCCGAATGAGATATTATCGGGAAGCGTTAGGCCAAGGGGCATGCCTTTAGGATTTAAGAAATAACACTTATTGGAATCTTTACGGAATAATATCATCGGATTATGGCCGGCGGAAGCGAATGAGATTTCGCGCTTTTTGGAATCGAGAATTATGAAGAACATCGTTATAAACATTCCCTTTTTAACATCTTCCGCGACAAAATCATTAACTTTGGTCAAAATATCATTTGGTTGATAATTATTACGGGCTTCAAGCCTAATAGCGGTCCTGATCATAGTCATAACCAGCGAACCGGGCACGCCTTTGCCGGAGACATCAGCTACTGCTATGCCAAGAGTTTCTTCATCGATCCAGACGAAATCGAAATAATCCCCGCCAACATCCTTGGCTGCCCGATAAACCGCCGCCAGTTCATAACCCTCAATTTCAGGGAATTTGTTGGGGAGCAGGGCATGCTGAATTTCCTGGGCGACCTGCATTTCTTTTTGCAGACGTTCTTGTTCGACAACATTTTCCCGGGCTTGTTTAAACTTGGTCGTAATCTCGTTGAAAGCTTTGGCAATTTCGGAAAACTCATCGGTGCCATCCACCGGCAAGGTTTCTTCAAGATTGCCCTGACCTATTTTCAGCACCCCTTCGGTAAGCTTCTGAATCGGTTTGACGAAATAATACGAGAGCATATAAACCGCGACCAGACCTACAATCAGACCAAGCAGCGCGAAAAGCAGTATTGACTGTCTGGAAGATGTTAGCTGCTCTGCCAAACCGGCTACTGAAAAACCGAAATGAATGGTTCCGAGTTTCCTGTCAGCCAGCATGATATTTGAAATCAAATGATAAATATTTCCATAATCATTGCTTTCGTATTCTTGAAACTCATTTATCATTAAAGGATCAATGTCATCGGGGCAAGTATATGGCGATAGAATATTTTGCGGATTAATGACATCCGCCCAAATTAGACCGTTGTTATCGATAATAGTAAGATATTTTAAATTCGGGTTGCCATTTACGGCTGATTTGGCTAAACTGGCAAGTTCAAGTACATTTTCTACCGCAATTTTATCCGCCGCGTTCAGAGATGTGGTATGCGCAAAACCTGAAGCTTCGGCGAAAAACCTCTGAGTAATAACGGTGGAATTACGATGGTTATAATAAAACGCGATAGCTCCCACCAATAGAAAAACAACCAGTGACGCCCACATGGCGAATTTCAAACGGATAGACATGCCCATCGGCTTCAATAGCCTTGATACTTTGGGCTGAATATCTTTGACCATGCGCAATTCATTTTCGCCATCGCGGGAGTAGTAATCGACGGAATCCATCATTTTGCGGATAAGATATAGCCCCAGCCCACCCTTACGGCCGGTTTTCACATAGCGGTCAAGATCAGGCGTATCGGTCCCCTTAAAATCGAACCGCCGCCCTTTGTCGAAAATCGAGAATGTTACTTTGTTTTGCTGTACTTTAACTTTAATCCTGATTGTACCCGGGCCAAAAAGATAGGCGTGACGAATCACATTTGTGCAGGCTTCCTCGATTGCCAGTAGGATGCCGTTTTTTTCTTTGGTAGACAGGTTGAGGTCAGAGATGGCATCATCAATGGACTTGCGGATGTCCACCAGCATGTTCTCATCGGCGGCAAAGCTCATATAAATTTCTTGAGGCTTTTTAGGCGCCATTGATTTCCCTCACTTTCGGACTCCGCAGTATAACTCATTGAAACTCAAAAGTAAAGACGAAATACATCCTTTACTACAGTCAAGAATCGGCAAAATTCTAATAATAATTGAGTTAAAATAACATAATCATATCCTCAAAACAGGAAATAATTAATATAAGATATTTTGATAAAATGTTATCTATCCGACCGTTCAGCCGCCTGATCGATATTTCTGGTGAGATTTGGATTATTGGGATAAAACTCCAATAAAGATTGCCATAGCCGAATAGCCTCTTTATACTCGCCGGCTTGATATTTCTCCATACCCTGTAAATAAATCTGCCAGTGAGCGTCATTCTTTTTGATATCTTCAACTGTGGTCACCTCGGCGGTATAGCGGTTAAGTTGGCGTTTTAGCCCTTTAGCGCCTTCCGAATCGGGATTTAGGGCCAAAGATGAATCGACCAGCGCGATGGCGCGATTATAATCCGATTGATCGAAATATCTCAAGGCTTTGTCGAGGTACTTGGATGACTCTACCATATCGAAAATTTTATTTCGATCGGACTTAGCCTGCGCGTCATCGGGATTAGACTGCAAAATCAAACTCAACGATTCCAGCGCTTGCTCGTAAGCGCCGGTTTGCATCTGCGCCTGGACCCGCGTTTTAATACGGGTAATATCCGCCTGCCTGGTGCGATTAATTTCAGCCAACTTGTCTTTGGCGTGCTGATTATTTGGATCGAGAATCAAGGCCAGATTGTACTGACCGGCGGCATCATCGTATTGTTTATTTTTAAAATAGCTGTCGCCGACCTCCAATTGACTGGCCAACAATTGATCGGTATAGCCTTTATTGGCCTCGCGAACAAGGTCCTGCTTGATCTGGTCAAACAAGATAGTGACCTTGCTGATAGCTTCCTGATTTTGGACATCTAATCCCAAAACCCGATAGTAAGCCTCGATTGCCTGATAAATTTGGCCATCCTGTTCACGCGCTCGGGCTGTTTCCAATTCCGCCTGAATTTTAGCCTGGTCGTTGATAGTTTCCTGATTTTTGTATTCACTCAATCCGTTTTGAATTATCGTCTCATTTCTGCGGGCTTGTTTATCCGTTTTTGATGGCCCAAAAGCATAGCTTAACGACAACCTGTGCGAAGTTTCCAAATCAGATAACGAGGCATAGGCGTAAGCGAACCTGACCCCGGCAACTTCGATTCCAGCGCCCATTGTCAGCTTATCACCCATATAGCCAAGACGAGCGAAAAACTGTTTATTGAATCCGAACTCCATGCCGGCGTACATATTCGTGCCGAGGTTTTCCGTGTTTTCGATATCAGCATTGATAATCAGGCTGTGCTTATTACCAAAAATTCCCTCATAGGCTAACCCGCCCCTCAATGAGTAGGGCAACCGCTGCTCCAGGGTGTTGAGTTTTATTCTCGGTCCGGCAATATCCGAAGCCTTTAAGCCAATTGAGATTCCGCGCATAAAGTTCATGGAGTAAATTAAGCCAAAATCAAATCCAAAACCGGTATCTTTGTAACCGGCTATATCATAATAGACACCTTTGACAGCCAGACCGGTGGTTAAGTTTCGAAACGGCGTAAAACCATAGCCGAGCATGAACATATCCTGACGGCTGGAGAAAGTGCCGGTGGTAACGAAATCGTCTATTTGCTCGAAATCGCCGCTGGAAAGATCGCCGATACCGACACCGAACGCGCCCACCGATAATGTCGGATAGGCCGCCGCGATGAATTCGTAACGGGTATCCATGAACAGATTCATATGGAATAACTGGATTTCGGAGCGGTCAACATCCGCCAGACCGGCAGGGTTCCAATAAATCGATCCCGAGCTTTTTATATTTGCAACCGATGCCCCGCCCATACCGAGCTGGCGCGCTCCAAAACCAATCGCGAACGGCGAACGATAGCCGCCATTGCCAGCCGCAAACGCTATAGACGATAATATGGCAAATAACAGAATTATTATGAGAATCTTTCTTACCATATTACCGCCACTTTCATTTTAACTGTCTGTCCGGCGGTAATATTATTGGCGATTATGTAATAGATGCCGCTTAATACCTTATCGCCGGATGAGTTCGTACCATCCCAGATAGCCGCGGTATTATCAAAATGCTGGCCGGCGGTCCCCTGGCCATTAGCCGCATTGGCTTGATATTCCCAGACGATATCGCCATAAACATTATATATAGTAAAATCAATAGTAGCTTCTGTTTCGAGATTATAGCCGATCAGCAGATTCCCTTCCGAGGCCAAATATGGATTCTGGCTAACTTTAACAGAACCCGAAAAATCGGCTGTCATTGAGGCTAATTGCATACTCTCCAGCGAAAATTCCTCGCCGTCCGGTAAAACCACTTCGACATATTGCTCGGCTATGCCGCCGATCACTACCTGGGCAACTATATCATCAGAAGCAAAATGCAGATTAAAAACATCCACCGGCGGATTTTCGACCGGGGTAATACTAATTGTAAATTCCGCCAGCGAATCCGGTTCTATCAATATCGATGGATCGAAGACAAAACTGACAGCTGAATCGCCCAGTGTGGCGGCATAAGGTTCATCGTTAACATAAAGTATCGATGAAGATATAATATCTCCCGGATTGAGACGATTATCATTGGACATAAGGCGAAAACCGAACGAAATTAAAGCTACCTGATCGCTGGTCAGCTCAGTTGAATTTTCCAGGTAAAACCTATAAACATCCACAGATTGTCCGGCAACGGCCGCGCCTTGTAAAGGTGTCGGGTTTCTCATAACAAGCTTGGGCAGTTCTTCTTTTAAAATAACGTCGAAACCGGCGGAATCGCTTAGAACTACAGCTTGCTCATTGGAGTTTAGATCGGACGGCACAGTGCTCATCAAAACATAAATAGTCGTTCCGTCTAATATCTGAATATCCGGGGCTGTGACATGCCATTGTATTAGTTCATTGGAATTAAATGTTCTAATCAATGGCTCATCTACGGCAAAACCGTTGTTTTCAAAAGTTAAAGTTAACTCGCCGGTGCTGGTTTCCGCGTCCCCGATATTCGTAACCATAGCATCTAAAGTGAAAAAGCCTCCGGGTGAAACTACCCTATCTATGGCCGATGGCGGAAACGAAATACTGCTGTTAATTGATAATGTTGCCCGGCTTATGGTCTGTATGGGAATCCAGATAGTCGCGTCCGAAACCGAATCGCCGGTATTGCTGTCAAAACTCCAGCAATTGAATCCCAGCGAATCTATTA
>Ga0299912_10000505_pt1 | contig 33038 bp, 33 predicted proteins | sample RVTome_2_FD_207667 | JGI IMG/M metagenome (GOLD analysis project Ga0299912, IMG submission 207667) | Soil microbial communities from uranium-contaminated site in the Upper Colorado River Basin, Wyoming, United States - RVT95D214 (version 2) ... | reverse complement strand
TCACGCTCGACCAGCCGGTAAATCTTGTGGACGCGCCGCCAGGCAGATTCCGTCGGATTGCGCGCCTGATGGTAGTCCCAGCGCATCACCAGGCCCGCGTAACGCAGGGCGCGCGTGGCAATCTCGGAAGCGAATGGCTTGAGTTCGGCGCTGGCGGGACCGCGGTAGGCCTGCCGCAGCAGGGCGAGCCAGGCCTCAGCCAGCAGCGACCAGAACATCCACGATTCCCGCCACAAGGCCTGGCGCGCCAGCCGGAATGACGACTGGTTGCGCACATACTGCTCAACGATGCGCGATTGCAACGGCAGGCCCGTGGCTTCCAGCTTCATCAGCGATTTCATGCGGTTGATCGTAGCGGCCTCATTTTCGGCATTGAAGCGCTCCAGCCCCTGGATCAGCGCGTGATGGGTGTCGTAATCCGAGTCGGAAGGCAGGTTTTTCAGCCACTTCTCGGTGGCCTTCACCGAAACGAAGGGCGAACCCGCCACAGCCTTGCGGCGGCGAGTGATCGTATTCAACATCTCAAAGAAATCGGGCATGGCGGTATCAGCGAGCTTCGGTTGCTAGCTAACCAGCACCATTTGTGCCAGCTTCACGCCGGGAGCGCGCCATTTCAAGTCATTGGTTTTATTGGCATGCGCGGCCATCTCAGACCATCCCCGCCCGCCTGACCCACGAAAAACCGACATCCCCTGTTGAAGCCACGTCACACTGGCCTGCAGGTCAGCGCACGCCAGGCTTGCCCCTCACAAACCCGGACGAAGCCGTTACAATGCGCGCCTTGGAAGCGTGGCCGAGCGGTTTAAGGCACCGGTCTTGAAAACCGGCGATGGTGCAAGCCATCCGTGAGTTCGAATCTCACCGCTTCCGCCAGATAGCCGGTTTCAGCGATGCGGGCGCAGCCCGTGAGCTAAAGCCTGATTCGGGTGGACTCGGGGAGCGAATCTCACCGCTTCCGCCAGATAGCCGGTTTCAGCGATGCGGGCGCAGCCCGTGAGCTAAAACCTGATTCGGGTGGACTCGGGGAGCGAATCTCACCGCTTCCGCCAGATAGCCGGTTTCAGCGATGCGGGCGCAGCCCGTTGAGCTAAAACCTGATTCGGGTGGACTCGGAGGGGCGATCTCACCGCTTCCGCCAGATAGCCATCCCCGTTTCCCCTTCCCCAGCCGGGCCGATCAAAAAATTTGATCACGTCCCCTTCACCTTTTCCCCGCGCGCCCGATTGCTCCCATTAGACGTCCGTGGGAGCGGACCTGGGGAGATCATGTCACTGCAACTCAACACCAACCTGCCGGCGATGAACAGCGCCCGAAGCCTTGCGGCCTCGGAGTCGGTTCTTGGCCGCACGTTGCAGCGGCTGTCGTCCGGCCTGCGCATCAACAGTGCGCGCGACGACGCCGCCGGGTTGGCGATCTCCGAGCGGATGACCACCCAGATCCGCGGCATCAATCAGGCCGTGCGCAACGCCAACGACGGGATTTCCATGTTGCAGACCGCAGAAGGTGCGCTCTCCACGGTCACTTCGTCGCTGCAGCGCATCCGCGAACTGGCCGTCCAGTCAGCCAACGCCACCAACAGCACCAGCGACCGCGCCGCCATGCAGCAGGAGGCCGCACAGCTGGTCGCTGAAATCGACCGCGTGGGGCGCAGCACCACCTTCAACGGCGAAAACATCTTCGCTGCCAGCAACACCAGCGCGGTCGGCGATCCGGAACAGCTCGCGGTCATCGACGGCCTGACGGGCGGCTGGCTGCAGCAGGCCGAGTCCATGATCCAGCAGTATTTCGGCATCACCGCCGACGGCGCGGGCATCAGCATCGAGCTGACCAGCTTCACCGACGGCGCTGGCGGCGTCGCGGCACGGGTTGGCGGCGCGATCCCCGGGAACTACCAGGGCAAGGCGACCAACGTCCATCTTCAGATCGACATGGCCGACTTCTCCCCGCCCAACCCGCCGAACGGCGGCACCGCGCCCTTCTACCATGACCGCATCATCGCCCACGAGATGGTGCACGCGGTGATGTACCGCAGCATGAACATCGGCTCCATGTCCAACCCTGCGCTCGACCAGGCCTGGTTCCTTGAGGGCTCGGCCGAGTTCATCGCCGGCGGCGACGAGCGCCTGAATATCTCGGTCAACACGATCGGCGTCGGCGGGGTGATGACGCAGGCGTCCACCTTCGATTCCCAGGGCGGCAACTGGGGCGGCACCTCGGACGACTATGCCGCCGGCTATGCCGCGGTGCGCTATCTGCACGAGCAGATCAAGGATGTAGGCGGGGAAGGCATTAAGGATGTGATGACCTATCTCAACGCCAACCAAAGCGCAACGCTGGACGACGCCATCGCCGCGGTCTCGGGTGGCCGCTTCGCCAGTTCAAACGACTTCTTCACCCACGCGACGCACGGCTTCAACGCCAACGGGGCGGCCTTCATCGGTTCGATGGACCTGACGAACACCGATACCGGCGCGATCGGCGGCCTCGACGCCGACGGCGGCGCGATCAAAACCGCCGAGAGCGTGGTGCCGACCGGTTCCAGCCGCAGCGGCGAGGACCAGCTTGCGGGCTTCTCCGAAACCTGGGAAAGCGTGGCCAGCGCCACCACCGCAACCCTCGACAAGACCCTGCAGATCGGCGCCAACGTCGGCGAAACCCTCGACGTGAGCACCGGCGCCATGAACGGGACGGCGCTCGACATCATGAATGTCGACCTGGTCGACAATTTCAACCAGGCCATCAGCAAGATGGATCGCGCGCTCGACTACGTCAGCGGACAGCGCGCCCGCATCGGCGCCCAGCTCAACCGGCTGGAATCGACCATCACCAATTTGCAATCCAGTTCGGAATCGATGACGGCGAGCCGCTCCCGCGTCATGGATGCAGACTACGCCTCCGAAACCGCAGCGCTCACGCGTTCGCAGATCCTGCAGCAGGCCGGGGTGGCGATGCTGGCGCAGGCCAATGCCCTGCCCCAGAACATCCTGACGCTGCTGCGCTAAGCGCATCAACCGCACACCCGCAACGCCCGTTTGGGCGTTTTTTATTGTGCCGCCCGCACTTAATGAGAAAATTCGCGGATGGCACGTTCCACCCCCCTCTCCCCAGTCAACCACGACCGTGACAGCGCGGGGATGACCTATGTCTATCCCGTCGTGTCACGCCGCGCCGGCGGCGTCTCGGTGGGCGTCAACCTCAATCCCAACAACGCCTGCAACTGGGCCTGCGTGTATTGCCAGGTGCCGGACCTGGTGCGCGGCACCGCGCCGGAAATCGATCTGGCGCAACTCGAAGCCGAACTGCGCGCGATGCTGGCTGACATCCTCCACGGTGATTTCATGCAAACCCGCGTGCCTGAGGGCGCACGGCGGCTGAACGACATCGCGCTGTCGGGCAACGGCGAACCAACCAGTGCCAAGGCCTTTCCGCAGGTCATCGAACTGATCGGCCGGGTGATGGCGGACTTTGATTTGATCGGGAAAATCAAGCTGGTGCTGATCACCAACGGCAGCCTCGCCGACCGCCCGCGCGTACAGGACGGCCTGCAAAAAATGGCGGCACTGAACGGCGAAGTGTGGTTCAAGTTCGACAGCGCGACCGCCAGCGGCATGCGCAGCATCAACCAGACCCGCGTGTCACCCGACAAGCAGTTCGAGCGCCTGGCCGTGGCCGCGCGGCTGTGCCCGACCTGGCTGCAGACCTGCGTGTTCGCGTTCGATGGCACCCCCCCCTCTGCGGCGGAGCAGGCGACCTATCTCGCCGCGGTTACGCGTATCCGGCAGGAATCGATTCCGGTGCTAGGGGTGCTGCTCTACGGCCTGGCGCGGCCTTCGATGCAGCCGCAGGCGAGCCGGCTGTCCGCGCTGTCCGCGGACTGGCTCGAAGCCTTCGCCGACAAAATCCGTGCGGCGGGCCTGCCGGTGAAAGTGTCGCCATGATCCACGGCATCGGCACCGACCTGCTGGACGCCGAGCGCATCCGCAGCGGCCTTGCGCGCTTCGGCGAGCATTACGCCGACCGCATCCTCGCCCCGGCCGAGCATGCCGGGTATTTCGCCAGCCACGACCCGGCACGTTTTCTGGCCAAATGCTTCGCCGCCAAGGAGGCCTTCGCCAAGGCGGCCGGCACCGGGCTGCGCCCGCCGGTGACGCTGCGCAACATCGCCGTGCTGCGCGATGCGCTCGGCAAGCCGCATTTCGAATGCGCACCGGAACTCGTTTCCTGGCTGCTGGATCGCGGGATCACCGCGCACCATGTTTCCCTGTCGGACGAGGGCGATCACATCCTCGCCTACGTCATACTGGAGCGTCCATGACACCCCATTTCCATTCGGAGCACCCATGACGCCACGTTTCATGCAGGAGCATCGATGACGCTCGGCCCCCTGATGCTCGACGTCGCGGGCACCGAACTCACCGACGACGACCGACGACGCCTCGCCCATCCGCTCGTCGGCGGGGTGATCCTGTTTACCCGCAACTACCGCGACCCGGCACAGCTGGCCGCGCTCACCGCCGAGATTCATGCGCTCAAATCCGCGCCGCTGCTGATCGGCGTCGACCACGAGGGCGGACGGGTGCAGCGCTTCCGCGAAGGCTTCACCCGCCTGCCGCCGATGCGCAGCTTCGGCGAAATCTGGAACGAGCACCCGCAGCGCGCCCGCGAACTGGCGCGCGAAACCGGCTACGTGCTGGCGGGCGAACTGCGTGCGCACGGCGTCGATTTCAGCTTCGCGCCGGTGCTCGACCTCGATTACGGCGCCTCCTCGGTGATCGGCGACCGCGCCTTCCACGCCGATCCGCACGCCGTGTTCCAGCTGGCTCAGGCGGTGATGCTGGGGATGAAGGACGCCGGCATGGCCGCCTGCGGCAAGCACTTCCCCGGCCACGGCTTCGTCAAGGCGGATTCGCATGTCGCCATTCCGGTGGATGAACGCACCCTGGCCGACATGGCGATTGCCGACCTGGTGCCGTTCCGGCTGATGATCGAGGCCGGGCTCGCCGCGGTGATGCCGGCGCACGTGATCTATCCCCAGGTCGACGACCAGCCCGCTGGGTTTTCAAAAGTGTGGCTGCAAAAGCTGCTGCGCCAGCAACTGGGTTTCGACGGCATGATCTTCAGCGACGACCTGTGCATGGAAGCCGCAAGCGTGGCCGGCGGCATCGTCGAACGGGTGCAGGCCTCGCTCGCAGCCGGCTGCGACATGGCGCTGATATGCAACCGGCCCGATCTGGCCGACGAGGTGCTGGCGAACCTGAAGGTGGACTGGCCCGCCCCCGCCCGTGCGCGGCTGGCGCGCATGCACGGCCATCCGCACCCGCCGACCTCGGTCCAGCTGCGCGAATCGGTGCGCTACGTCAACGCGCTGCACCATATCGCCGGGCTGGGGCAGGATTCCGCCGACCTCAACCTGCAGATCGACCCGACCGACTATTGTGGCCGCGCATAAGCACGACCACACGCACCGTGCGGGCGAGCAACACGTCCACCGTCACGCAGCGCACAACGGAACCCTGCTCGTCGCCCTGCTGCTGACGCTCTCCTTCGCCGGGGTCGAGGCCCTGGCCGGGTGGTGGTCAGGGTCGCTTGCGCTGCTGGCCGACGCCGCCCACATGCTCACCGACAGTTCGGCATTGGGCCTGGCGGCGGCGGCGGCCTGGCTGGCGCGGCGGCCGCCCAGCATGCTGCATTCCTACGGCCTGGTGCGCGCCGAGGTGCTGGCCGCGCTGTTCAACAGCGTCATGATGCTGGTGCTGATCGGCTTCATCGTGAGCGAAGCCATCGAGCGCATCGGCACCCCGCGCGACATTGCCGGCGGCACCGTCATCGGTGTTGCCGTCATCGGCCTCGCCATCAATCTTGTGGTTGCCTGGGTCCTGCATCGCGGCGAGCAGACGCTCAACACCCGCGCCGCGCTGCTGCACGTGCTGGGCGACGCGCTCGGTTCGGTGGCGGCGATCACCGCCGGCATCGTCATCGTAACCACCGGCTGGACCCCGATCGATCCGCTGCTGTCGCTGCTGGTGGCGGCGCTGATTCTGGCCTCGGCGCTGCGCCTGCTGCGCGAGGTCGTGCACGTGCTAATGGAAGGCGTGCCGCCCAATGTCCAACTCGATGCCGTCGGCCATGACCTGGCAAGGCTCGACGGCGTGCTGCGGGTGCACGATCTTCACGTGTGGACGCTGTCGTCAGGCACCATCGCCCTGTCGGCCCATCTGGAAATCCGCAAGCTGGGCGACTGGCCAGGCATCCTGGCCGCCGCACGCGAGACCATGGACACGCGCCACGGCATCCGCCACGTCACCCTGCAGCCCGAAGTGCTGACGGCCGAGCCGCTCGTACGCGGGCCCTTCACCCCGCATTCGCCCAGCGCCTGAACGGCCTGCACACTCTACAATGAGCGCCCCGATTCCGGGATGTTTGACTGGTTCCGCCATGAATTTCGACCCTGACTGCCGCGCCTGCCCGCGCCTCGCCACCTTTCTCGACGCGGTGCGCGTCCGCCATCCCGACTACCACGCGCGCCCGGTGCCCGCCTTCGGCGACCCTGCACCGAGTCTTCTGATCGTCGGCCTCGCGCCCGGCATGCACGGCGCCAACCGCAGTGGGCGCCCTTTCACCGGCGACACCGCCGGCGTGCTGTTGTACGAGACCCTGCACCGCTTCGGCTACGCCAGCGCGTCGGAGTCGCTATCGGTCGACGATGGACTGAAACTCACCGGCTGCCGCATCACCAACGCGGTGAAATGCCTGCCGCCGGCCAACAAGCCGGAACCGGGCGAGATCCGCGAATGCAACCGCTTCCTCGCCGCCGAACTGGCTGCCCTGCCCGCGCACGCCAGCATCCTGGCGCTGGGGCAGATCGCGCACCAGGCCGTTCTGCGCGCGCAGGGCCTCAAGCTCAAGGACTACCCCTTCGGCCACGCCAGCGACTACCGCCTGCCCGACGGCCGGCGCCTGGTCAGCAGCTACCACTGCTCCCGCTACAATACCCAGACGCGCCGCCTCACCCCCGAGATGTTTGCAGCGGTGTTCGAGACCATTCAAGCGGAGGATTGACCATGCCTGTCGTCACCATCAAGCTCGCCGGCACGCTCACCCGCGAGCAGAAGCAGAAAGTCGCCGAGGAAATCACCGCCACGCTCGAGCGCCATGCCGGCAAGCCGGCGTCGTACACCACCATCGCGTTCGAGGAACTGCCCGACGAGAACTGGGCGATCGCCGGCAAGCTGCTCGATGAGGAATGATTTTTTTGTCCGCGAAGGACACGAAGGGACGCGAAGAAAATCTTTAAGGTCTTACTTCGCGCGTCTTTGCGTCCTTCGCGGATAACAGGTTTTTGAGTGTGAGCGTCGACAAGGACTTCCTCGCCTCGCTGCCCACCCTGCCCGGCGTCTACCGCATGATCGACGCGGCCGGCGCGGTGCTCTACGTCGGCAAGGCGAAGGACCTGAAGAAGCGCGTCACCAGCTATTTCCAGAAAACCGACCAGAGCCCGCGCATCCGGCTGATGCTGAAGAGCGTCGACCACATCGACACCACGGTGACGCGCACCGAGGCCGAGGCGCTGCTGCTGGAAAACAACCTGATCAAGGGGCTGAAGCCGCGCTTCAACATCCTGTTCCGCGACGACAAATCCTATCCCTATCTGCTGCTGACCGGGCACCGTTTTCCGCGCCTGGCCTACTTCCGCGGCACGCCGAAAAAGCACGACCAGGCGTTCGGCCCCTACCCCAATTCCTACGCGGTGCGCGAGAGCATCCAACTGCTGCAGAAGGTATTCCAGCTGCGCACCTGCGAGGACACGGTATTCGCCAACCGCTCGCGCCCGTGTCTGCTGCACCAGATCAAGCGCTGCACCGCGCCCTGCGTCAAGCTCATCACGCCTGAAGCCTACGCGCGCGACGTCAGCGCAGCCGCGCATCTGCTGCACGGCGAGGCCAGCGCGCTGACCGAACTGATCACCGAGCAGATGAACGCGGCTGCCGCTTCGCTCGATTTCGAAACCGCAGCGCTGCTGCGCGACCGCCTGCGCATGCTGGCGACGGTGCGCGAGAAGCAGTTCGTCGACACCACCGGCAGCGAGGCCGATGCCGACGTGGTCGCGGTGGCAGAGGTCGCGGGCGTGATCGCAGTCAACCTGACCATGATCCGCGGCGGCCGGCATCTGGGCGACCGCAGCTTCTTCCCGCAGCACGGCGAAGGCGCAACCCTGGCCGAGGCGCTGGACGCCTTCATCGCCCAGCACTACCTCGACCATCCGATCCCGGCGCGCATCCTGATCAGCGAAGTGATCGAGACCGACGCGCTGGAGGCGCTGCTCTCCGAACAGACCGGCAAAAAGGTCAGCCTGCTGCACCGCGTCACCGGCGAACGCCGTGTCTGGATCGCCATGGCGCAGGCCAACGCCCGGCTGTCGGCCGAGCGCCGTAGCGCCGAGCGTGCCAACCAGTCGCAGCGGCTCGCGGCGCTGCGCGACACGCTCGACCTGCCGGCGCTCAACCGCATCGAATGCTTCGACATCTCGCACACCATGGGCGAAGCCACCATCGCATCCTGCGTCGTCTACGAAGGCGACGACCTGAAGAAATCCGATTACCGGCGCTACAACATCAGCGGCATTACCCCGGGCGACGACTACGCCGCGATGCACGCCGCGCTGATCAAGCGCTTCCATAAAAGCGTGGAGGAAAGCGGCGTGCTGCCCGACCTGCTGCTGATCGACGGCGGCAAGGGCCAAATTTCGAGCGCGGTCGAGGCAATGACCGAGCTTGGCCTGGGCGAGGTGCTGCTGCTCGGCGTCGCCAAGGGCGAAGCGCGCAAACCCGGCCTGGAAACGCTGATCTTCGCCGACGGCCGCGAACTGAAGCTCGCCAAGGACCACCCCGGCTTCCACCTGATCCAGCAGGTGCGCGACGAAGCCCACCGCTTCGCCATCACCGGCCACCGCGCCAAACGCGGCAAGGCGCGCGTGCAATCGACCCTGGAAGACATCGCCGGAATCGGCCCCAAACGCCGCAAACAGCTGCTGGAACACTTCGGCGGCCTGCAGGGCGTGCGCGACGCCGGTGTCGACGCGCTTGCCACGGTGAACGGTATCAGTCGAGAATTGGCGGAAACCATCTATCACGCCCTCCATTAATCGATAATGCCGCTCAACCTCCCCAACCTGCTCACCTGGCTGCGCATCCTCTTCATTCCGCTGATGGTGGGGGTGTTCTACCTGCCCGACGGCTGGGTGACGCCAGCCGAGGCCAATCTGCTGGCCGCTGCCTTTTTCGGGGTGGCGGCGCTGACCGACTGGCTCGACGGCTACCTGGCACGCGCGCTGGGCCAGACCTCGGCCTTCGGTGCCTTCCTCGACCCGGTGGCCGACAAGCTGATGGTGGCCGCCGCGCTGATCGTGCTGATCGACCTCGGCCGCGTGGCGCCGCTGATCGCGCTCATCATCATCGGCCGCGAAATCACCATTTCCGCCCTGCGCGAGTGGATGGCCAAGGCCGGCAAGTCGGCCAGCGTCACCGTATCCTTCGTCGGCAAGCTGAAAACCACCGCGCAGATGGTCGCCATCGTGCTGCTGCTGTATTTCAGCCCGTTCGCCGGCCTGCCCATCGCCAGCATCGGCACGCTGCTGATCTGGGTTGCCGCCCTGCTCACCCTGGTGTCGATGGCGTATTACCTCATGATGGCCGCGCGTGCCCTGCAAAAATCTTCCTGAGGTGTTGACAGAAAAAACCGGAATCTCCATAATGCGCAGCCTTCAACGCGGGAATAGCTCAGCTGGTAGAGCGCAACCTTGCCAAGGTTGAGGTCGGGAGTTCGAACCTCCTTTCCCGCTCCATAATTCCGGGGGAAAACAGATGGCGCAGTCCGGACGTTTTCCCCTTTTTGTTTAAGTGGTTTACCGCAATGGCGCGATAGCAAAGCGGTTATGCACCGGATTGCAAATCCGTGTAGGTCGGTTCGACTCCGGCTCGCGCCTCCAGACTTTTGATCAGCCGTCCGCTTTGCCCGGATGGTGAAATTGGTAGACACAAGGGACTTAAAATCCCTCGCCAGCGATGGCGTACCGGTTCGATTCCGGTTCCGGGCACCATCTTCCCTTTCAGTCTGTCAGCCCGGGTGGTATAATTCCGGCGCTTGATTATTTATGTAATGGTGTTGGGCAATGGGCGGTTCGCCCTTTTTTTATTTGTGCCCAGCACTCAGCAACAATGGATTTTTGATGATGGATCTGCCCGCCCGCCTGGAACCTGTACTTGCCGGACTCGGATACGAGCTGGTGATGCTGGAACGCGCCGGCCGCGGGCTGATCCGGATTTTCATCGACAAGCCTGAAGGCATCACGATTGAAGACTGCGTGGCGGTGAGCAATCACCTGAGCCACCTGTTCACCGTCGAGAACATCGACTACGACAGGCTGGAGGTGTCCTCGCCCGGCATCGACCGGCCGCTGGTCAAACCGCAGGACTATGTGCGTTTTGCCGGTGAGCAGGTCACGCTGAAGCTGCGGGTACCGATGGACAACCGGCGCCGCCTGAGCGGTCAGTTGGTCGGACTGGAAGAAAATGCTGTGAAGTTGATCGTCGATGGCACGGAAGTGTCGGTTGACTTGAGAAATGTGGATGCTGCCCGCCTTAAACCCCTGGTTTAGGCAAGGCTGGAGGAAATGATGAGTCGTGAACTGTTGATGCTGGCCGATGCGCTGGCACGCGAAAAAAACGTTGACCAGGAAGTGGTGTTCGAGGCCCTGGAGCAGGCGCTCGCCTCCGCCACCAAGAAGCGCTTCAAGGAAGAGTCCGACGTGCGTGTGTCGATCAACCGCGAAACCGGCGAATACGAATCCTTCCGCCGCTGGCAGGTGGTGTCCGAGGCCGATCTGGAATCCGAGGGTTACCAGATCCTGCTGATCGACGCCCAGGACAAGCACCCCGACATCGAGATCGGCGACTACATCGAAGAGCCGCTGGAAAACATCGAGTTCGGCCGTATCGGCGCGCAAGCTGCCAAGCAGGTCATCCTGCAGAAGATCCGCGATGCCGAGCGCGAGCAGATCATCAGCGACTTCCTCGACCGCAAGGAACACCTCGTCAACGGCGTGGTGAAGCGCATCGATCGCGGCAACGCCATCATCGAATCCGGCCGCGTCGAAGGCTTCCTGCACCGCGACCAGATGATCCCGCGCGAGAACCTGCGTGTCGGTGACCGCGTCCGTGCCTACCTGCTGCGCATCGACCGCGGCGCCCGCGGACCGCAGGTCGTGCTGTCGCGCACCGCGCCCGAATTCATCATGAAGCTGTTCGAACTGGAAGTGCCCGAGATCGAGGAAGAGCTGCTCGAGATCAAGGCGGCCGCCCGCGATCCCGGCCTGCGCGCCAAGATCGCCGTGGTGTCTCACGACCCGCGCATCGACCCGATCGGCACCTGCATCGGCCTCAGGGGTTCGCGCGTCACCTCGGTGACCAATGAACTGGCCGGCGAGCGCGTCGACATCATCCACTGGTCGGCCGAGCCCGCGCAGTACGTCATCAATGCACTGGCGCCGGCCGAAGTCAGCTCCATCGTGGTCGATGAAGACAAGCACAGCATGGACGTGGTGGTGGACGAGGAGCAACTGGCGATGGCGATCGGCCGTGGCGGCCAGAACGTTCGCCTCGCATCCGAGCTGACCGGCTGGGATCTCAACATCATGTCGCGTGAAGCGGCGGATGAGAAGCAGTCGAACGAAAGCGGCAAGACGCTCGCCCTCTTCATCGAGAAACTCGATGTGGACGAGGAAGTGGCCCAGATCCTGGTCGACGAAGGCTTCTCCACGCTGGAAGAAGTCGCCTACGTGCCGCTCAACGAAATGCTCGAGATCGAGGCCTTCGATGAAGACCTGGTCAACGAACTGCGCAACCGCGCCCGCAACGCCCTCCTGACCGCCGCCATCGTCGGCGAGGAACAGGTCGAAGCCTCCGCCGGCGACCTGCTGTCGCTCGAAGGCATGGACGCGGAGACCGCACGCACGCTCGCCAGCAAAGGCATCCATACCACCGAGGATCTGGCGGAGCTGGCAGTCGACGAACTGACTGAAATATCCGCCATGGATGCCGAACGCGCCAAACAATTGATCATGGCCGCACGCGCGCCCTGGTTCGCCCAAGGCTGATACGCCAAGAGGACTGCATGAACGTTGAACAATTTGCCCAGGAACTGAAACTGCCGCCCCAGCTGTTGCTTGAACAGCTGAAAGCGGCGGGCGTCAGCAAAAATGATGTCGTCGATCCCGTCACCGAAGCGGACAAGGCGCATTTGCTCGACTATCTGCGCAAGATGCACGGTGGCGGCGCTGAAACCGGCAAGACCAAGATCACCATCACGCGCAAGCAGACCGGTGAGATCCGCAAGACCGACAGCACCGGCAAGTCGCGCACCATTCAAGTCGAAGTGCGCAAGTCGCGCACCTACGTCAAGCGCGAAGCAGGAGCACTGACGGCCGAAGGCCAGCCTGTTGCCGAGGCCGTTCCCGAAATACAGGCTGCTCCGGTAGCCGAGGAACTGGCCCCGCCCGTCGTCGAAGCCGAGATCAAGGTCGAAGCCCCGACCCCCGAACCCGTCGTCGAGGCAGTTGAGGTCAAGCCCGCCAAAACCAAAGCCCCCAAGGCCAAGGCTGAACCCGTCGCCGCCGAAGCGGCTGCGGTTGAACCGGTCGCAGCCCCCGAAGCCGCCCCTGCGCCGGCCGAAGCGGTCGCAGAGCCCGCCGCCGAAGCCGCCCCGGCAGTGAAGAAAACCACCCGCATCAAGAAGGCATCGATCCTCAACGAAGCCGAAGTCAAGGCGCGCGAGGAAGAAGCCCGCCGCCACACGGCACTGCAGGAGCGCCAGGCAGCCGATTCCAAGGCGCGTATCGAACGCGAAGCCTTGCGCAAGCAGGCCGAAGCCGCGCGCGAAGCCGCCAAGGTGGCGGCTGCAGCAAAAGCCGCCGCACCGGCCGCACCGGCCGCCCCCACTGAAAAAACCCTGCACAAGCCGGACAAGCCGACTGCGGCCAAGGGCGCCAAGGGCCCGGACAAGAAGGCTGGGGGAACCTGGAAAGACGATGCAGCAAAGCGCAAGGGCGGGCTCAAGACCCGCGGCGGTGCTGCGCCCGACGCAGGCTGGCGCGGCCGCAAGGGCAAGTCCAAATCAGGTCACGAAGAAACCACGTTCGTGGCACCGACCGAGCCGATCGTGCGCGAGGTGCTGGTGCCGGAAACCATCACCGTGGCCGAACTTGCCCACAAGATGTCGGTGAAGGCGGCCGAGGTCATCAAGGCGCTGATGAAACTGGGCAGCATGGTCACCATCAACCAGGTGCTCGATCAGGAAACCGCGATCATTGTCATCGAGGAAATGGGCCACATCGGCAAGCCTGCGGCGCTCGACACGCCTGAGGCATTCCTGATCGACAACGGCTTTACCGGCGAACTGACGCTGCGCGCCCGTCCGCCGGTCGTCACGGTGATGGGCCACGTCGACCATGGCAAAACCTCGCTGCTCGACACCATCCGGCGCACCCGGGTGGCCAGCGGCGAAGCCGGCGGCATCACCCAGCACATCGGCGCCTATCACGTCGAAACCGAAAAAGGCGTCATCACCTTCCTCGATACCCCGGGCCACGAAGCGTTTACCGCCATGCGGGCACGCGGCGCGAAGGCGACCGACATCGTGGTACTGGTGGTGGCAGCCGACGACGGCGTCATGCCGCAGACCATCGAAGCCATCCACCATGCCAAGGCGGCGGGTGTGCCGCTGGTGGTGGCCATGAACAAGATCGACAAACCCGACGCCAACCCCGAGCGCATCCGCCAGGAGCTCGTCGCACAGGGCGTCACACCCGAAGAATGGGGTGGCGAAACCCAGTTCGTCGAAGTGTCGGCCAAGGCCAACACCAACATCGACGGCCTGCTCGACGCCATCCTGTTGCAGGCCGAAGTGCTGGAACTGCAGGCGGCTGCCGAAGGCCCGGCCAAAGGTCTCGTCATCGAAGCGCGTCTCGACAAGGGCAAGGGCCCGGTCGCCACGATACTGGTTCAATCCGGCACGCTGCGCCGCGGTGACATGGTGCTGGCCGGCCAGGTATTTGGCCGCGTGCGCGCCATGCTCGACGAAGCCGGCAAGGTCGTAACCGAAGCCGGCCCCTCGATCCCGGTCGAAATCCAGGGCCTGTCCGACGTGCCGCGCGCAGGCGAAGACATGATGGCGCTGCCCGACGAGCGCAAGGCGCGCGAAATCGCGCTGTTCCGTCAGGGCAAGTTCCGCGATGTGCAGCTCGCCAAGAAGCAGGCGGCCAAGCTGGAATCGATGTTCGAGCAGATGGGCGAGGGCGAAGTGCAACATCTGCCCGTCATCCTCAAGGCCGACATGCAGGGTTCCTACGAAGGTCTGGCGCACGCGCTGGGCAAGCTGTCGACCGACGAGGTCAAGGTCAATATCATCCACAGCGGCGTGGGCGCGATTACCGAATCCGACGTCAACCTGGCCCTGGCGTCGAAGGCCGTGCTGATCGGCTTCAACGTGCGCGCCGACGCGTCGGCACGCAAGCTGGCCGAGTCGAGCGGTGTCGACATCCGCTACTACAACATTATTTACGAAGCAGTGGATGAGGTGAAGGCCGCGCTGTCCGGCATGCTGGTGCCCGAGAAACGCGAAAGCGTCATCGGCACGGTGGAAGTGCGCCAGGTATTCGTCATTTCCAAGGTCGGCACCATCGCAGGCTGTTATGTGACGGACGGCGTGATCAAGCGCAACGCAGGCGTGCGCGTGCTGCGCAACAACGTGGTGATCCACCAGGGCGAGCTCGATTCGCTCAAGCGCTTCAAGGACGACGTCAAGGAAGTGAAGTCCAACTTCGAATGCGGCCTCAGCCTGAAGAACTTCAACGACATCCAGGAAGGCGACATCCTCGAAGTATTTGAAGTGGTGGAAGTCGCGCGCTCGCTGTAATGCCGAAGGATTTTCCCCGCGCACGCCGCGTCGCCGACCAGATCCAGCGCGAATTGCCGGAGTTGATCCGGCAGGAAGTGAAGGATCCGCGCGTCGGCATGCTGACCATCACCGAGGTGGAGGTCAACCGCGACATGGAGTTTGCCAAGGTCTACTTCACCACACTGGGCGGCGAGCCGGAACATGCCGCCTGCCTGCTGGGCCTGCAGCGTGCCAGCGGCTTTCTGCGCACGCAGCTTTCGCGCCGCATGCAGCTGCGCGTGGTGCCCAAGCTCACCTTCGTGTACGACCGCTCGGTCGAGCGCGGCATTGAGCTCAGCCAACTGATCGAAACCGCCGTCGCCGAAGACGCCAAACACCCGAAAGACGAGTGAAGCCAGCCCGCCAGCCCATTGATGGCGTGCTGCTGCTGAACAAGCCGGTCGGCATCACCTCCAACGCCGCGCTGCAAAAAGCCAAGTGGCTGCTCAACGCCAGGAAGGCGGGGCACACCGGCACCCTCGACCCATTCGCCGACGGCCTGCTGCCGCTGTGTTTCGGTGAAGCCACCAAGTTTTCAGCCTACCTGCTCGAAGCCGACAAGCACTATCGCGCCGTGCTGCAACTCGGCGTCACCACCACCACGGGCGATCCGGAAGGCGAGATTCTCGCCACCCGCGAGGTCCATGCCAGCCGCGCCGAGATCGAGGCCTTGCTGCCGCGCTTTACCGGCGAAATCGAGCAAATCCCGCCCATGCATTCGGCGCTCAAGCATCAGGGCCGCCCGCTCTATGAATACGCGCGCGCCGGCATCGAGATCGACCGACCGCCGCGCAAGGTGACGATACGCGCCCTTGATCTGATCGAATGCGATCCGCCGCGCGTGGTGCTGGACGTGCAATGCAGCGCTGGCACCTATATCCGCACCCTGGCGCAGGACATCGGCGCAGCGCTCGGCTGCGGCGCCCACCTCACCGCCCTGAAGCGCACGGCAGCAGGCGGGTTCAGGCTGGACCAGGCGCACACGCTGGCCGATCTGGAAGACCTCGACGCCCCCCTGCGCGCAGGTCTTCTGCTGCACGCCGACTGCCTGGTGGCGCATCTGCCCGCCATCCAGCTCGATGCGGCCGATACCAGGGCGCTGTGCCAGGGCCGCAGCGTGGCGCACGCCACGGATCATCAGGGGCTGGTGCGGATTTACGCCGCGCCCCACGCCTTCATCGGCCTGGCGGACGCCGATGCCGGCCATCTGATCCCGCGCCGGCTGATTGCCACCCAGCAGGCTTGAGTTCAGACCCCCATTTAGCGTAAAATCCGCCGTTTCCCAGAACGTGTCCCGCTCAGCCGCAGGCCACGCGATTTAGAAGGAGTACACCATGGCTGTTACCGTCGCTCAAAAAGCTGAAATCGTCCAGAATTACCAACGCGCCGCCGCCGATACCGGCTCGCCCGAAGTGCAGGTTGCCCTGCTGACGGCCCGCATCAACGACCTGACCGGCCACTTCAAGACCAACATGAAGGACCACCACTCGCGTCGTGGCCTGCTGAAGATGGTGAGCCGCCGCCGCAAGCTGCTGGACTACCTGAAGCGCACCAACCTCGAAGGCTACAAGACCCTGATCGACCGTCTCGCTCTGCGCAAGTAAGCGCTTCGCATCGGTGATTCACTGCCGCAACATTATCGAAAATCTGGCCCAGGGGCAGCGCCCCTGAGCTTTCTGCGCCCCGCCTGAAGCGGGGCGTTTTTGTTTGAAAGGAATTCGTGTGAGCGCTATCAAGAAAACGTTTACCTACGGTCGCCATCAGGTCACGCTGGAAACCGGCGAAATTGCCCGCCAGGCTGGCGGCGCCGTCATCGTCAACATGGACGACACCGTGGTGCTGGTCACCGTGGTCGCCAAGAACGAAGTCAAGCCCGGCCAGGATTTCTTCCCGCTGACCGTCGACTACCAGGAAAAGACCTATGCGGCCGGCCGCATTCCCGGTGGCTTCCTCAAGCGCGAGAGCCGCGCGTCCGACGGTGAAATTCTGATTTGCCGCCTGATCGACCGCCCCATCCGTCCGCTCTTCCCCGATGGCTTCTTCAACGAAGTGCAGATCATCGCCACCGTGATGTCGTCCAATCCCGAAGTCAGCGGCGACATTCCCGCGCTGATCGGTGCATCCGCCGCCCTGTCACTGTCCGGTCTGCCGTTCGACGGCCCGGTGGGTGCGGCGCGCGTCGGCTTCATCAACGGCGAATACGTGCTCAACCCGACCAACTCCGAGCTGAAGGATTCGGCGCTGGATCTGGTCGTCGCCGGCACCGAAACCGCCGTGCTGATGGTCGAATCCGAAGCGAAGGAACTGCCCGAAGACATCATGCTGGGCGCGGTCGTGTTCGGCCACACCCAGATGCAGGCTGCGATCAACGCGATCAACGAACTGACCGATGAAGCAGGCGCCGAGCCTTGGGACTGGCAGCCGGTTGCAGAAGACACCGCGATGGTGGAACGCCTGAAGGCGCTGGCCGAAGACGGCCTGCAGCAGGCCTACAACATCAAGCAGAAGCAGGCGCGCATGACCGCCGTCGACGAAGTCCGCAACAAGGCCTTCGCCGAGTTGATCACCGCCGACATGGACACCGTCGCCGCAAACCACGTGAAGGACGCGTTCCACCGCGTGGAAGCCAGCGTGGTGCGCAACCGCATCCTGTCCGGCCAACCGCGCATCGACGGCCGCGACACCCGCACCGTGCGCCCGATCACCATCCGCACCGGCGTGCTGCCGCGCACCCACGGTTCCGCCCTGTTCACCCGCGGCGAAACCCAGGCGCTGGTCGTCACCACGCTCGGAACCGGCCGCGACGAGCAGACCATCGACGCGCTCGAAGGCAGCTACTCCGAGCACTTCATGCTGCAGTACAACATGCCGCCCTACGCCACCGGTGAAACCGGCCGCGTGGGCGCGCCCAAGCGCCGCGAAGTGGGCCACGGCCGCCTCGCCAAGCGTGCCTTGATGGCGGTGCTGCCGAGCAAGGAAGAATTCGGCTACACCATGCGCGTGGTGTCTGAAATCACCGAATCCAACGGCTCGTCGTCGATGGCCTCGGTGTGCGGCGGATGCCTGTCGATGATGGACGCCGGCGCCCCGCTGAAGGCGCACGTCGCCGGCATCGCCATGGGCCTGATCAAGGAAGGCAACCGCTTCGCCGTGCTGACCGACATCCTCGGCGACGAAGATCACCTCGGCGACATGGACTTCAAGGTCGCGGGCACCGAAAAAGGCATCACCGCGCTGCAGATGGATATCAAGATCACCGGGATCACCAAGGAAATCATGCACGCAGCGCTGTCGCAGGCGCAGGAAGGCCGCATGCACATCCTGGAGATCATGAAGTCGTCGGTTTCCGGAAGCCATGAGATGTCGGCCTATGCGCCGCGCATCATCGCGATGAAGATCAACCCGGAAAAGATTCGCGACGTTATCGGCAAGGGCGGCGCCGTCATCCGCGCGCTGACCGAAGAGACTGGCACCCAGATCGACATCCAGGAAGATGGCACCGTGAAGATCGCCTGCACCAGCATGGAAGCCGGCGAACTGGCGAAGAAGCGCATCGAGGAGATCACCGCCGAAGTCGAAGTCGGCAAGGTCTACGAAGGCCCGGTCATCAAGCTGCTGGACTTCGGCGCGATCGTCAACGTGCTGCCGGGCCGCGACGGCCTGCTGCACATTTCGCAGATCGCCCACGAGCGCGTCAACACCATCGGCGACTACCTGAAGGAAGGCCAGGTCGTGAAGGTGAAGATTCTGGAGGCCGACGAGAAAGGCCGCCTGCGCCTGTCGATGAAAGCGCTGCTGGAAATGCCCGCACCGACTCCCAGCGACGAAGAACAGCCCAGCTAAGTGGCAACGCCGCGCCAGTCGGCGCGGCGTGTTCGTCCCCAATAAAAAACGCGCCGATTGGCGCGTTTTTTATTGCCGGTTCAAGCGGCCACTCAGGCAGTATCGCCCAGAAACGCCTGCCACCAGCGCTTGCGCTGTCCGGTGACCACGCCACGCATTTCGAGTTCGCGCGGCAGCATGCGGCACATCACCCAGCCTGGCAGCACCGATGATTTCGTCGAACTGGAACCGCACGAACTGCCGAGGTGATTGGGATCGTAAATCTTGATGAAATTCGGCGCTTCGAGGTCGTCTGCGTACACGATCGCGCAGTAATCCTCGTGATGCTCGCGCCGCAGCAATTCATCCAGTTCGTGCATGAACCGCTGCACCTTGTCGGCAACCGAGGGCTCTTGCGGCACCTGCTGGCCGACCGCATAGAGATACCAGCCCGCCCCGGCGTCGACCTTATGCCAAAATGCAGTCAGCTGGTCCCAGCGCATCACGCTGTACAGAAGGCCGTTGTAGTAACGGTCGAATTCTTCGGTCTGGCTTGAGCGAGTCTGGGTCATCACGTTCTGCGAACAATCCTATTGATCAAGCTGAGGCGCCAAATCTCAAATCTTGTTTGACGACCTGACGTGCCAACTATTATTTGGCGACCTGACGTTCGCGTATTTCCTCGAGCGTCTTGCAGTCGATGCACAGCGTTGCGGTTGGGCGCGCCTGCAGGCGATCCAGCCCGATCTCGACGCCGCAGGATTCGCAGTAGCCGTAGTCGCCGCTGTCGATCTTGGCGATGGTTTCATTGATCTTCTTGATCAGCTTGCGCTCGCGGTCGCGGTTGCGCAACTCCAGCGCCATGTCGGATTCCTGGGTGGCGCGGTCGTTGGGATCGGCGAACACGGTCTGCTCGTCCTGCATGGAATGGAGCGTGGTATCGATGTCCTGCGACAGTTCGGCTTTCCAGTCATCGAGCATTTTGCGAAAATGCGCGAGCTGTTTTGCGTTCATGTATTCTTCGCCTTTTTTGGCCTTGTACGGCTCAAAGCGCATCAAAGTTTCAGCCATCTCGTTCTCTTTGAAAATATTGATTTATTCCGGGCAAAGCCCAACCTGACTTAATATCAGAATCGCCTGAAAGCCGCAACCCATATGACATTACACGCCTTGCTCTTCGACGTTGACGGCACCCTGGCCGACACCGAGCGTGATGGCCACCGTCCCGCCTTCAACCAAGCTTTTGCCGATGCCGGCCTCGATTGGCACTGGGATGTTGCCCTCTACGGCAAACTGCTCGCCGTCACCGGCGGCAAGGAGCGGATGAAATACTATATCGACCACTTTCGGCCGGACTACAGGAAACCGGACAACTTCAACGAACTGGTGGCCGAGCTGCACCAGGCCAAGACCCGCCATTACAGCGCGCTCGCCGCACAGGGCGGCATCCCCATGCGCCCCGGCGTCAGGCGCCTGCTGATCGAAGCGCGCGCCGCCGGACTGCGGCTGGCGATTGCCACCACCACCACCCCGGAAAACGTCACCGTGCTGCTGGAACACAGCCTGGGGCCTGGCACGCAGGACTGGTTCGAGGTCATTGCGGCAGGCGACATCGTGCCTGCCAAGAAACCCGCAGCCGACATCTATCACTACGCGCTGGAAAAAATGGGGCTCGACGCTGCCGACTGCCTGGCCTTCGAGGATTCTGAAAACGGCCTGCGCGCAAGCCTCGGCGCCGGCCTGAAAACGCTCATCACCGTCAACGACTACACACTGGATCACGATTTCACCGGCGCCGCGGTCGTGCTGTCCGACCTCGGCGACCCCGGCGCGCCGAACCTTGGGCTGGCCGGCCCCGATCTCGGCCAGCCGTTCGTCGACGTCGCTTACCTCAGAACGCTGCACACCAACTAAATTTATCCGCGAAGGGCGCGAAGAAACGCGAAGGGGAAACAGGTTTTCTTCGCGAGCCGGCGCGTCCTTCGCGGATAAAAACCCATTCAGGGATTGTGCATCAGCGCCGCTTCGAGCGTGTTTTCCAGCAGGGTCGCCACCGTCATCGGCCCCACCCCGCCCGGCACCGGGGTAATCCAGCTGGCACGTTCGACCGCGCTGTCGAAATCGACGTCGCCGACCAGTTTGCCGTCCGGCAGGCGGTTGATGCCGACGTCGATCACGATCGCGCCTTCGCGTATCCAGTCGCCCGGAATCATGCGCGGCTTGCCCACGCCCACCACCAGGATTTCGGCGGACCGCACGAAGCTTTCCAGATCGCGCGTGGCACTGTGGCATACGGTGATGGTGCAGCCGGCCAGCAGCAGTTCCAGGCTCATCGGCCGGCCGACGATGTTGGACGCGCCCACCATCACCGCATTCTTGCCGCGCAGTTCCTCGTTGGTCGCACGCAGCAGCGTCATGATGCCGCGCGGCGTGGAAGGCCGCAGGGTCGGCATCTTCACCGCGAGGCGGCCGATGTTGTAGGGGTGAAAGCCGTCGACATCCTTGTCCGGCCGGATGCGCTCGATCACTGTTTCCGCATCGATATGCACCGGCAATGGCAGCTGCACCAGGATGCCGTCGATGGCCGTGTCGGCGTTGAGCGTGTCGATCAGGGCCAGGAGTTCGTCCTGGGTGGTGGTGGTCGGCAGGTCGTGCGCGATGCTGGTGACGCCGGCGCGCTCGCAGGCGCGCTTCTTGTTGCGCACATACACCGCGGAGGCAGGATCACCACCGACCAGGATCACCGCCAGGCCGGGGCGACGCTTGCCCTGCACCTCGCGCTCGGCCACCTTGTCGTGGACCACTGCGAGGATGGTGTCGGCCATGGCCTTGCCGTCGAGAATTCGTGCGCTCATCAAAACAACCCTGAAGCAAAAGCGTGATTTTCCCGGAACCCCTCACCTTACTCAAGCGAAAATTGACCCGGCCAATTCGGCCATGTATAGTCTCGCTTCTCCGAAATGCGGCTGGTATGCATGGATAGGATTTCGGGGTGTAGCGCAGCCCGGTAGCGCGCCTGCTTTGGGAGCAGGATGTCAGGAGTTCGAATCCCCTCACCCCGACCACCCCACAAGCCCGATAAGTGTCTCTGCCCGTAGCTCAACTGGATAGAGCACCAGCCTTCTAAGCTGGGGGTTACAGGTTCGATTCCTGTCGGGCAGGCCAAGTTTTTTCGTTGTCAGCGTTTGCTGACAACACCAATGGTGGACGTAGCTCAGTTGGTAGAGTCCAGGATTGTGATTCCTGTTGTCGTGGGTTCGAGCCCCATCGTCCACCCCACCCATTAACGAACAAAGCCCGCGAAAGCGGGCTTTTTCGTTTCAGCCCTAGAGCTTCAGCGCCCCGATATGCGCGACGGCCCCCGGGTCGTCGCGCCACAGCGCCGGATCGGCGTCGACGTACAACTCGATCATGATGCCGTCGGGGTCGTGGCAATACAGCGATTGGCTGACGCGATGGTCGGACTGCCCGTCGAGTTCGACGCCATGCGCGGCGAGGTGGTCGCGGCAGGCGCGCAAGGCATCCAGCGAATCGCCGACCTTGAAGGCCAGGTGATAGAGGCCGACCTGACCGTCAACCGGCAGCGGCGCCTGCTCGCCGATTTCGAGCAGCGCAAGGTCGTGATGATTCTCGCCGCACGAAAAGAACACCATGCGGCCGCCGTGGCGCGCGACTTCGGTCAATCCGAGCACGTCGCGGTAGAACGGCACCGACGACGCCAGACTGCGCACTTTCAATACGGCATGGCCCAGCTTGAGTGCATGCATCACGTCTCCTTCATTCGCGAATGTCGCCGTCGACGTACTGCCAGCGCCCGTCCACCTGCTCGAAGCGGCTGGTTTCGTGAATCTTGAACGCGCGGCCGTTAAGCTTGTAGCGGGCGACGAATTCCACCGTCGCATGGGTCGCGTCCAACGGCGCGTGCGCCTTCACCGTGAGCCCCAGCCATTGCGGGCGCGGTGGCACGTCCAGATCGAGCGTGGCGGGACAGGTGTCGGGATGCCAGGTCGCGCGCAGATAGTCCTCCAAGCCCAGCACATAGGCGCTGTAGCGCGAGCGCATCAGGCGTTCGGCGTCGGGTGCCGGCTCACCAGCATGATAGCGGCCGCAGCAATCGGCAAGCGTGCGCCCCGATCCGCACGGACAGGCTGCGCCACTCATGGCGTGTTCGCCTGACAATGGCGCAGCTTGGGCCGGATGTGCGGCCACACCGCGTCGAGCAATTTCGGCTGGGCCTTTTCATTCGGGTGGATGCCGTCGGCCTGCATCATGCCGTCCGTGACGCCCACGCCGCAGACAAAGCACGGCACCCGAATGATTTTCTCCTCGCGCGCCACGTCGACGTACAGCTTCGCCACCGCGTCGGCATACGGCTTGCCGTAGTTGGGCAGCACCGGCGCTTCCAGCAGTGCCACCCAGGCGCCCGCCGCCTTGGCCTGGCGGATCATGGTGACCAGGTTCTGTTTGATCACCTCCGGCGGCGTGCCGCGCAGCGCATCGTTGCCGCCGAGCTCGATCAGCACGCCCTGCGGCCGGTGCCGATCGAGCGCCGGCCGCAGGCGCAGCAGGCCGTTCTGCGTGGTGTCGCCGGTGATGCTGGCGTTGATCGCGCGCCACTGCTTATTTTTTTGCGGCGGCGCATCTTTTTTCAGGCGCGCATCGAGCAAATCCACCCAGCCCTGGCCTTGGGCGAGTCCGTAGCCGGAACTCAGGCTGTCGCCGACGATCAACACAGCGCACGAACTGGCCAGCGCCCAACCCGGCAGCCACAGCACCAACACCAGCAGCAAGCGATAATTCATTCATTGACCCTAATCTGAACCCACCCTAATGACGCCTCCCGACAACGCCCAGTTCCCCGCCGCCGTGGTCGCCGCCCGCGCATTGTCCCAGCAAGTGCCGACTGCCGACGGCATCCTCGCCATCCTGAGCGAAGTCGAGCTTGCCGTCCAGGCGGGCGAAACGCTCGCCATCACCGGCGCCTCGGGTTCCGGCAAATCCACCCTGCTCGGCCTGTTGGCCGGGCTCGACCAGCCGTCGGCGGGCGAGATCGTGCTGCTCGGCCAGCGCCTCAACGATCTCGACGAGGACGCCCGCGCGCGGCTGCGCGCCGGCCGCATCGGTTTCGTGTTCCAGTCATTCCAGTTGCTGCCCGCGCTCACCGCGCTGGAAAACATCCTGCTGCCTCTGGAACTGGCGGGCCGCGCCGACGCGCGCGAACGCGCCGTTCACTGGCTCGACCGCGTCGGCCTCGCCGCGCGTGCCGGCCACACGCCGCGCCAGCTGTCCGGCGGCGAGCAGCAGCGCGTCGCCATCGCGCGCGCCTTCGCCACCGATCCCGAAATCGTTTTCGCCGACGAGCCCACCGGCAACCTCGACGCCGACACCGGCGCGCGCATCATCGAGCCCCTGTTCGAACTCAACGCCTCCGCGAACACCACCCTGATCCTGGTCACCCACGACGACGCGCTGGCCTCGCGCTGCCAGCGCCGCCTGCACCTAGTTGCCGGCCGCGTGCACGAGGCGACCCTCGCATGAGCTTCGCCAGGCTCGGACTCTGGCTGCTGCGGCGCGAACGCGCCAGCGGCGAATGGCGCGTGCTGCTGCTCGCGCTGATCATTGGCGTCGGCAGCGTCTCCACCACCGGCTTTCTCGGCGACCGCATCAAGCGCGCGATGAGCGAACAGGGTGCGAGTTTCCTCGGCGCCGACCTGCTCGTCACCAGCCCGCGCCCGATCGACGCCTGGCCGGCCCATGGGCTCAAGACCAGCAGCGCGCTCGAATTCGCCAGCATGGTCAGCCGCGGCGACGCCTTCCAGCTGGGAACCCTGCGCGCGGTCGATGCCGCCTATCCGCTGCGCGGCGAGGTGCGCATCGCCGATCGCCCCTTTGAGACCGGCGCGCCTCGCCCGGCGCAGCCGCCGCCCGGTGCGGTGTATGTCGACCAGGAACTGCTGACACTGCTGAATGCCGAGGTCGGCGACCCGGTGCAGATCGGCGAGGCCGTGTTCCGCCTCGCCGGCGTGGTGGTCGAAGAACCCGGCCAGCTCGGCGGCGTGTTCGGCTTTGCCCCGCGCGTGTTCCTGCGCGCAGACGAAGTTGAATCCACCCGCGTGCTGCAGCCCGGCAGCCGGCTCACCTATCTCTACCAGTTCGCGGGCGAAGCGGAGCCGCTCGCCGCTTTCGGTGCAGCACTGAAACCCACACTCGAAACCACCCAGCGCCTGATCGGCTCGCGCGAAGGCGTCGAAACCCTGCGCGGGGCGTTTGCCAACGCTGACCACTACCTGCAACTCACCGCGCTGATCAGCCTCTTGCTGTCGGTGGCCGCCATCGCCATCGCCGCGCACCGCCACGCACTGCGCCACTACGACCAGGCCGCGCTGCTGCGTTGCATGGGCGCCACCACCGCGCAGCTGCGCACGCTCTATGCCGTTCAGTTGCTGACGCTGGGGCTTCTGGGCAGCCTCGCCGGCGTGGCGATCGGCGCGCTGACGCAGCAGGCACTGGCCGGGCTGATCCTGCCGGAAGCCGTCACCCGCCTGCCGTCGCTGGGCGCAGCACCCGTCGGGGTTGCCGTCGTCAGCGGCCTGCTGGCGCTGGCGGGCGCCAGCCTGCCCGCGCTGATGCGCCTGATCCGCGTGCCGCCGCTGCGCGTGCTGCGGCGCGACCTGCCGCCGCTGCCCGCCGCGGCCTGGCTCAGCGCCAGCGTCAGCGGCTCGGCGCTGCTGATCCTGATCGCGTGGTACGCCGGAGACGCCAAGCTGGTCGCCGGCTTCATCGGCGCGCTCGCCGCGCTGGTCGTCGTGCTGGTGCTGCTGGCACGGCTGGCGCTGGTGGCCGGACGCGGCGTGCAGAAAATCAGCTACGGCCCCGTGCGCTTTGGTCTGGCGCAGATGCTGCGCCACCGCTTCGACAGCACCCTGCAGCTCGGCGCCTTCACCCTGGCGCTGTTCCTCGTGGCCCTGCTCGCGCTGGTGCGCAGCGACCTCATCGACGGCTGGCGCCAGCAGCTGCCGGAGAACGCGCCGAATCACTTCCTGGTGAACATCGCGCCGCACCAGCAGGCAGCGGTGGCCGCCTACCTGGCCGAGCACCGGCTCGAAGCGTCCGAGCTCTATCCCATGGTGCGCGGCCGCCTGGTCAGCAAGAACGGTCTGCCCATCGCCGACACCCTGCCGCCGGAAGCACGCGACAGCAACTCCCTGCGGCGCGAGCTCAACCTTACCTGGACCACGACCCTGCCCGCCAACAACGCCCTGCTGGCGGGGACCTGGCATGGCGAGCGCCGCGGCCCGGAAATCTCGGTCGAATCCGGCATGGCCGAGCGGCTGAACCTGGTGATCGGCGATACCCTCGGCTTCGAGTCCGGCGACCAGACGCTCACCGCGCGCATCAGCAGCATCCGCAGCGTGAAATGGGAATCGATGCAGCCCAACTTCTTCGTCATCTTCGCACCCGGCCCGCTCGACGCCCTGCCCGCCAGCGCCATCGCCAGCGTCTACGTGCCGCCGGACGCCACCGGCGTGCTGCCCGGCTTCGTCAAAACCTTCCCCGGCATCACCGTGCTCGCGCTCGACAAACTCATCGCCAACATCGAGGCCGTTTTCGCGCAGATCGTCGCCGCGATCCAGTTGCTGCTGGGATTCCTGCTCGCCGCCGGCATGGCCGTCGTCGTCGCCACGCTCCTGGCCAGCCTCGATGCACGCCAGCAGGAAGCCGTGCTGCTGCGCACCCTGGGCGCGCAACGTGCCTATCTGGCGAAAGGATTGTGGAGCGAGTTCATTGCGCTCGGCGTGCTGGCCGGCCTGCTCGCCAGCATCTGCGCCGAAATCGCCATGGCGCTGATCGCCGATCGGCTGTTCGATCTGCCAGTCCGCCTCCATCCGTGGCTGTGGCTGGTGCTGCCCACGGCTGGCGCGCTGCTGGTGGGCATGAGCGGCTGGCTCACCACGCGCCACATCACGCGCGTGCCGCCGATGCAGTCGATTCGGGCGCTGGGATGAAATGTCAGGCGGCTGTCGACCCTGAAGCGACGGTCACGGCATATTTGTCGATGTCCGATCCGCGACAGAAAGCAGCCATCTGTAAACGGATACCATCTGATTTCAAGCTTTAAAATGTAACAGATTCATAGTTAGTTTTATTCCGAACTTCTTTTGACACCATCTGAAAGAAACCACTCATGAATTTCCGATTACTTCTGGCGTTTATCGTGACTCCGCTCTTTTCAACGCTTGCGTTTGGAGAGGAATTGATCGCGCCCGCCGGCTCCACGAAAGAGTCCCGATCCACGGACATGGGGAGGTGCCTTGGCGTTGCGCGAGGAGCGTTTTCCCTGCAAGACAGTTATTCGTTTCTAGGAATTTTCGATGACCTCAAGAAATATGTCTTGAAAGACCGAAACACTGGCGGATTTGTTTACACAACAGCCCTCTCTGGGCGATCTTCGCCGGTTGTAAACGACGAGGGTTACCCGGTTCGCATGGAGAGCCTCTTCAACTCAAACGCTTCCGATGATCTTTCGGATCGGTACGTTATGTGTTTGCTGTTCAGGGGCTATAGGTTGAAAGACAGCACAAAGACATTCTTCGAGGAAGTTCGTGACCTGGCTAATCAAGGGGTTGCGCCAGCGCAATCTGGTTTGGGGATGCTTTACCAGTTGCCTGGCTCAGGTGCTGAGAGGCTGGACTACAACGAATTTGCAAGGCTAACGCGAAAGGCGGCTGAGCAAGGGTATCCCATTGCGCAGTTCAATCTGAGTTATGCGTATGCACTTGGCGATGGTGTCGAACGAAATGCGGAGCAAGCACTGCATTGGATGGTCATGGCGGCCAAGGGCGGGTATGCCAGAGCAATGCCTATTCTACAAAGGCAACAGAGAATTCAGGCAGAACTGCAATCACGTAGACAGGATGTAGCTGGCTACGAGGCAGATCGGCTTGCGGCTCAATCGGGCGATGCCAAAGCCCAGTTCGTACTTGCGACACGATTTGAGGATGGCAAAGGTGTTGATCGCAGCATGGGTCAAGCGATTGAGTGGTATCGAAAATCGGCGACTAACGGGTTGATCGACGCCCAGACGTACCTGGGCGTCATTTACGACAAGGGTCGCGGCACGAAGCAGGACGATATGGAAGCGGTTCGCTGGTATCAAAAGGCGGCAGAACGAGGATATGGCCAAGCCCAATACAACTTGGGCGTTTTTCATTTTTATGGCCGGGGAGTTGAAGTCAACAAAGAGCAGGCGAGGAAATGGTTTGAACGTGCACGGGATAGTGGCTTTGCGAAGGGGAATGAGGCATTAAAGGAGCTTTTTTAAGCTATTTAATCGTTGAATGTTGGTCTAAGTGACTCTCACAGACAGACGGCGGATTGCTGAACGTCCGCATTAGACGAACAGGGGGCGGTGGACATAGTTGATCTGTACTTCTGCTTTTGGCCGGTTCCAGCCCTTCAGCGATGCACACGCCCGGCCGCCGGCTGCAGATCCGCGCTCACCGCCTCGCGTTCGTCGAACACGAAACAGTCGCCGTGGTAGTGCGCGCCGCCGACTTCCTCGAAGTATTTGAGGATGCCGCCTTCAAGCTGGTACACGTGTTCGATGCCGATGGCATTCATGTGGATGGCGGCCTTTTCGCAACGGATGCCTCCGGTGCAGAACGACACCACGGTCTTGCCGGCATAGTCGGCACGATGCGCTTCCAGCAGCGGCGGAAATTCGCTGAAGATGCCGATGTCGTAATCGACCGCGTTGTCGAAGCTGCCCGCTTCCACTTCGTAGTCGTTGCGCGTATCCAGCATGACCACCGGGCGGCCTGCGTCGTCGCAGCCGCGATCCAGCCACTGCTTCAGCGTGGTGGCAGCCACCGAGGGCGCGCGACCCGCTTCCGGGCGAATCAGCGGATGCTTCATGGTGATGATTTCCTTCTTCAGCCGCACGCGCATCTTGTGGAACGGCGGCTCGGCGGACAGGCTCTCCTTGGGCGCGAGATCGGCGAAGCGCGGATCGGACCGCAAATGGGCGACGATAGCGTCGATCGCGTCGCGCGATCCGGCAAGGAACACGTTGATGCCTTCCGGCGCGAGCAGGATGGTGCCCTTGAGACCGAGTCCGAGGCAGCGCGCGGTGAGATCGGCCTTGAGCGCCTCGCGGTCGGTAAGAGAAACGAACTTGTAGCAGGAGATGTTGACGACGGACACGGCGGGAATTCCCTGACGGCAATGCGGCATTATCCTGTAATCCCGACCCGGGATAAATACGAAGCGGTTCTACCCCGCCGGGGGTTTTGATACCCTTCTGGCCTTGCCCCTCTTTTCTGACTGAACATGGACGAACCTTTGCAAGTGTTGGAACACGCCCAACGAACCGCGATAGACCTCGCCATCCAGTTCGGCCCCAAGGTGATCGTCGCCCTGCTGATCCTGGTGGCCGGCTTTTATGCCGGCCGCTGGGTGGGTCGCCTGGCCGATTCCATGCTGGTAAAGCTGGGGCTCGACGAAACCCTGCGCCTGCTGCTGGTGCGCATGCTGCGCATCCTGGTGCTGGGCCTGTTTCTCATCATGGCGCTGCAGAATCTGGGGGTGGAACTGCTGCCGCTGATCGCCGGCCTGGGCGTGGCGGGCGCAGGCATCGCGCTGGCCATGCAGGGCGTGCTGGGGAATCTGGCGGCGGGCCTGACAATCATCTTCACCCGGCCGTTCGGGGTCGGCGAATACATCTCCATCGTCGACGAGGAAGGCTCGGTCGAGGAGATCAAGCTCTTCAACACCGTGCTCTCCCACCCCGACCGCTCGCGCGTGGTCATTCCCAACCGCAAGATCGTCGGCGAGATCCTGCATAACTTCGGCACCCTGCGACAGCTCGACGTGGGCGTTGGCGTGGCCTACGACACCGATTTGAAGCTGGCGCTGGCGGCCATCGACGACCTCCTCGCCGCGCACCCGAAAATCCTGCGCGAGCCGGCGCCCCTGATCCGCGTGCTGGCCCTGGCGGATTCCGGCGTCAACATCGCGATCCGCCCGTGGGTGGCGGTGGACGACTACCACGATGCGTCGAGCGACATCACCCGGGCGGTGCTGGAAAGCTTCCGCGAACGCGGCATCCGGATTCCCTTCCCGCAGCGCGAGGTGCGCCTGCTCGGCAACCCATGAAGCCGAAAGCCAAAACCACCTTTACCGATCCGCTGGCCGAGGTGCTGCGTCCCGGCCAATCGATCGAGCTCTTGAAGGAGCTGCACATCCTGACGCGCGACGGCAAACTCAACCAGGACAGCCGCCGCAAGCTGAAGCAGGTCTACCACCTGTGCCATTTCATCGAGCCGCTGCTCGACGACGTGCTGGGCCGGCAGGACACGCTGACGCTGGCCGACCACGGCGCCGGCAAGTCCTACCTGGGCTTCATCCTGTACGACCTGTACCTGAAGGACCGCGCCGGCAGCCACATCTACGGCATCGAGACGCGCGACGAACTGGTGGAGAAATCGCGCGAACTGGCAGCCCGGCTGGACTTTCCGCGCATGTCCTTCCTCAACGTGACCGTGGCCGATTCGATCCGCTCGGACCAGTTGCCGCCCACCATCGACATCGTCACCGCGCTGCACGCCTGCAACACCGCGACCGACGACGCCATCCAGTTCGCGCTCGCCAAACAGGCGCGCCACATCGTGCTGGTGCCATGCTGCCAGGCCGAGGTCGCCGCCGTATTAAGAAAGCACAAGAACGAATCCTTTGCTAAAACCCCGTTGTCGGAAATCTGGCGCCACCCGATCCACACCCGCGAATTCGGCAGCCAACTCACCAACGTGCTGCGCTGCCTGCAACTGGAGTCGCATGGCTACCAGGTCACCGTCACCGAACTGGTCGGCTGGGAACATTCGCTGAAGAACGAGCTCATCGTTGCCACCCGCACCGGCACGCCGCGCCGCAACGTGCGCGAACGCCTGCAGCAACTCCTGCAGGAACTCAATCTGCAGGAGCTCGAAGGACGCTTTCTGGGCCCTCAATAATCCGGAAAAAGGCCTATGCTTCGAAGGAGCGTATGTCTTGTATGGATTGCCCGATGCGCCTGCCTGCCCTGACCCGATCATTCGCCGCGCTGGCCCTGCTCGCCGCAATGGCGGGCTGCGCCACCCCACAGTACCAGACGACCGTCCGCCTGATTCCGCCCGTCGATGCCCTGGGCCGCGCCTGCGTGCAGGACTGCGAAGCCCGGAAAACCGCCTGCCAGACCGATTGCCAGACCCGCTACCAGGCCTGTGCGCAAGCCGTCGAACCGACAGTGGAGGCGCGCTATGTCGAAGCGCTGAAGCAATATGAACTTGAGTTGAGGCAATACGCTGCGGCCTTGCGCCACTACGAAATGCAGCTGCACTTCGAGTGGATGCACAGCTATCCCTACTATCCGTATGGGTGGTATCCGTGGCCGGGTCCGTCTTTTCCGCCACCGTATCGCGAACCGGTGATGCCGACCCGCGACAGCGTCCGGGCGCAGCTGATCAAATCGAATTGCCAGGAAGATTGCGGCTGCCTGCCCGCCTACGACGCCTGCTTTGTCGGCTGCGGCGGCCAGCGGGTGAGCGAAACGGTCTGCATCAAGAACTGCCCGCGGGGCAAATGAGTTCTTACGCGATGGGCTGAAGCGATATCAGTTTGACCGGAACGCTCTGTGTGTCCGTGTTGATCCAGATTTCGCCGTCCTGCACCATGCACTGCAGGCGCATGCTGCGTTCGGCCAGCGCGGCCAATGCCTGGCTGGTGTCGGCGGGCAGTTGCAGCACGGTCAGATTGGAAAAGCGCGTGAGCTTGCTTGCAATCTGCTTCCACCACACCTCGCAACTGCTGCTGTAGCACAGCACCACGACCTGGTCGGCGCGGCTGCAGGCGCGGCGGATGCGCGCGTCGTCGGGCTGGCCGAGGTCGATCCACAGGGTGATCTCGCCGGCCAGGTTCTTCACCCACACTTCAGGCTCATCGACGTCGAACAGTCCCTTGGTGAAGGCGATGCCGTCCTGGGCATACAGCGCATAGGCCAATACCCGAGCCATCATGCGTTCGTCGGTTTCGGAGGGGTGGCGCGCGATGGTCAGCGCATGGTCGCCATAGACATGACGGTCCATGTCGGCAATCTGCAGGTCGGCTTTGTAGATGGTGGCTTTAAGCGCCATGGGTGTTCACACTCGAAATTCAGCAATAAAAAAACCCCGGCGAACCGGGGTTTTTCACATCAGATCGTAAAAATTACGAAACGATCTGGATGTTAGAGGCTTGCTTGCCCTTGGGGCCAGTCGTCACTTCGAAGCTGACTTTCTGGTTTTCCTGCAGGGACTTGAAGCCGCTGGAGTTGATTGCAGAGAAGTGTGCAAAGAGGTCTTCGCCGCCGTTATCCGGGGTGATGAAACCAAAACCTTTTGCATCGTTGAACCACTTAACAGTACCCGTTTCCATCTTGTTTCCTATCTATCTAAAAAAAATTGAGCGACATGCTCTATCGATCGAATTTCAAGGAAAACGCTTACCAGAGGTACCGCAATTTAAAGCTTGAATCCAACAGATGGCGTATTAATAGCACAGATGACTTGAGTGTCAAAGCCCTTTTTTCATTCATTTCCCAACGTACGCAATATCAGGGTATCGCCGCGCTGGGTGAACTCCAGATGCTTCAGCACGCTCATGCCCAGCAATACCTGATCGTCCCCCATGCCGGGGTTGAGGCTGGCGGGCACCCCCCTGATCTCGAACGGGCCGAATGCCAGCGCATCGACCCGGGTGGCCCGGGTCGTCACCGTACCGTTGGCGGTGATGGCTTGCTGCCGCGCGCCGGGTTTCAAGCCCAGTACATCCCCCAGATGTGCCGGCACCGACACCAGCGTGGCGCCGGTGTCGAGCAGGAAAGTGACCGGTTCGCCGTTGATGGTGCCGGGGAAAACATAATGGCCGTCGCTGCTGCGCTTCAACACCAGTTCGCTGCCTGGCGCGATCTGCAACGCGCGGTTGGGATGGGTTCGGGCCTGCAGGCTGCTTTCAAAGTAGAGATAAAACAGGCCCAGCACGAGCAGGCTGGCGACCAGGGCCATGCCCCGCCCCAGGCGCTGGTGTGGATTGTCGGAAGCGTTTCGGTTCACGGGATGGAGACAGTCTGGACAGGGAATCGTTCAGCGCACGCAGCGCCGGCCCTATTCATATCACACCCCGCAAACCCCGGACAGTGCCACCTTGCGATGGCACGG
>Ga0299912_10000504_pt1 | contig 33059 bp, 33 predicted proteins | sample RVTome_2_FD_207667 | JGI IMG/M metagenome (GOLD analysis project Ga0299912, IMG submission 207667) | Soil microbial communities from uranium-contaminated site in the Upper Colorado River Basin, Wyoming, United States - RVT95D214 (version 2) ... | reverse complement strand
GCCCCTGGTCCCGCCAGGCGGCCAGGAGCCCCAGGGTCAAGGTGGTCTTGCCGGCCCCGCCCCGGAGCGCTGCCAGCAGCAATCGGGGACAGGACCGACTCATCAGATGTTCTTGGCTGCGCCTTCCTCGTGGGGAATCTCGATGTAGCTCCCACCGAAGTAGGTGTAGACGCAACGGCCGCCGTCAATGAGATCCTTGATGGCGAACTTGATGTCGTTCTTGGGCTGATCAGGATGCTCTTTGAGTACGGCCTTTTGGACGTCCATGGCCTTCAGGTTTTTCTTGCCCTGGGCCTTGGCCACCATTGCATAGATGAATTCCACCAACTCTGCTTTGGATAGTGCCATTTATCCCACCTGCTTAGAATTTAAAATGCATCGACGTCCGGTAGGTGTCATAGGCCCACCGGTATTCGTCGATGTGCTGGAAGGTGAAGGGGATTTCACAAACCTCAAAGAACTTTTCCCAGCCGATGCGCTCGACCCACTCGCCCACGCGCTCCCACTTATTGGCGCCTTCCGCGTACTTGGTGAGGATCTTGCGGATGGCCTGGACCGTCTCCGGCCAGCGGGGCGGATTGTTGGGCAGGTAGGGCACCGCCAGCTTGGAGAACATCGGCGGGCTCTTGGAGTTGGACACCTTGCCGCCCACCAGGAGAGCCACGCCGCCTTTTTCGGAGTCGAAGCAGGGCAGGGCCGGGCACATGGTGTAGCAGTTGCCGCAGTACATACAGCGGGGCTCATTGATCACCACGCTCTTGATGTTCTTGTCCGGATGGGGCCGGATGGCGCCGGTGGGACAAGAGGCGATGGTGGTGGGAATTTCGCACAGGTGGCGCAGCCTCTCGTGGTTTACTTTGGGCGCCGTGCGGTGGATCCCCAGGATGGCGATGTCGGAGCAGTGCACCGCGCCGCACATGTTCAAGCAGCAGGCCAGGGCGATGCGCACCTGGGCCGGCAGCTTGTGGCTGCCGAAGTACTCAAACAGGTCGTCCATCACCGCCTTGACGATGCCCGAGGCGTCGATGGCCGGGGTGTGGCAGTGGATCCAGCCCTGGGTGTGGACGATGTTGCTCACGGAGTGGCCGGTAGCGCCGATGGGGATTCCCATCTTTTTGCAAGCATCTTTGACGCCGGCAATTTTGCTGTTGTCGGTGAGCAGGAATTCCACGTTGTTCCGGGAGGTGAACCGCAGGTAGCCGTCGCAGAACTTGTCGGCGATGTCGCAGACGTCTTTGATGAAGTCGGTGGTCACCAAGCGGCCGGATCCGCCCCGGACGGAGTAAATCTTGGCGCCGGACTCGGCCACGTGCATCAACACGCCGGGTTCCAGGATTTCATGGTATTTCCACTTGCCGTAGTTGTCCTTGATGACGGGCGGCAAGAACTTGTCATATTTCGGGGGTCCGATATCAGTTATACGGTCAGCCATTTTCCTTATTCCTCCTTACTTAGGCAATCGGCACGGGGCCGGATCGTGAAGCTGTGGGAAGCACAGCCTGATTATTTAATGTACTTGCGGCCCGCGGCCTCTGCGTCAAAGTCTTCCTGGTGCCAGAAGAAGAAGGGGTTGGCCCGGGGGGTTCTGACGGTCTGGGGAGGCGGTTCCAGGCCCACGCCTTGGAAGAAGGCCCGCATGCCCAGGCGCAGCATCAACTCACCCACGCGCTCCCGGTTCTTGCCGTTTTCCGACCACCATTCGGTGATGTTGGTAACCAGCTCCATGAAATCATCATAAGGCGGCTCCATGGCCATGAAGGGCACGATAACCCAGCTCATCTGGGCCCCTTCCAGGATGGGAGCGTGGGAACCCAGGAGAAGGGTAGCGCCGGTCTCGGTGCCGGGCCTGAGGGCCTGGGGCATGAGGCTGATGCAGTGCATGCAGTGGTTGCAGTTCTTGTTGTCGATCTTGAGCGTTTTGCCGTCATAAGCCATGCAGGCAGTGGGGCAGAGGTCGGTGACGTCCGCCTTGACGTCAATGTTCTTGTACACGGTGGCGCCGCCCCGGGGCTTCAGTTCGCCGCCGGCATAGGCTTTCACTGCGGCCTGGTCGATGCGGATGTCGTCTTTCCAAACGCCGATGACGCTCATGTCGGCCCGGGCCACCGCGGCCACGCAATCATTGGGGCAGCCGGAGCATTTGATCTTGAACTTGTAAGGGAAAGACGGGCGGTGCATCTCGAACTGGAAGTTCTGGGTGGACTGATAGCACAGGTCCATGGTATCGTATAAGGCCCACTCGCACCGGGCTGGGCCTACACAGCACGAGGGGCTGCGCATGGCCGAGCCGGAGCCGCCCAGGTCCCAGCCTTTGGCCGTCAGCTTGGCGAAGCAGGGTTCCAGCTCAGGGGTGGTGGTGCCCAGGAAGATCATGTCGCCGGTGGAGCCGTGCACGTTCAAAAGGCTGCTGCCGTGCTCATCCCAGATCTCGCAGAGTTCACGAAGGGCTTTAGTGGTATAGAACCAGCCGGAGGGATGGTTGACGCGGACGGTGTGGAAATGCTCCACGCCGGGGAATTCTTCCGGCAGGTCGACGTAACGGCCGATGATGCCGGAGCCGTAACCCAGGACGCCGACGATGCCGCCATGCTTCCAGTGGGTGATCTTTTCTTTATACGAACGCTCCAACACCCCCAGCAAATCCGCGACCGCCTTTTTCCGACCGGCTACCCGCTTCAGATCCGTAATGAAGCTGGGCCACGGACCGGACTCCAGTTGATCCAACAATGGAGTTTTATGCATGAACACTTTCCTCCCTCGATTAATTGGTCCCCATATGGGCTTATCCTTTTTTTCACAAAATCTTTCCTATCTCATAACATCACAAGAGATTTGTCAACTAAAAAATATAGACCTAATTTCAGCTAAGAATCTCCAGGGGCCCCAAGGCTTCCAAGTCCTTGGCGCATTGAGCCGCGGGCCCCACCACCAGCGCCACCAAGGCCTCAGGTTGCAAATGCTTCCTGGCCGCTTCTTGGGCGGCGCCCAAAGAAACTTCCTGGATACGCTCCCGGTAGCTCTGCAGATAATCCCGCCCCAGATTATAAAGATCCATGGAAACCACCCGGCCGCCGATGCCCCGGGGGGTTTCAAGTCCCAGGGGAAAATGCCCCACGTAGTAACTCTGGGCTTCGGCCAACTCCTGCTCAGTTATTCCGGCCTCTCTGACTTTCTGCATCACCGCCTTGATCTCCTTGACCACCAGCGCGGTTTGGGCCGCGGGGGTGAAGGTGGAGATCACAAAAGGCCCTGGGGCCCGGCGGAAATGGAAGGTGCTGCGGATGCCGTAAGTGCACCCTAAATCCGAGCGGATGCGGGTCATCAGCCGGGAAGAAAATCCCCCCTCCCCCAGGATATAGTTCACCAGGCGCAGGGGGAAAAAATCCGGGTGGGAACGGGCCAGACCCAGATGACCGATGCGGATTTCGCTCTGGGTCAAATCGGGACGGTCCAGGAGGTAAAGGCCGGGGGAGCAGAGGCGCTCCGGGGCCTGGGTGTAAGGGGGACTGGCCGGGCCGCCTTTTTCCCAGGCGGCCCAAGACTTCTCCGCTTCTTCAGCCATGCGGGCAAAGGGCGCCATGCCTACCACCACCAGGGTGGACTCCCCGGGCGCGAACTCCCGGCGGTAAAATTCCTGGAGATCATGAAGGCGGATGGCCTCCAGGCTCTCCAGGTCCCCGGACAGGGGGTGGCCGTAAGGGGAATCCCCAAAAAAGAGGCGGGTAAAACGGCGGTTGGCTAATTCCCGGGGATCATCCAGGAGATGGGCCAGCTCCGCCCGGCGGCGTTCCTTCAGGAGGGGGAACTCCTCCTCCGGAAAAGCGGGACTTTGCACGATTTCCGCCATGGTGGCCATCATCTCCGGGAAATCCTCGGCCAGCCCTTCCAGGCTCACCAGGGTGGCGTCCCAGCTGCCCCGGGCGGACAAGACCGCGCCCCGGGCTTCGATATCTTCCGCCAACTGCAACTGGGAGCGCTTCTCGGTCCCCAGGGTAAGAAACTCTGCGGCCCAATCGGCCACCCCCCCTTTGCCCGGAGGGTCGGCCTCCCCGCCCCGCTTGGCCAGGAAGGTGAGGCTTACCCAGGGGACCCGGTCATACTCCACCCCCAAGAGGTTCAGGCCATTGGGAAGGGTGGCTTGATGAATTTCCGGAATATACCCCGCCATGATATTAATCCTTATCCAAAGTTTAAAGTTCAAGGTTTAAAGTTCAAGGTTCGAGGTTCAAGGTTCGAAGTTCAACTTGGAACCTGGAACCCGGAACTTTGAACTCGCATCAAACTATCTCCCCCAGGGCCTGGCTTTCCTCCGGGGACACCGGTTTCAGGGCCACCACGGTGCGGTTGTCTTCCCGGAGATATTGCTGGGCCACCCGGTGCAGGTCCTCCAGGGTGACCGCCTCGTAGAGTTTGAGCAGTTGGTTGACCCGGTGGGCGTCCCCGGTCTTCAGATGAAAGAGGCCCACCAGGAGGCCCCGGAAGAAATTTTGGGCCAGCCCCCGGGCGGCCTGAGCCCGCATGAGTTTCTTCGCCCGGGCCAGTTCAGCGGGCAGCACGCCGTCTTTTTGGACCAGGGCCAATGCGCCCCACAGGTCATCCTCCAGTTGGGGTAAAGGTTGCCCGGGCGCGGCAATGGCGGTGAGGAGCATCAGGTCGGCATCTTCGCTGGTCCAGGGGGGAGGCGAGATCTCCACTTCCATCTCCACGGCCCGGCCCGGGCGCACGAATTCCTGGTAGAAGCGGGAGGATTTGCCGCCGGAGAGGATAATGGCCAGGAGAGTGAGGGGGTAGATGTCCGGGTGGTCCATCCCGACGATATGGAACCCCGCGAACAGGGCCTCCACCTGGGACACCTTCTTGAGCACCGCCCGGCGCTCGCCCCGCTGGGGGGGCTCCTGGACAGTGAGGGGGCGTGGGGGGCCGGGGCTGGGGAGGGTTCCCAAATATTTCTCCACCAGGTCCCGGGCCTCATCCGGCTCTGCATCTCCGGCGATGACCACGGTGAGGTTCCCCGGGTGGTAGTAGGTCTGGTAGTAGGCCAGGCACTCCCTAAGGCTCAGGCGCTTGAGGTCCTGGTCCCAGCCGATCACCGGCCACTGGTAGGGATGCTGGGTGTAGGCCGTGGCAAAGAGTTGTTCCACCACCAGGCCGAAGGGGCTGTCCACGGAGCGCAGCTTGCGTTCGCTGATGACCACCTGGCGCTCGGTCTGGAAGTTCTCTTCGTTCAGTTTCAGGTTGGCCAGGCGGTCGGCCTCCAGTTGCAGGCCCAACTCCAGGTGCTCCGAGGGCAGGTTTTCGAAATAGGAGGTGTGGTCCCGGGTGGTGAAGGCGTTGATCTCTCCGCCCTTGGCCTGGAGGATGCGGGAGAATTCCTCCGGCCCCAGGGTTTCCGAACCCCGGAACATCAGGTGTTCGAAGAGGTGGCTGATGCCGGTGATGCCCTGGAGCTCAAAGCGGGAGCCCACGTGGTAATGGAGCTGCAGGGAGACCATGGGCACCCGGGGATCGGGGAGCACGAACAACTGGAGGCCGTTATCCAGCCGATAGGGGACGATGGCGATCTCCGGCTGCCAGGCCGCAGGGTCCAATTTGGGAGCAAGGGTCATGCAAATCCTCCAGCAGGGGCTGATTAGAGAATTATCTGGTTAAAAAAGTTCAAAGTTCATTATCTCGTTCCCAAGCTGTGCTTGGGAACGCACTTGCACGCCAAGCTTTGCTTGGCATTATAACTCCAAAGCATCAATTTCCATCACTGCATCAAAACCCAGATAATTCCTGGCACTGGAATAAAGCCAATCTTCCGCTTTCTCTACCACACCAATTTTAACTGGATTGTGATGAATGTATTCAATCTTTTGTCTCACCATATCTTCTGAAATTATCTGCCGGGGGTGAAAACCTTCCTGCCATACTTGATAATCACTGTCCGTTTTATGTTTTTGTTTGTAAAATTTGAATTGGTTCAGAAGCCATGATTTCTCTTCTTTCTGTGCCAGATTTATGATCTCTCTGGCGGTATGGCGCTTAAAGTCCTTAATAGTATTGGAAAGATTATCCCCGGAGATCACAAGGTGCAAATGATTATCGAGGATAGCATAAGCAAATATCTTTAATCCCTTATTGCGACGGCAAAAGGTCAAGGGATTTATCAGAATATCAATATATGCTTTTCTAGTAAATACTGGTATCCATTCAACAATGGTGCAAGTGATGAAATATATGTGACCAGCATCGGTAATCTTATACCGGGTTCTCATATGATTAGGTTCCGAAGCTAAGCTTCGGGTCCAATTGCGTTCCCAAGCTCAGCTTGGGAACGAGGAGAAAAAAAAGCTAAACCCTTTGTGCCTTTGCGTCTTGGCGTGAGAAATCATTAAATTTTGGGGGCCGGATACCCGCTCCACTTTCGGAGCAGGCCCTCGTTCACTTGTACCTTAATCGGGGCCTTTTCCGCAATGGGAATTTTGGCCGGGGCCTCCCCATTAAGGACCCGCCGGGCCAGGGCTCCGGCCTCCTCGCCTATCTTGCGGTAATCCAAGGCCACCCAGAGAATCGCGCCCTGGTGAAATTCCGGATGGCCGCTCACCACCATCACCTTGTGCTTTTTCCCCCACTCCAGCAGCAGGGGCGCATACCGGGCCGCGCTGGGGGTGGGGGGCAGATAGATCACCCGGGCCTTCTGGGCCAAAAGCCGCTCCAAGCCCAGGCGGTCCCCGGCCGCGTTGGCCCCGGAGGCGATCAAGGGTTTGATCCCGTGGTCCGGGGCTTCTTCCAGAAAGCGCTCTTTGAGTTCCACCGCCACCCCGTCATTGGGGTCGTAAAGCAGGCCCCAGACCCGGGGACCCAGGAGGGAGGCCCCCTGCTCCAAAGCCGCGTTTAGGGGCGGTGGAGAAAAGATGCCGGTGATGTTTTCCTGGTGCGTCTCCGGGTGCTCCGGCTCATACGCAGCGGTGGTGAAATAGGGATTGGCCACCAGGGCGAAGACCACGGGCACGCGCTTTTCCACCGGGGCCACCCTGATCAGGGCCGGGGTGCCCAGGACCACCAGCAGCCGGGGACGCTTACTCCGCAGGCGGCGCAACTCGTCCTGTCCCTGGCTGCCGAACTCCGGGACACAGACCGCTTCCAGCTTGCCCGCGCCCAGACCCGCCTCCAGGCCTTGAATGGCCTGGCGCATCCGGGGGGAATCCGGGGAACAGAAAATAACGATGGGGCTATTTGGCGAGGGTCCGCAATTGGCAGCAGAAAAAATAAAAAGTAGCGGGATAGATAGACGCGCCAAGCGCTTTACTAGACCAAATCGCATTATTGATATTAGTCGCAAATGCTCAAGTATTAATTTAACGATATACCGATGCGTTGCCAACGCACCCTTGAATCCTGCTGCTCCAAGGAAAGATAGACATACAATGCCTTGCCGCGCAGCAAATCGAAAGGAACAAAGTCCCAAAAGCGGCTGTCATAGCTCCGATCCCGGTTGTCCCCCAGGACAAAATAAGAATCTTTGGGCACCACCACCGGACCGTAATTGTCCCGGGGGGATTTTTGGGCGGGGATGATCTCTTTATCGACGAAACGGGCCTGGGGGGTCTGATAAAGTTCGCCGTTGATATAGACTTCTTTGTTGGTGATCTGCACCCGCTCTCCAGGGAGGCCGATGACCCGCTTGGTATAATCTTTGGAGTGGTCCTGAGGGAAGATGAATATTGCCACGTCGCCCCGCCGGGGCTTACCAATTGGCAACCAAACCTTATTGTTAAAGGGATTGCGCAGTCCATAGGCAGCATTGTTCGCCATAAGATAATCTCCAACCAGCAACGTATCTTGCATAGCTGTTGAAGGAATACTATATGCCTTAACAGTCACAAAAAATCTCTTAACAGACGAGCCAATAATAATAAAAATTAAGAGAAATATAAGACAACCCAGCCAGTTATTATAGCTATTAAGTCTAACTTCTTTCATTTTCCTGGCTGTAATTAATGAGTCTATAATAACGAAGATTAACCAACTTAAATATATTCCTAGAATGATGATAAGGCCATAAAAATATAATCCAGCTACAGACCTTGTCAGTACCAATGATAATCCGATAACATAAAAGACAATTCCTTTTTTAACTTGGCCATTATAAATCTGCCCCAGGCCTGGAGCAATTATAGATAATAGTGAGGCGACGAAGGGATTTCTTTTTTTAACTTCCATAGCTATCGAATTACCCAGAAATCCAGCCGATTGGTCTCTTAATGGATGATCTTGCCGATGCGTTGCCAGCGCATCTGGAAGCTGGCATCATTCCAGGCATGGCGGGTGATCAAGCCCCTGAGGCCCCCGAAAAAGGCCTCGTAAAATGGTTCGTTGTGGGTTCCCTCCCAGGAAAAGTAGATGATATAAGCCTTGCCCCGGAGGGCGTCCAGGGGCACGAAGCCCCAAAACCGGCTATCATAGCTCTGGTCCCGGTTGTCCCCCATGAAGAAATAGGAGTCTTTGGGCACCTCCACCGGTCCGTAATTGTCCCGGGTGGATTGGGACGCGGGGATGACCACGTTATCGGTAAAACGGGCCTGGGGCGTCTCGTAGGGGTTGCCGTTGACATAAACCTTTTTACTGATGATCTGGATCTTATCCCCGGGGAGCCCGATGAGCCGTTTGATATAGTCCTTGGAGGGGTCCTGGGGAAAGATGAACACCGCCACGTCCCCCCGCTGGGGTTTCCAGGTGGGGAGCAAGACCTTATTGGTGAAGGGGTTGCGGAGGCCGTAGCTGAACTTGTTCACCAACAGGTAATCCCCGATGAGGAGAGTGGGAATCATGGAGCCGGAGGGAATGGAGAAGGCCTGGACCACAAAGGCCCGAATCACCAGGGCCAGGATCAGGGCGATGAACAGCGCCTCGCCATATTCCCGCCAGAAGGGTTTCTTCCAGGCACCGGCCGGCGGGGTTTCTTCTTTGCTTTTACGAGTCCAAAAGGCCATTTTTTAGTCTCAATATTTTACCCAATAAGTGGCCGGCGGCTCTTAGTCCACCGGAGAAAATTGGTCCTTGGTAGCCCCACAGACGGGACAGACCCAATCCGCGGGCAGTTTTTCAAAGGGGGTATTGGGAGGGATATTGTTGTCCGGATCTCCCTGGGCGGGGTCGTAGATATAGCCGCAGACATCACATTGATACTTCTTCATGGCTTTTCTCCTTTTAGGCAGCCGCCCGGCCAAAGCAAAGATTGGCGGGCCTTAAGGTATGCTTTTTTTATCCTTTTCTCTTTGCCGGCAAGCTGGCTTTGTCGGCAGTCAGGGCGGTAATCAAAGCCGGAGCCGCGGCGAAGGAATCCAAATAATAGTCTGCTTGCAGCTCAGGGTTGCGGTAGGCCACCAGGGGGACCCCGGCATTCTTGGCGAACTCTTCATCCACCCGGGAATCGCCGATAAAAATGGCTTCCCCGGGTTTCAGGTCAAAATGATCAAAGATGCGCCAGAAGGACTCCGGATGCGGTTTAGGGCGGCTCACATCCTGGGCACAGACTACCAGGTCGAATTGATCCTCCAGTCGGTGGTATTTTAGCACCGCCCGGGTGGTGGTGGTGCGGTTGGTGGCCAGGGCGCTGGCAAGAGCAGGCCGCAGGAACTGCAAGAATTCCCGCAAATGGGGTTCTTCCACCATCATGGGAATAAAGGGGTGGTAATCCAGAGTGCGGGTGAACTGCCAGACCGCGTCAAAGTCGGGATAGCCCTGGAACAGGTATTCGAGAGACTCGAAAACCGTATGGCTGTGAACGTAATCCACGGCCGGGGGGTTTAAGGGCGGCTGGCCGAACTGTTCCAGTATGGCATTATAGAAGGCAGTATTGGCCCGGCGGGAGTCAAACAGCACCCCGTCGCAATCGAAGGCTACCAGTTTCAGCAAATTATTCGTCCCGGTAACGAGGCGTGATCCAGTGGGCAGAGCCCGAGGGTCGGGGTTAAACTGCCACAGACTTTAGCATTATTAAAATTACTGTCCATTTGCGGTCTTGTCAATAAGGAATCATACCGGCAGAGGAAAGGGCGGGGGGAGAGAAGGATCGCCAAACCTGGATCAACGTTCAGGAGAGGACCCGGCGGATTTCTTCGGGGATGCGGTTCAGGGGCAGCACTTTTTGGGCCGCGCCCTTCTTGATGGCTTCTTTGGGCATGCCGAAGACTACGCAAGAAGACTCATCCTGGGCAATGGTATAGGCGCCCTTTTCTTTCATGGCCAGCATGCCGTCCGCGCCGTCGGCCCCCATGCCGGTTAAGATGACGCCAATGGCGTTGGCCCCCGCGCTTTGGGCCGCGGAATTGAAGAGCACGTCCACGCTGGGGCGTTGATGGTGCACCAGGGGACCGTCTTTCACCTGCACATAATAGCGGGCGCCGCTGCGCCTGAGCAGCATATGATAGGCGCCGGGCGCGATGAGGGCCCGGCCGGTGAGCACCGAATCCCCGTCCTGGGCTTCCTTGACTTCCAGGGCGCACATTTGGTCGAGGCGGGCGGCGAAGGCGGTGGTGAATTTGGGGGGCATATGCTGCACAATCACCAGACCCGGGCTGTTGGGAGGGAGGCGCAGAAGGACCTCTTTGATGGCCTCCGTGCCCCCGGTGGAGGCGCCGATGGCGATGATCTTTTGGGAAGTCTGGGTGAGGGGGGCGATGGTGTCGGTGGGCGGGTTGGGGTTGCGGTCCTTATCAACGGCCTTGAGATATCTGATCTGGGCCGCGGCCCGAATCTTTTCCACCAGTTGGAGCCCCAGGTCGCCCACGGTATAAGCGCTCCCCGGCTTGGCCAGAACTTCCACCGCCCCCAAATCCATGGCCTCCAGGGCCATCTGGCTGCCCTTGGGGGTCAGGGAAGAGACGATGATCACCGGCAGAGGGTGGTAATGCATCAACTTTTTCAAAAAAGTGAGGCCGTCCATGCGGGGCATTTCGATGTCCAAAGTCACCACGTCCGGACGGGATTGGACGATCTTATCCCTGGCGATATAAGGGTCCGGAGCGACCCCCACCACTTCCAGGTCAGGCTCCCGGGAGATGAGATCCGTGAAGATCTTGCGGACAATGGCGGAATCATCCACCACCAGAACTTTGGTCTTACCCATGCCCAGTTAACCCTTTTCCACAAAAATTTCCAAGACTTCGTCTTCCACCTCAAAGAGCAGGCGGTTTGCCGGGGCTTTTGGTTTCTGTCCCTCCGCTGAAATCCATTGGGCCTCGGGGGTTTGCAACTTAAAGGCCTTTGAGGCCTCCATCTTGCTGAGGAAGGTCCCGGCCATCATGTTGGCGGTCTCTCGGAGGACGTCTTCCATCTCCGGCTGGTAGATCTCCCCTTCCGAGACTCCCAGAAAATTGGCGGCCATTTTCCGGGCCAGGCTCTGGGGCACCAGCAAGCCGACGCGCAGGGATTGGGGACCGGCAATGGTCACCCAGGCCCGGAGAAAGGGCCCCCGGACGCGCCTCTCCTCTTCCAGGCTCTCAGGAAAGAGAAAGAACATGGTCTCCAAAACTTCAAAAGTCGCAGCTTTCAGTTCCGCTAGCATCCGGTGTGTGGGCCTCCCCTAAGATACCGGTGAGTTTTTGCCTGATGGTTTCCGGGCGAAAAGGTTTTTGGATATAATCCTGGACCCCCAGATTCAAGAAGGGGGTGATAATCTCCGGCCGGGCCTCGGTGGTGATGAGGACCACGGGAATATTGCGCCACAACTGATGATTCTTTAAGGCCTTAACCAGGGCGGTGCCGTCCATTTCCGGCATATGCAGGTCGGAAAGGATAATATCCACCCAGTTGTTCTCCAGGATGCCCAGGGCCTCCCGGCCGTTGGCCCCCTCGAAATATTCGCCGATGTCGAAGCCGGAGATCACCAGGATCTTGCGGATCAAGGCTCGCATGGTGGCCGAATCATCAACGATTAGCACATTGTACGCCATCAACGTTTCCCATCAGTCCGAAGAAGACCTGCGCCTCGTCCCAAGCGCCGCCAAACTGCAACAGGATTTTTTCCAGATGTCGCTCCCGCAGATGAAAGTGGCGCAATACTTCGGGGTAGCCGGTATAAGCCAGGCCGTCTGTCCCCAGATCCTGGCCGAACATCAACACCAGGAGGTCGGCCAGATAAACGAGTAATATCAAGTCGTCGGTATAAGCTTCCGGTTTGTCCAGATGATGATAGGTGATGGCCAGGCGCAGGCGGTCTGGAAAATCCCACATGCGGGCCATCTCTCCTCCCATTTCCGCGTGGTCCACGCCCAGAATAATCTTTTCCGCGGCCTGGAAGGAGACCCCCTGTTGTTCCACCACCGCCATGATTTCATGGAATTTCTGCTCCACAAAGAGGCTCAATACCACTTTGCCGATGTCATGCATCAGCCCGGCGGTGAAGCCGGTGGCGTGATCGGGCATGGAGAGCTCCCGGGACAGCAGGTCCACCATCAGGGCGCAGCTCACGGAATGTCGCCACAAACCCCGGCGTTCGGTGAAATAGCCGGGAGTGGGCGCGGAGAAAAGACGGGTGGCGCCGCTGGCGATAATGATTTTCAAAAGCTCCTGGGTCCCCAGCAGAAGCAGGGCCTGATGCAGAGAATGGATCTCCCTTCTCAAGCCGAAGTAGGCGGAATTGCTGATGCGCAGGATGTTTGCGGTAATGGCGGGGTCGAATTTCACCACCTCCACCAACTCCTGGATGCTCACCTCCGGCCTATTGAGTAGGACCAATGCCCGTTGGGCCACCATGGGAAATGGCGGCAAATTCTTTAATGACCTTAGGACCTGGGGTACGAGACTCATGGCCCTGTTCTCCTATAGCTCTTTGATGGTGTGGTTTTGGCCGATAATCTTCACCCACACCTTGCCGGTGGCGATCTCCAGGTACATAGTCCTGGCCTTAACTCCGCCTACGTCTTCGTTGTCAATGAGAACATTGTTCTTTAAAAAGATTTTCCGCAAAGCCGCGTAATTGCGCCGGCCGATATTGAAATGCTCCGGCCCCCCCAAAACCTGACTGCCCCCGGCCACCTTCACCAGCATGCGGTGCTTCACCGCGCCCAGGCGGTAGCATTCCCGGAAGAGCCGAGGAATGCCGGTGTCCGCAAACATACAAGGATTCTCCCGGCCTTTTTCCTCATCCAGGGAGGAATCCGGCAGCATATAGTGGAGAAGCCCCCCCACTTTGGCCTGGGGATCATAAACCGCCACGCCGATGCAAGAGCCCAGGGCATGGGTGACCACCAACTGCTGGGGCACGTTGCTGATCTTCATATCGGCGACGCCCACCACGATCTGCATCCGCCGGGCCTCTACTTCCGATATATTGTCGGCTTTACGTACGCAAAGCGATGATTGATGTTGCACAGGCTCTCCGAATGCCCAATAAAAAGACAACCGCCCGGCTTCAGACACCGGTGGAATTTGCTCACCAATTCGGTCTGGGTGGTTTTTTCAAAATAGATCATGACATTACGGCAGAAGATGACATTGAACTCTTCTTTATAAGGGAAATGGTCCATCAGGTTGAAGCGAAAAAATTCCACTAATTGTTTCACCTCAGGTTTTATCCGGACGTATCCCTCCCATTGATGGACACCTTTTTGGAAAAACCGTCGTCGCCATTCCTTGGACAAAGGTTCCACCCGGGACAGGGGATAGACGCCCCGCTGGGCCTGGTTCAGCACCTGGGTATTGATATCCGAGGCAAAGATCTTGACCCCGGACAGATCCCTATTGGTGATGGTGTTCAACAGGACCATGGCTATGGTGTAAGGCTCTTCACCGCTGGAGCAGCCGGCGCTCCAGAAGCGCCAAGCCGGAGATCCCTTGCACTGTTGGGCTAGAGCGGGAAGCAATTCCTGGCCCAGAAATTCGAAATGTTTGGGTTCCCGCCAGAATGCCGTCATGTTAGTGGAGATGGCGTCCAGCAGATTGATGAGCTCCAGCCCGGAGGGGTCCTGGAGCACCTGCCGGTAATAATCCTGGAAACTCGGGATTCCCCTGGTCCTGAGAATCTTGGTGAGGCGGGAACGCACCAGATCTTTTTTCTGGGAGGGTAAATTAATGCCCGCGTGCTGGTAAACCAGCTGGCTCAATTGGTTGAATTCGGCATCAGAAAGATCCGGGGACATCAGAGTGATCCCGGGGGCGCACGCTACCTGCCCCCCTCCGGCACCCCGGCTCTTCTCTCTGGCAAAAGTGACCACTAGTTCCTTACCTCTCCAGCCAACTCAGTCCCCCAGGCTCTCAAGCCCGGCCATTTCTTCACTGGTCAGCACCCGATCGATATCCAACAGAATTTTAATGGTGCCCTTGGCCTTGGCGATCCCCAGAATGTACTGGTTTTTCAGCCGGGAGCCAAAGGAGGGGGGAGGTTCGATGTCATCCCCGTTAATGTTCAAGACCTCGGAGACCGAGTCCACCACCACCCCCATCTGTACCGCCCCCATCTCGCTTTGCACCTCCACCACGATGATGCAGGTGCGTTCTCCGTATTCCGCGGCTTCCAGCCCAAACTTGAGCCTGAGATCAATGACCGGAATTACCCGGCCCCGGAGATTAATCACCCCTTTGACGTATTCCGGGGTTTGGGGGACCGCGGTGATGTCCATCATGCCGATGATTTCCCTCACCTTCAAAATCTCCAGGCCATAATCCTCATTGGCCAGGGTAAAGGTGAGATATTTGCCTTCTTTCTCCTGGAGGGTGTGAGTCTCCTGCTGGAGTTGCCTCGCCGCCTGAGCCATACTTTTATCCTCCTGCATTTAATGCCCTATATGCAAATCGGCTAGATTTTTGGGTTGGCCACCCCGGGCTCGGCCCGGGTCCATGTTCCTTCCATAAGGAATATCGGCGGTGGCCTTAGAATTCCTTAAAATGCTCATCGCCCAAGGGGATCACCTGTTCCGGAGACATTTCCCGGCCTTTGGGGGGCGGCAGGGCCGCGGCTTTCCGGCCTTTGGACTTATCAGCCCCTTCCCCTTTTTTCAGGTGTCCCGGGACATAAGCTGTGGGCTTCAAACTCTCGGCTACTACCCTTTTCCCGTTAAACTTTTGCTCCTGATGGCCTCCCACCAAATCTTCCAGTTGTCTCACGGCTGCTTGCAGGTTACGGCTCTGGGACGAGAGTTGCTTGCTGGTGGAGGCGGCCTCCTCGGCGCTGGCCGCGGTGCTCTGCACCACCTGATCCATATGGGACACGGACTGGGAAATCTGATCCAGGCCGTGGGCCTGCTCCTGGCTGGCCGCGGAAATCTCGTCCACCAACTGGGCCACCCGCTGGGCGCCCTTACTCAAATCCTGGAAGGCTGCCTCCGCCTGTTTTACCAGACCTGCGCCTTCAGCAATGCGGGTCACCGTGCCTTCAATCAGTTCGGAGGTAGTTTTGGCGGCCGTGGCGGCCCTTTGGGCCAGAGAGCGTACTTCATCCGCCACCACCGCAAAGCCTTTGCCCGCCTCGCCGGCCCGGGCGGCCTCCACCGCTGCGTTCAGGGATAAGAGATTGGTTTGGAAAGAGATCTCATCAATGGTTTTAATGATTTTGGCGATTTCCGAGCCTGCATTGGACACCGCCTCCATGGCCTTTTGCGTGGCCGCCATGGTGTCGTTGGCCTTCTCCACTACCTGGGTGGTCTCCCGCATCATCTGATTGGCCTCCCGGGCATGGTCGGCGTTTTGCCGGGTCATGGCCGTCAACTCTTCCAGGGACGCGGAGGTTTCTTCAAGACTGGCGGCCTGCTGGGAGGCTCCCTGGGCCAAAATCGTGGAAGAGGAGGCCACTTCGGCAGAGGCGCTGTGCACTTCTTCCGAGGCCTGCTGCATTTTCATGGTCACCTCCCCCAGGCGGCCTAAGCTGCGCAGAGGAAAATAGAGCATCCCCAACAAGACGAGCATCACCGGCACCACCACCAGGAGCAGAGAGTTGCGCATGCTCGAGGCCTGCTCGGCCACATCGTTCACGTAAATGCCGGTGCCCAGGATCCAACCCCAGGGGGTAAAGGCCTTGACAAAGGAAATTTTGGGAACTATGCGATTCTTGTCGTCCTTCCATTGCCACATGTAATCCACAAAGCCTTCCCCTTTTTCCTTGCAGACCTTAACAAACTCCACAAACAAGTGCTTCCCCTTGGGGTCTTTGAAATCGCTGATGTCCTTTCCGTCTAAATCTGAGCGATAAGGATGCATCACCATCTTCGGACCGAAGTCGTTGACCCAGAAATAGTCCTTCCCCTCCGGGCCGTAGCGCAGTTTCTTAATGGCCTGCATGGCCTGTTTTTTGGCTTCCTCAGGGGTCAGGTCGCCTTTTTTCTCCTGCGCGTAGAAATCCTCCATGATCCCAAAGGCGCTCCGCACCAATTCCTGAATCTGAGTCTGTTTTTCCTTGAAAATCGCCTTGGTCATGGACGGCAAGACCCAGAAGAAGAGCAGGCCCATGAACACCAGAAAGATAAGGGCGAACTGCCCGCCAATCTTGAAACGAATATTAAGCCGCATCTCAAACCTCCATACCTTAATTTGGTGAGGATCCCCCCCAGGGCTGATCCCTTAAGAGTCTTTTAAAATTAATCTCCCTCCAGGGGGATGACCTGATCCGGGGGTACTCCCGGGGAGTGCTCATTGATAAGGAGATCTTTTCTCTTGCCGGGGAAACCGATGGCCTGTCGCACCGAGACCAGCCTCCCCCGCAAGATTTGGCTGCTTTTCCTTTCCCGGTGCAAGCCATTGGCGCCTCTGGCCACCATTTGCAGCAACTCCTCCACAATGCCCTTCATCTGATGGGATTGGGCGGTGAGTTCTTCCGAAGCGCTGGCGCTCTCTTCAGCGCTGGCGGCATTCTGCTGGACCACCCGGTCCATATCGCCCACGGCCTTGTTGATCAGCTCGATTTCCCGGGCCTGTTCAATGCTGGCGCTGGCAATTTCCCCCACCAGGCTGTTGACCTTCTTGGCGGATTCGCCCATGTCATAAAACTTGGTCAGGGTTTCCTGGATTTGGGTGCTGCCCACCTCAATGTGCTTGGCGGTCTCACCGATCAAGTCGTCCGTGCTTTTGGCCGCGTCCGCGGCGCGTTGCGCCAGATTCCGCACCTCATCGGCCACCACCGCGAAGCCGGCTCCCGCCTGGCCGGCCCGGGCCGCCTCCACCGCCGCGTTCAGGGCCAGCAGGTTGGTCTGGAAGGCGATCTCGTCAATACTCTTGATGATTTTCTTGATGCTGTCCCCGGACTGGGCAATGGTTTCCATGGACGCCTTGGTGGCCCGGATGGACTTGTGCACGTCCTTGGTCTTTTCGTTGGTCAGGACTACCAGACGATTACACTCTTCAGCATGGAGAGTATTTTGTTTAACCATGCCGGCGATCTGCTCCAGGGAGGACGAGGTCTCTTCCAGGTTGGCCGCCTGCTGGGAGGCTCCCTGGGCCAGGGACTGGCTGGAGGAGGAGACCTGGCTGGAGGCCGCGGCCACCTGGCCCGCAGCTTCCTCCAACTGATGAGTAACTCCCCTCAAAGCCTGAGTAATGCCCCGGGACATGAGGAAGGCCATTATCACGCCGATGAACAGGGCCGCCAGGCTGATGGCCATGACGTTGCGCCGGGTGGTAATGGCCGCGGTCACCAGGGACTCTTCGGTTACGGCCTGGTCCTTAATCACCTGCCGGGCCTTGCCCAGCAAGGCCTGCACCTTTTCCAGGTTGGGTTGGATCTTGCCGGCAAAAATGGCCTGGGGCTGATCAGCCTTAGCGATTTCCAACGCGGATTGGTGGAGGAGGCGGTGCGGTTCCTCCATCTCTTTCAGCACCGGGGCGATTTCCGGGACCTGCCTTTCCGCGTCTTTGCGGCCTTCACCGTAAAGCCAGGCACCCAGCGGACATTTATGGTCGTCCGTTTGCAGGTTCAGGTTCCCCGCCTTCCCGCTAATCAAAGACGCAGAGAGCTTGCCGGCCCACAGGAGATGGTCCACTTCTTTTTGGGCCAGCAACCCGTCCAGCTTGTTGCCTTTGATCACCCCCTTGGCATCTTTTACCAGTTGGCCTATACTCAGGAAACACAAGATGACGATGCCGGCCACTGCCAGCAAAGCCAGGCCCCAGCCCACCACTATTTTTTTACCGATGGTCACGTCTTTCCAGGTCATATCTGCATCTCCTTAAATGGCGTCAGGCCATCTTCGGCCTGATCCTTCCTTCCTAGGGAGGTCTCCTTCCCCCAAACGGCAGATAACCTCAGGCAAGAGCGCGCCAGGCAATCTGCATCGGTGACCTCCTGTTTCTTCCCCGAGTAACTTTCCTCCCATTACCGGCCCCCATTCATTCCTTGAGGCTTGCAGACCCGATCCTTTGAGCCCCACTCCCATATATTCAAGACTTAGGATTCCTCCCAAATCTATCGAAGCCACCTTTTTCCACCTCGGGCCCTCAGGCCTGACTCAGGGCGAACAACCCGGCCAAATCAAGGATCAATCCCACCCGCCCGTCTCCCAGGATGGTGCCCCCGGCCAGGCCTTTGATCTTCTGGAAGGTCTCACCCAAGGATTTGATCACCACTTCCTGCTTGCCCAGGATGTCATCCACCAGGAGTCCTTGCTGCTTGCCTTCGTGCTCCACCACCATGACCAGGGCTTGGGTGGGATGAACTTCGCCGTTATCGGTATTAAAAAGGCGATGGAGCCGGAGCAGGGGAATGAGTTGGCTGCGGACCTTAATGATCTCCCCCTGTCCCTGGACCGTAAAGTAATCCGCGGACGCGGGCCTCAAGGTTTCCCTCACCGCCACGGCCGGCAGGATGTAGCGTTCCTTGCCCACTTTCACCACCAAACCGTCAATAATAGCCAGGGTCAAAGGCATCCGCAGGGTGAAGCGGCTGCCCTGGTTCGGACGGGAGTGGATTTCGATCTTACCTTGCAGCCTTTCAATGGTCAGGCGCACCACATCCATGCCCACGCCCCGGCCGGAGACTTCGGTAATCTTTTCCGCGGTGCTGAATCCGGCCCCGAAGATGAGTTTATCGATCTGCGCGGGAGTGAGCTGTTCGCCTGGTTGGACTATCCCCCGTTCCTGGGCTTTGGCCAGGATGCGATCCCGGTTCAGGCCGCGGCCATCTTCTTCGATGTCGATGACCACGCTGCCCCCCTTGTGATAGGCCCTGAGCCAGAGATGGCCTTCCGGGGTTTTGCCCTGGGCCTCCCGTTCCTTGGGCAGCTCCAACCCATGATCCACCGCGTTTCTCACCAGGTGCACCAGAGGATCGTAGATGGCTTCAACCATATTGCGGTCGATCTCGGTGTCTTCACCCTCGAGGTGCAATTCCACTTGCTTTTTGGATTTCCGGGACAGATCCCGCACCAACCGCACCATCTTCCGCAAGGTCTGGCCAATGGGGATCATGCGCATGGACATGGAGATCATCTGCAATTCCGAGGTGATGCGGGACATCTGCGCCAGATCCCGTTCCAGCTTTTGGTCGTTGATGTCCTGGAGATTCGGGTTCTGCCGCACCTGGCTCTGAGCAATCACCAACTCACCCATCAGGTTCACCAGGTTGTCCACCTTGACCAGGTCGATCTTAATGGTGGGGGGCAACTGGGCGTCGCCGGCCCCTTTTCCTTCCGCGGCCGCCGGGGAGGCCGGGGTTTCGGGGACCGGTTTCTCTTCCGTGAGCTGGTCCACCAGGGCCCGGGCCACCTTTTTGGGGGCAACCTTGCCTTCCTTAACCAGGATCTCCCCCAGGGGCGGGGTCCCGGACTCGGCCTTCTGTTGTTTTAGGGCCTGTTCCAGATCAGAGCTGGTGATCTCCCCCTGGGACACCAGGATCTCCCCCAACTGGCGCTTGGAGACCTCTCCCGGGGCCTCCTCCGGCTTCTGCAATTGCTTGACCTGGTCTTTAATATCTTGCAGGTCGAAAATCTGGAGAGGTCGTTGCTCGCTCAGAGCCTCCTGCAGGTCGTCCAGCATTTCTTTAAGCCGGTCCACCCCCACCAGGGTGAGGTCGATGATGGGCGCGTTGATCTGCAAACGGCCGCTCCGGGCTTCATCCAGCAGAGACTCTACTTCATGGCTTAACTCCTGGATTTGGGGAAGATTTAAAAACCCCGCCACTCCCTTGACAGTATGGAAGGGGCGGAAGACGGCGTTGATGGCCTGCAAATCCGTGGGGAATTGCTCCAGGTGGACCAGGCCGCTTTCGATTCCCTCCAGGTGCTCCCGGGCTTCGGCGATAAAATTGGCCGTCAGTTCCTGATCTTCCCAGATCTGGGCCTCGATGGACGCGGCCGGCTCCGGCTCCGACTCCGACTTGGGGCTGTTTTCCCCCGCTTCCCCCAATCCCAACTCTTGGGACAGACTACAATAGGCCTTCCAGGTCTCGCCATCAGTGGGAAATTTATTTTCCCGGGCCCAGGTCAGCAACAGGCTGACCCCTTGGCTCAGCAATTCCTGCCCCTGGGCCGCGGCGGCGATCTCCTGGAGAATCAGCTTGTTCCCCACCTCCTCCAGTTGCTTGAACAGCAAAGCCACGTCCGGAGTTCCTTCCGGATCGAGCATCCCCTGGAGTTGTTCGAGATGGGTCAAAAAAGCCCCCAAGCCGGGGAGGTCACCCTCCTCCAGCATCACCACCTTCAGGGCCAAACCTTCTAAGCCTTGGATGAGTTCCCGGCTCTTCGGGGCTTTGCCTGCCAAATATCGCCTCCTGCTATCTTTTTATTTAAGTTATTAAAGGTTGCCGCATTATCAGCTATTCAGTTTTTTAAAGATCTGTTCGAGCTTTTCTTGGAGCACTTCCGCGGTGAAAGGCTTCACCACGTAATTATTCACTCCGGCCTTCACCGCGGTCACCACGTTCTCTTTGAGGCCCTCCGCGGTGACCATCAACACCGGCAGATTGGCGGTTTTCGGATTGGTGCGAATCTTTTGCAACAACTCCAAGCCGCTCATGTTGGGCATGTTCCAGTCAGTCACCACCAGCCCGATATTTTCGTTGCGCAAGACCTGCATGGCCGCCTGGCCGTCTTCGGCCTCCACTATGTCATCAAAGCCGATCTGCTTGAGAATGTTGCGAACTATCTTGCGCATGGTGGCAAAGTCATCCGCCACCAATACTTTCATGCTAAAATCAATATTTTTGCCCATGTCGTGCGCCCTGGTCTCCGCCAAGGAAGACCAACCCAAATTTGATCCCCCAACTCTCTACCCGCAAGGATGGGAGCCAAAAGGACATTTGAGGTAACAAATTGCTTTTGCTGGTTTCTTATCAGCCTCCCCGTGGAGGGGAATTACAGGTTGCCTGTGGCAAACTCCACCTAAATTGACTTTCTCATCAGACTTTTCGACTTCCCCAAGGAATTTCTTTAAGGAAAAACATCTGTTCCCTGCTCTTTTTTCTTCCCTTGCTTTTCCCCGGTAATTTCCGCAAAATCCGGACTATGGAAGCCGCACTCACCACTTTGCGACTGACAGGCTTGCGGGGCCGCTGGGCTCCGGACCTGGACGCCCTGTTAGTTTCCTGCCCGGAAAACCGCCGGTACTTGAGCGGCTTTACCGCCCGGGAAGATAATCTGAACGAGTCCTGCGGCATGCTCCTGGTTACCCGGGAGCAGGCCTTTCTCCTCACCGATTTCCGCTACCAGGAATGGGCCCGCCAGGAGGCGCCGGACCTGGAAGTGCGGGTATACACCCAGGCCTTGGGAACCACCCTGGCCGAACTCCTGAAAGACCGGCAGGTGCGTTCCCTGGGGTTTGAGGCCGCGTATCTCACTTATCGGCAATATCAGCGCCTCACCCAGACCGCAGCGGAGGCCGGCCTCACCGTGGCCTGGAAGCCGTTGGAAGGAATGGTGGAAGGTCTCCGGGAAATTAAGACCCCGGAAGAAGTGGACACCATGCGCCAGGCCCTGGCCTTAACCGAAGAAGTGCTCCTGGAGGTGGCCAAGGGATTGGCTCCGGGCCTGACGGAAAGACAGGTGGCCTGGGAGATCGAGCGCCGCCTCCGGGAGAAAGGGGCCGAGGACCTGGCCTTTCCCCCCATTGTGGCCGCGGGGCCCAACAGCGCCTGCCCCCACCACCATCCCGGGGATTACCGGCTCCAGGAGGGCGAGCCCATCATCATCGACCTGGGGGCCAGGGTGAACGGCTACTGCGCGGACTTGACCCGCACCTTCATCCTGGGCACCCCGGACGAGCAATTCCGGAAGATCTACCGCTTGGTGCGCCAGGCCCAGGAACGGGCGGAAAAGTGGCTCCGGGCCGGCATGGACAGCCTGGCCGGGGACGCCCTGGCCCGGGAAGTGATCGCCGGGGCGGGCTACGGGGAGGCCTTCGGCCATTCCCTGGGACACGGCGTGGGCCTGGCCGTGCACGAAGCCCCCAGCCTCAGCCCCCATAAGGACCGGGCCAGCACCCTCCAGGCCGGCAGCATCGTCACCGTGGAACCGGGCATCTACCTCACCGGGTGGGGGGGCGTGCGCCTGGAAGACATGGCCCTCCTCCACGAGGACCGGGCCGAAGTGCTTACTAAGATTGGGTTTTACGAGTGGTAGTGGGGAGAACAGTGAGCGGTGAGCAGTGAGCAGTAAAAAACAAGACATATCGGGCCATTCTTTTTAATTCTCGTTCCCAAGTTGTACTTGGGAACGGAAATGGATGCCAAGCTCAGCTTGGCCTGCAAGTGCGTTCCCAAGCCCAGCTTGGGAACGGGAGGAGAATTGCGAAAAATAGTTTTTTCAAAACTTTCAATATAATAATGGTAAAATGATCCAGTCCCTGGAGGCGGTGATGGAGGATTGGCAGAACAAGCTTTATTTCAGCGATAACCTGAAGGTCCTCCGTGAGCATATCCCTGTGGGCAGTGTCGATCTGATCTATTTGGACCCGCCATTCAACTCCAACGCCACTTACAATATGCTGTTCAAAGAACCTTCCGGGGAAAAATCCGCGGCGCAAATCACCGCGTTCGAGGATACCTGGACCTGGGGGCCGCAAGCGGAGGAAGCCTTTGATGAAACCGTGATGTCGGGGCCGCCGCCACTGGCGGAATTGCTCAAGGCCCTGCACCAGGTTTTGCGCCGCAGCAATATGCTGGCCTACCTCAGCATGATGGCGGTGCGGTTGGTGGAAATGCACCGGGTGCTGAAACCCACCGGGAGCCTCTTTCTGCACTGCGACCCCACCGCCAGCCACTATATCAAGCTGGTCCTGGACAACATCTTCAGCCCCAAGAACTTCCGCAACGAAATCATCTGGGAGCGCTCCCAACCCAAAGGCCACGCGACTACCCGCTTCTCCCGGGCCCACGACACCATCTTTTATTACAGCAAGTCGGAAAAAGTGGTGTTTAATCCCCAATTCACGGAGCACGATCCGGCCTACCTGGAGAAGTTTTACCGCCATGTGGAAGCGGAAACCGGCAGAAGATATCGGTTAGGGGATTTGACTAACCCTAATAAAGAGAGGCCGAACCTCACCTACGAGTTTCCCCCCGGCAGCGGCACGGTGCGGGTTTGGCGCTGGACCCAGAAGCGCATGCTCAAGTCCTGGGCCGAAGGGCGGGTAGTGATTGCCGAAGGTGGAGTGGCGCGAGAAAAGAGATACTTAGATGAAATGGCTGGCACCTCAGTAAAAGACATCTGGTATGATATCGAGCACTTGCACGGTTCCAGCAATGAATACATGGGCTACCAGACCCAGAAACCGGAAGCCCTGCTGGAGCGCATCATCCGGGCCGCGAGTAATGAAGGCGATATAGTCCTGGACCCCTTTTGCGGCTGCGGCACCGCGGTGGCGGTGGCCGAACGCCTCAAGCGCCGCTGGATCGGCATTGACGTCACCTACCTGGCCATTAACCTCATCAGGAAGCGGCTGCAAGATTCCTTCAAACACGAGCTCGCCCCTTACGAAGAAATCGGCATTCCCCGGGATGTGCCCAGCGCCGAGCGGTTGTTCAACCTTGACACCTTTCAATTTGAATGTTGGGCCCTGGCCTCGGTGGGGGCCCGCAGCGCCCGGGATAAACGGGGGGCGGACCGGGGGATCGATGGGGTTATGAATCTAAGGGACGAATATAACGGCGAATATAAAAAAATTATCCTCCAGGTGAAAGGCGGTCACGTCAGCGTCTCTCAGGTCAGGGATTTGCAGGGGGTGTTGGAGCGGGAGAAAGCCGAAATCGGCGTCTTCCTGACGTTGCGACGACCTACCCGGCAGATGCGCGAAGAGGCGGCCGCGGTGGGGTCCTTCATAGACCAGGCGTTCCCGGAGCAACGGTTTCCCCGCCTGCAAATCCTCACCATTGAAGAGATTTTTGCCGGGAAGGAGATCAGTTTTCCCAACTGGTGGTCCCAGGATACCTTTAAAAGAGCCGCCCGGCGGCGAAAGACCAAACCGGAAGAAGCCCAAAATAATTTCCTGAAAGAATTGCAAGAACCCTATCACTCTTAGGGGACACACCCCTGACCCCTATTTCTTTCCCGCCAGATGGATATAGGTGCATAGGCTTTTGGCCACCAGGCGGTCGCCCTGGCGCACTTCCACGTCCCCCAGGGAGATGGTGCGGCCCCGTTTGGCGATGCGGGCTTCGGCCGTAACTTCCCCTTCCTTCACCGCGGATAGAAAGTTGATTTTCATTTCCACGGTGTTGATGGTCTCCTCTTCTTTGACCAAACTGTAGAGGGCGAAGGCCACGGCTTCGTCCGCCAGCGCGGCGATGACGCCGCCTTGCAGGAGGCCGATGGAGTTGGTCAGGTCGTGCTTGAAGGGCAGGACGAAACGGGCGTAGCCCCGGCCCAATTGGGGGACCTGAATGCCGATAAATTTAATAAAAGGGTTGGCGGCCAGGCGGGCCCGGAGGCCGGCTTCCATCTCCGGCGGCAATGGTTCGATTGCGGTTTTCATAAAGCTCTCCGCGATTAATTTTTCACCACAAAGACACAAAGACACAAAGGTCACAAGAAATTTTCTATTGCCCGGTGGCATTGCCGCCGGTTAGTGCATATCCTTTGGGTTATCTCTGGGCCCTTTGTGTCTCTGGGGTAAATTATTTATAGTGATTGAGAATTAACTTCAAATTGGGAGATTATACATGAAAATCGCCATCAGCGGCAAAGGCGGAGTGGGGAAAACCACCCTGGCCGCGCTTTTGATCAAATATTACCGGGACCAGGGCAAAAAGGTCCTGGCCGTGGACGCGGACCCGGACGCCAACCTGGCCCTGGCCCTGGGCGTCTCGGACCCTGAAAACATCACCCCTCTGTGCATGATGAAAGAACTGGTCGCGGAACGCACGGAATCCACCCCAGGGAAGATGGGGGGGTTTTTCAAGCTGAACCCCAAGGTGGATGACATCCCGGAAAATTTCTCCCGCCAGGTGGACGGCGTCAAGCTCATCGTCATGGGGGGGGTGAAAAAAGGGGGGAGCGGCTGCATCTGCCCGGAAAGCGTGCTGCTCCGCACCCTGGTGACCCACCTGGTGCTGCTCCGGGACGAAGTGGTGGTCATGGACATGGAGGCGGGCATCGAGCACCTGGGCCGGGCCACGGCCAAGGGGGTGGATAAACTCATCGTGGTGGTGGAGCCGGGGCGCCGCAGCCTGGAGACGGCCCAGCAGGTCCGTAGACTCGCCACGGACCTGGGTTTGGAGAAAGTGGCGGTGGTGGCCAACAAGGTGCGCCAGCCCCAGGATCTGAAGTTCATCAAAGAGCACCTCCAGGGCTTGCCGCTGTTGGGCTATATTCCCTTTGACGAGAAGATCATCGAGGCGGATCTGACGGCCCGGCCACCTTATGAGACCAACCCGGCGTTGATGGACCGGGCCGCAGAAATCGCCCAACAGTTGGAGAAATAAGGGGACAAGGGGAAGAGGGGAAATAAGGAAACCCAGATTTTTTTCAACCCTTTTTCCCTCTTCCCTTTTTTCCCTTTTCGCCCTGCTAATGATATAAAAATTAGCATGGAGAACGCCCCCAGCCGCCCCGCTCTCTCCCTGCCCCTGAAGTTGCTGGTCATCGGGGTGCTCTACGTATCTGAAGGCATTCCCTTCGGCTTTGTCTTCACCACCCTCTCCTTTTACATGCGGGGCCAGGGCGTGCCCCTGGAGCAGATCGGCATTTTAAGCCTCCTGGGCCTGGCCTGGAGTTTCAAATTTTTCTGGAGCCCCCTGGCCGACCGTTTTGGGTCCCGGGCCGCCTGGCTGGTGCCGGCCCAGGTCGTCCTCATTTTCTGCCTCCTGTCGCTGTCCTTCCTGGTGGGGCGGCCCGTGGGTTTGGCCTTCTGGCTCCTGGTGGGGCTGCTGTGCCTGGCCTCCGCCACCCAGGACCTGGCGGTGGACGCGTATTCCATCGACATCCTGGAGATCAAGGAACTGGGCCTGGCCAACGGCGTCAGAAACGGCGCCTACCGGGTGGGTGTGCTGGCCGCGGGCTCCGGGATGCTCATCTTGAGCGACCGGGTGGGCTGGAGCCCCGCGTTTGTGGGGGTGGCCATCCTCATGGCGGCCATGGTCATCACCATCCTGGTCTTCCGGCCCTTCCGCCTGCCCCGGCCTCCGGAGGCCGCCGCGTCTGCCAAGGCCGGAGAGGGTTGGGGCCGCCTCCGGGAAGCCTATGAGGGCCTCCGGCGCCACCCCTATATCTTTATCATCATCCTCTTTACCCTCCTCTATAAAGCGGGGGACGCGCTCATGGGCTCCATGGTCAGCCCCTTCTGGCGGGATCAAGGCTTCAGCGCCACGGAGTTCGGGGTGGTCTCCGGCATCTTCGGCTCCTTCGCCACCATCCTTGGGGGGGTGCTGGGGGGCGTGTTCACCAGCCGCTTTGGCATCGGCCCGGGCCTCTGGGTCTTGGGCCTCTTCCAGGCCGTCTCCAACCTGGGCTATTGGGCCGCGGCCCTGCCGGATATGGCCCGCCATGTGCTTTTCCACCTGTCCCTCCCCGGCCTGGGCGCGGGCGTCCCCGTCTACCCCATCTACCTGGCCTCCCAGGGGGAGTCCCTCAGCTCCGGGCTGGGCTCCGCGGCGTTCATGGCCTTTCTCATGAGCCTCTGCGACAAACGCTTCAGCGCCACCCATTACGCCTTTTTCGCCATGCTCTTCGGACTGAGCGGCAGACTCTGCGGCTACCTGGGGGGCTGGGGCGCATCTTATTTCGGCTACGCCAACTTCTTCTTCCTCACCTTCCTGGTGGCCCTGCCTGTATTCGCCTTGCTGCCCTGGATCCTGCCGGTGGTGCGGGGGATCGAGGGGAGGGAGTGAGGACGGAGAAGAAATTTGGGGGAGGGGGCCAGGGGCCGGTAGCACAGGCGTCTCGCCTGTGGACCTTAGATTCCTCCCCTAAACCCCCACCCCCAACCCCTTACAGGGGGTTGGGAGGGGAGTTTGAGGGGAGGGCGGGGGATTTGCGATCCCCCGGCCTTCCCCTCAACCCGCTCCGCCTCCTCCTCACCGGGCCGCCCCGGTGCGGCAAGACCACGCTGGTGAAAAAGGTGGTGGACACGTTTCCGGGCCGGGCCGGGGGGTTTTACACCCGGGAGGTCAGGGAGAAAGGGGAGCGCGTGGGTTTTGAGATCGTCACCCTAAATGGGCAGGTGGCCTGGCTGAGCCATGTTAACTTTCCCGGCCCCCACCGGGTGGGGAAGTACGGGGTGAGCCTGGAGAACCTGCACCGGGTGGCGCTCCCGGCCCTGGAGGTAAAACCAGGCATCGACCTGGTGGTGGTGGACGAAGTGGGCAAGATGGAGTGCCTCTCTCCCCGCTTTGTGGAGGCCATGGAGCGGCTCTGGGCGGCTTCTGTGCCACTGCTGCTGACGGTGGCGGAAAAAGGCGGCGGCTATATCCAGCAGGTCAAAGGGAAGCCGGATAAGGCGCTCATCACCGTCACCTTCGCCAACCGGGATGAATTGCCGGGAAGAATTTTGCAGCTTTTGAAAACTGTCGAGGGGCAAGGGTGATTGTTCCTCCCGCGTTCTCGTTCCCAAGTTGCACTTGGGAACGAGATATAGTTTATGTCCCCAATCTATCGGTGGCGCAGGCTGAAGCCTGCGGCTACATTTTTTCTCAAGACTACCTACCTGGCCCCTTTCCCCTGTCATCCTTGCAATTTAGCCTCCCTGGGGCTATAATCCCACTAATGTCCAAGGAAAATTGGGTGGAGGTGCGCCTCCTGGCGCCTCTGCGGATGCAAGAAGAGGCCGCGTGTTTCCTCACCGAGTTCAGCGGCCGGGGCGTCATCCTGGAAGAGGAGGGCGCGCCGGAGGCCGGGGTGCTGATCCGGGCCTATTTCCGGCCCGAGGAGTTCGGGGCCTGGCAACAGGAGGAACTTGAGGCGTACCTAAGGCGACTCAGGGGCCACGGCCTCTCTCCCCTGGGGCTGGAGATGCGCCGGGTGGCGGAGGAGGATTGGGCCGAGGCCTGGAAGGCCCATTTCAAGGCCCGGAAGGTCACCCCCCGCCTAGTGATCCGGCCACCCTGGGAGGAATACGCGGCTGGGCCGGAAGAGCAGGTAATCACTATCTATCCGGGTATGGCCTTCGGCACCGGCCGCCATCCCACCACCCTCCTGTGCCTGCGAGCCCTGGAGGAGGTGTGGGCCGGGGCCCTGCCTTCAGACTCCAAGCCCTGGCAGGTCCTGGACGTGGGCACCGGCACCGGCATCCTGGCCCTGGCTGCGGCCCGCCTGGGGGCCTGGGTCCTGGCCATCGACCTGGACCCGGAGGCGGTGGCCGCGGCCCTGGAGAACGTGCGCCTCAATGACCTGGAGGAACGGGTATTGGTGGAGGCCACCCCCTTGTCGGCCTTGCGGCAACGCTTCGCGGTGATCCTCGCCAACCTCACCGCCCCGGACCTCCTGGATTTGGCCGAAGCCCTCACCGCCCGCTTGCTCCAGGGCGGGGCCCTGATCATCTCCGGCTTCCTGGAGGAGGACCGCCCCGGGCTGGCGAACCGCTTCCTGGCCCTGGGCTTGAAAGAAACGGGATTCCTTATCGAAGAGGACTGGGTCGCCTTGATTCTCCAGCGGCCTTGAAATGGATTGTGGGGGGAGGGGGTAAGGGCCGGTAGGGCGGGCGTCCCCGCCCGCCGGAACCCCTTACCCCCTCCCCCACAGGAACATCGACAATGAAATCATCTCCTCCCGAATTCTCACGCCGCTTTTATGCCCCTCCTGGGGCCTTCCAGGACGGCAGGGTCTTGCTGGACCCGGAAGAGACCCACCATTTGCTCCGGGTGCTGCGCCTGGGAAAGGGGGCCCGGGTCCAGGTCTTCGATGGTCAGGGCCGCAATTTTGCCGCGGTGGTGCAGGGGCAGGAATCCGGGCAGGCGCTCCTTGAAGTGTTGGAAGAACTGGCCCCCTGGGGGGAATCGCGCCTGAACCTCACCCTGGGGATCGGCCTGGCCAAAGGGGAGGCCCTGGACGCGGTCATCCGCCAGGCCACGGAGATGGGGGTGAAGCAGATTTTGCCCTTTGAATCGGAGCGCTCGGAAAAGGTGAGCCCGGAACGGGCGGCCCGCCGCCATACCCGGTGGCTGCGTCTGGCCCAGGAGAGCCTCAAATCCTGCCGGCGGTCCTCTCTCCCCGGCATCGAAAGGCCCCGGGATTTCTCCGCTGTGCTCGCCGGTCCGGAAGAAATCAAGCTCCTCTTTTGGGAAGAGGAGCGGGGCCGGGGCAGACAATCCATCTTTGCCCAATCCAGCCCCCAATCAGTGCGGGTCCTCATCGGCCCGGAAGGGGGGTTCTCCCCCCGGGAGGCGGCCCTGGCCCGGGAAGCGGGCTTTCAAGTGGTGAGCCTGGGGCCCCGTCTCCTCAAGGTCCCCACTGCCGCGGTGGCCGCGCTCACCCTGATTCAGCACGCCTGGGGGGACCTGGCCTGATGCGGGACCTTCCTTACCGGGATCTGAACGGTTATTTGCGCGGGCTCTTTGGGGAGCGGGTGCAGAAAATCACCCTGGACGCGGGCTTAAGCTGCCCCAACCGGGATGGCCGGGTAGGGCGGGGGGGCTGCCTCTACTGCAACCCCCAGGGCTCGGGGACCGGGGCCTGGAGCCGGGGGTTGAGTCTCAGCCGGCAGATGGAGGAGGGCCAGGCCCACCTCCGCCGGCGTTATGGGGCTGATAAATTTATTGCTTATTTTCAGAGTTTCACCAATACTTATGCCCCGACGGAGCATTTGCGGGCCCTCTACCAGGAGGCCCTGACTTGGCCCGGGGTGGTGGGCCTGAGCGTGGGCACCCGGCCGGATTGCCTGGAAGACGAGGTTTTGGACCTGTTGACGGAATTAAAGAGAGATTACCTGGTGTGGCTGGAGCTGGGCCTCCAGTCCGCTAATGACGATACCCTGAAGCGCCTTAACCGGGGCCATGACGTCTCTTGTTTCACGGCCGCGGTGGCCCGGGCCGCGTCCCGGGGTTTGGAGACCGTGGCCCATGTGATTTTGGGCCTGCCCGGGGAAGGACCGGGGGAGATGGCGGCCACCGCCTCCTTTCTGGCGGGACTCCCCCTGCAAGGGGTGAAGATTCATCTCTTATATGTCACCCGGGACTCGGCCCTAGCGGCCCTTTACCGGCGTGGAGCTTACCGGTGCCTTACTGAGGAGGAGTATGTTTCTCGGGTGGTGGACTTCCTGGAGTTGCTGCCGCCGCAGATGGTCATCCACCGCCTCACCGGCGACCCCCACCCCGGAGAGCTGCTGGCCCCGGAGTGGTGCTTGCAGAAATCCCGGGTCTTAAACCTGATCAAAGATGAGTTTGCCCGTCGGGGGTCCCGCCAGGGGTCCCGCTGGCAGCCGTCGGTGACTTCGCCAAAGCCCGGGCCCGTTGCCTCTGTGGCCGGAGAATGAAGTTACCTGAGCCCGGTGCCGATGCAGGGACATGGATAATAGAAGGGTAAATGAACCAGGATAAAATGGGAAATCGAGCTGATATTACGGAAGCCAAACCCGGGGTGGAAATCTACCCGGGAACCGGGGCAGCCAGGGAACTGGCAACCCGGCGCCGGCGCTTCCTTTGGGGAGGTCTGGTCCTGGCCCTGGCGGTTCTGGGCGTGGGGCTGGTCTGGGGCTTCCACTGCCGGGAACTTCTTTGGGGTGGAATCTGTAAATACTATGACATTTTCACCGACAAAGAGCGGATTCAGCAACTGCTGAAAACCGTGGGGCCATTGGCGCCCCTATTTTTCATCCTGGTGCAGACGCTGCAAGTGGTGTTCGCCCCCATTCCCGGGGAGGCCACCGGCTTCATCGGCGGCTTTCTTTTCGGAGTGCCCCTGGGGATGTTGTACTCCACCATCGGCCTGACCCTGGGTTCGGCCCTGGCCTTTCTCCTGGGGCGCTGGCTGGAGGTTCACTTCGTGGCCCGCATCGTCCGGCCCGAGACTCTAAAACGCTTCGATTTCCTCATGGAGCGCCAGGGCGCGCTGGTGGCCTTCTTCCTCTTTGTCATTCCGGGGTTTCCCAAGGATTACCTCTGCTTCATCCTGGGGCTGAGCCAAATGCCCCTCAAGCTCTTCCTGGTTCTGAGCACGGTGGGCCGCCTCCCCGGCACCCTGATGCTCACCCTCCAGGGAGCCAAGGTCTATGAGGGGGATTATCTCTTTTCAGCAGTTCTCATCGGCCTGTGCCTGTTGTTGGGCCTGATCCTGTATTACTACCGGGAAGCCCTGTACACCTGGCTGCACCGCTGGGACCACGAGGGGGAGGAGAAATAGGATTTATGAGGGAGAGGGGGCCAGGGGACTGGTGGGGCGGGCCTCCGTGCCCGCGTTTGCCCCTCCCCCAAACCCACTCCGCCGGACTTTTCCCCACTCTTCCGCCCCCGCCTTTCCTTGACAAGCCCCGGGAAAAGTAATAGTTTCAAGCAGAAATTACCTGGAGAAAAGATGTCTCCCTTACCTCCCCTGGCGGTCACCGGCATCGGCTCCGTGCCTTTCACCGACCCGGACGCGGCCGCAGCCCTGATCCTAAAGTATCTGCCCGAGGTGCCTTTCTGGCCCCAGATGGTGCGTCTCGGATTTCCGGAAGAGATGGTGGCCCAGGCGGCCCGGGGTTTGCCGGGGTTAAAGGCGGATCCGGAGGCCCGGGTGGTGCAGGTGGACCCGGACCTTCCCCGGGACCAGGCCCTGGCCCGGCTGTATGAGGAGGTGTGGGCCGGTGATTTGGCCCCCTTTGCCCTGGAGCCGGGCGAGGCCCAGGGGTTCTTTGCGCTGCTGCGGGCTTGCGCGTCCGCCAAGGCCCCGGTGCAGGCCCTGAAAGGCCAACTCTCCGGGCCGGTGACCTTTGCGGGCATGGTGAAGGACCCGGAAGGCAAACCCATTCTTTTTGACCGGGAGCTGACCCAGGCCGTCTGCCAGGGATTGGCCCGGAAGGCGGCCTGGCAGGCGCAAAAGTTCCGGGACCTGGGCCGGGAAGCGGTGATTTTCTTCGACGAACCCTATCTTTCCGGGTTCGGCTCCGCGTATCTGCCCATCTCCAGGGGTGAGGTGATGGACCTTCTCACCCAGACCCTGGCGGCGGTTCGCCAGGCCGGCCCGGTCACTTTGGGGGTGCACTGCTGCGGCAATACCGATTGGTCCATGCTGCTGGAGACCCCCATTGACATCCTCAGTTTTGATTCCTACGGCTATTTCGACAGTCTCCGCCTCTATGAGAAGGCCCTCCAGGGATTTTGGGCCCGGGGGGGCCGGCTGGCCTGGGGCCTGGTGCCCACCGGCGAGGACCTCCATGAGGAAACCGGGGAGAGTCTCTGGCAGCGTTTCCAGGAGCAGGTGCAACAGTTGGCCCGCCAGGGGGCGGCCACCAAGGAGATTCTCTCCCGGTCGCTCCTGACGCCGGCCTGCGGCACGGGCTACCTGAGCCCGGAGGCTGCCACCCGGGTTCTGGCCCTGCTGGCGGAATTGAGCGATAAGGGACGGGGCTGGCTGGCTTCATTATAGTGAGCAGTAAGCAGTGAGCAGTGAGTAGCAAAAACAAGACTGACCTGCCCCCCAAAAACTGATCCACATGTTAAGTTAGAGTAGTGGATCGAAGGGAGGCAGGGAGATGAGCAGGAAGCGTTATACGCCGGAGCAGATCATCGGGAAGCTGCGGGAAGCAGAGGT